>JAEEGJ010023433.1_pt1 | contig 12951 bp, 10 predicted proteins | sample 8958761 | NCBI WGS metagenome assembly JAEEGJ01 (sample SAMN16246546, study PRJNA631951) | gut metagenome | biome: gut microbiome; feature: rumen; material: RS-attached | host: Bos | place: Iran: Karaj | collected 2018-10
AAATCGATCAGAACAACCGCAAGATCTACCTCTCCGTTGTTGACTACTTCAAGAACCGTGAATCCGCTGAACTCAAGGCTTGGATGGACTCCCACAAGCCGGGCGAAAACGGCACCACGATTGGCGACGCTGTTGCTCCGAAGAAGAAGGCTTCCAAGAAGAAGGCTGAAAAGTCCGAAGAAGCTGAAGCTTAATTTGGTTTCAAACTAATGCTTAAAGGAATCCCGCAGGCGACTGTGGGGTTTCTTTTTTTAATTAGTTTGCTATTTTAACTTTATGCAAAAACGTATTCAAGAATTAGATGTTTTGCGTGTGTTGGCAATGTTGTTTGTGGTTACATACCATTTCGCATTGCAATATGTAGCAGAAGGTATCCCTTGCTTTAATTTGTTCTGCACAACAGTAAACTATGATTTTGGGAATATTGCTGTTACACTTTTTATAGCTCTTTCAGGAGGGCTACTTTATAAAAAGTATGGAACAATCGGTTTTTCTGAAAAAGGTGCTTTTAAAGAATTTTATATAAAGCGTTTCAAGACAATCTATCCACCGTTTTGGATTTTGAGCCTTTATATTCCCTTGACGATGATCCGCCATTTTATGGCGGATGGCAACGTATTCTTTATGGGGCATCCGCTTAAGCTGTTGTTTACGATAGTGGGCTTTGATGGCTACGTTCGGCAGTATGGCGTTGATACCTATGTTTTTTGCGGTGATTGGTTTGTTGGGGCCATTGTACTTTTGTACTTATTGTTCCCGTTGCTTGCCAAATGCTACCATCATAGGCCTTATTTGACATTGTCTACTCTTGCGGTGCTTTATTCTTGTCAATACTTGATTCCTGCAGAATATGATGATGTGTTTGGTGCCTTACCTGTGACTTTATCTTTGAAATTTTGCGTCGGTTTTATGCTGGTCGAAAACTTGGATCGTTTAAAAGATTTGCGACTCGTTTTGGTTTCGGCTGTAGTGTTTGTTGTGCTCACGTTTGTCGATATCCCCGGTCGAATCAATACAGATTGCTTGGGGGCTGTAGCCGCCATTGCTCTGTTTGTGGTGGTGTTATATGTAGCCCCGTTCCTGTTGCGTTATAAGATGATTGACCTTACTGTTCAAAAACTTGCGGCGCTTTCGTATTGCGTGTTTTTAGTGCAACATGTGGGCATTGTATGGGCTCAGATGGCTTTTATCAAGATTTTCGAAAGAATGCACTGGAACTTTACGGAATGGAATGTTATGGTGCTGCTGTGCCTGACTTTTGCCTTCATATTTTTAGCGTCATGGATTTTAAAGCGGATTAGCGATACTATTGTGAAGTTCTTTACTTTCAGAACGATTTTACTAAGCCATCAGCCCTAAGTACGTTTATCTCGCTTTGTTCTGTCACCCCGGACTTGTTGCGCAGGCGCAATGCCCTTCGGCTCAGCTATGTCAAAGAATAAATTCTTTGTCGCAGCATTCGCCTCGTATGCCTTTCCGGGGTCACCTTGTGCGCTTTTGACGCCTACGGCGTCCGCTACTGCGGCTCGGAAATGCGAAAACAAGTTTTCGCGCTTCTCTCGCCTTGCACACTTTTCTATCTTGCATTTCATGAATCTTGCTGGAAAGAAAATCCTTCTTGGAGTCTCGGGCGGAATTGCCGCCTACAAGTCTTGTGAACTTTTGCGCCTGTTGCAAAAGAAAGGCGCCGAAGTGCGTGTCTGCATGACTGAAGCCGCCACACAGTTCGTTGCCCCGCTTACGTTTGCAAGCCTCTCCAAATGCCCGGTTTACTTGAAGAACGGCGCCGTCGAAGCGCGCCCTTTCCAACACATCGATTTCCCTCGTTGGGCGGACATGTACCTCGTCGTTCCGGCGACCGCAAATGTCATTGGAAAGTTTGTCTATGGTATTGCCGATGACCCTGTGAGCCTTTGCTTTATGAGCTGCACGGGTCCGCGTTTTATCGCCCCTGCGATGAATGTTGCGATGTTCAATTCTCCGGCAGTCAAGCGCAACCTTGAAACGCTCCGCAGTTTTGAAAATACATTCGTGATGGATAGCCCGGCGGGCGAGCTTGCTTGTGGTGAAGTCGGCAAAGGCCGCCTCCTCGATCCTGCGGAAATCGTGGAATATTTGGAAGGGGCAAGTATTCCCCTCGCTTCTGCCGCTTGCGCGTCATCCGCTACCCCTTCGAACGGGGGACACCCCCGTAACGCCCCCGAATCGCAGGCCGCCCAATACCTTCAAGAAACCGCCTTGCAAGATCTTCCTGCATCCGGTGAACGCGTGCGCCGCGTCCTCATCACAGCGGGTCGCACGGAAGAAGCTATTGACCCGGTGCGCTACATTTCGAACCGTAGTAGTGGAAAGACTGCCGTTGCAATTGCTGCGACGTTCCTGGCGAATGGTTTTGATGTGAGCGTTGTCGCTGGCCCGATGGAAGCGGAATTCCCTGGTGCTGTGCATGTGACAAAAATCAAGAGCGCTTGCGACATGCACAAGGCCGTTCTTGAACAGATGAAAAATGCCGATGTGCTCGTGCATTGCGCCGCCGTGGCGGATTATCGCCCGAAGGTGACCGCTACCGAAAAAATCAAGGATAGCCGTAGCCAGCTCGTCTTGGAACTCGAACCGAATCCGAACATCTTGCGCGATAGCGTCGCTCAAAAGCGTGCTGACCAAATCATTGTCGGTTTTGCGCTAGAAACGGACCACTTTAAGGAACATGCGGCTGAAAAGCTTAAAAAGAGCGGTGCCGATGCACTTCTCCTCAACGCTCCCGTGGCAGCAAACAGCGGTTTCGGTTTTGACGAAGTCCGTTACACCTTGATCCGCGCGAACTCTCGCAATGCACAAAACGCTGCCGAGGTTGAAATTCCCGAGATGAAGATGGGCTCCAAAATCGATCTCGCTCAAGAAATTGTAGATTTTAGCCTTGATCAGTTAAAGAACGCTTAGAGGAACGGTATGCCCGAAGAATTTGATTTTAGCGAACTTCGCAAATATCTGCAAGGCCAAATGGACATGGGCGAGGAGGACTTGCTCCTTGATGAACCGTGGACATTGACTCGTAAAAAGTCCGCCGTTCCTGCTGGGGCTCCGCGCCCAGCTAATCCGATACCGCAAATGCGCCCGGCAAATCCGGCTCCATTCCTGCAGCCGTCTCAAACGACCGCCCCGAAGAACCCCGCTCCGTTCCCATCTGCGGCGCAGTCTGCTTTCCAGGCTCCCGCGCAGTCCGCGTTTCAACAGTCTGCGTTTGGTACTCCCGCACAAAACGCGCCGTCTCCGCGTCCGGCTCCGGCGCCAAAGCTCGATGCTGGTCTCACCATTGCCCCGCGTGCCGTCAAGAAGACGACTGCCGCGTACGAACTCGCCGATTCCATCGGCGCCTTCTACGATGCGCTCAAGACCGACGCGCTTTATGCGCGTGCCGCGAACGTTGTTCGCTACGAAGGCCCGGAGCACCCGCGCCTTCTGATTCTCCTTGCCGCTCCGAAGCCCGGCGAATCTACAGACAAATTCTTCCAGTCTCCGACTGGCGAGATGCTTGTGCGTTTGTTCGGAAGCCTCGGTTACGCCCCGGAAACCCTTGGCGTTACGTATTTCTACAAAGATGCTCCGCGAGCACTATCTCCGATCCTGCTCGCCTCGCTCCGTCGAATGCTAACAAAGGAACTTTCCTTTATCGCCCCCGAAATCATGATTACCTTTAGCGAGCCGCTTTTCTACGATGTGTTCAGCAAGGGTAAGAACTTCAACGATCTCGCCGGTACGGCGCTTGATTTCAACGGCACAAAGACGGTTTCGCTTGTCGATGCTTACGCGATGACGACGGACAAACAGCTGAAATGGCTCACGTGGAAGGTGCATATCCCGCGCAGCGGGCTTTTCACCGCCGCCAAGTAGCTTGCGCATTCCTTTCGCGCTTCTCGCGCACTCTCGCAATCACATTGTCACCCCGGCCATCGTGCCGGGGTCGCCATTTTACCGACTCCGTTTTATGGCCCTTTTAGCCCCGATTTCGTGCCATCCCCAAAAATCAATGTAAATTTTTATTGTATATTTAAATCGGTATAGTTATGTCAGAAGAAAATAATTCCAAGTCGTTTGATGGTCGCCAAATGCCCGCCGATGTTGAGGCGGAACGTTGCCTGTTGGGCGGTATTTTGCGTGACCCCGAAGTGATGGGCACCGCAGTGATGGCCATCAGTGACGATGACTTTTTCTACATGGAACGTCATCAGTTGATTTGGAACGCACTTTGCAGTTTGAATAAGGCGGTTACACCCATCGATCCCGTGACGCTTTCGGCGGAACTCACGAAGATGGGCAAGCTCGACATTGTCGGTGGCCGTGAATACATTTTTGAATTGATGGAATCCGTCGCGTCGTCGGCGAATGTTCCGTGGCAGTTGGAACACCTCCGTAGCAAGGCCGTACTCCGCAAGCTCATCCGCACGTCTTCCGATATTATTCGCCAGGCGATGGACCCGGCTTCGACGCCGGATAACGTGCTTCAAGATGCCGAACGCGATATCTTTGCGATTGCCGATAACCAAGTGCGCAACACCTTAAAGTCTATCGACAACTTTGTGGCGCCTCTTCTGGAACGCATCAACAACCGTCGTGAAGGCGGCATTACAGGCGTGCCTACGGGCATTACGGAGCTGGACGAACTCACGAACGGTCTCCAGAATTCCGACTTGATTATTCTCGCAGCTCGTCCTGGTGTGGGTAAGACTTCTTTCGCTATGACGGTTGCCGCAAACGCCGCTATTCGCTACGGCAAGAACGTCGCGTTCTTCAGCTTGGAAATGGACGGCATCCAGCTTGCTCAACGTCTGCTCTGCTCGCAGGCGCAAGTGGACCAGAGTAGGCTCCGTAACGGTAAGCTCAATTCTGACGAAATCAAGAAGATTATTGCCGCCGTGACTCCGATTAACCAGGCTCCGCTGTTTGTCGATGACAACGCCGACCTCGGTATCATGGAACTCATGAGCAAGGCGCGTCAGCTCAAGCACAAGGGCCACCTCGACCTCCTCATCATCGACTACTTGCAGTTGATGAAGACCGGCAAGGAAGAAAACCGCGCTGTCGCTATCGGTGCGATTTCCCGTGGCCTCAAGATCTTGGCAAAGGAACTGAGCATTCCGGTCATTGCACTCGCTCAGCTCAGCCGTAAAGTCGAAGAAAAAGGCCGTGAACGCCCGCAGCTTTCGGACTTGCGTGAATCCGGTTCTATCGAACAGGACGCTGACATGGTGTGGTTCGTGGAACGCCCGTTCGTGCAGACGCATAAGGACGAAGACCGCTACAAGGCAACGCTCATTGTGGCTAAGCACCGTAACGGTTCTGTGAAGGATATCGACATGAGCTTCGTGCCAGAATACACGACGTTCTACGATGCAACCGACCAGCAAGGCATGGAAGGTGGCGACGAAGATTATCAGTATGGTTCAGATGACGATGGTGGTGGACCGCAGGTTGCCGACTTTGGCAGTTTTTAAGGAAGTGCTATGACGTTGATTCTGAAACCGATAACTTGGATAGGACAAAAGATTGTCGATACAATCGCTGCTGTAGGCGAGTGTATTTGCATCCTGTTCATTACGATCAAGCAGTTCCGGTACGTGCATAAGAATCCGGCGCTGATTGTGAAGGAGATGATCTCCGTAGGCGTCTCCTCGCTTCCGCTCCTGTTTGTGACATCCATCTTTACGGGCATGGTCGCAACCATCATGGCCGAGTTTGAATTCCACAATCTCGTATCTGACAAGTTTGTGGGAACGGCCGCCTGCAAGATGGTGCTTATCGAGCTTGGACCGCTCCTTACGGCCATCGTGCTTTCGGGACGAGTGGGCAGTGCCGTCGCTGCTGAGCTTGGTTCCATGAAAGAGAAAGAAGAACTTTCCGCTTACGTGGTGCTCGGGCTTGACCCGTACCGCTACCTCGCGATGCCGCGCTTCTTTGCGTTCTTGACGATGATTCCGTGCCTGACCGCCATATCCAATGCGCTTGCGCTGATTGGCGGCTGGATTGTCTGTGTGCTTGCTTTGGATATCACGACCTACACCTATTCGACCGGTATGCAGTACCTGTTCAGCAATATGGACTTGTGGGCGGGGATTATTAAATCGATTGTGTTTGGTACAATCATCTTTGTATTGGCTTATTACCACGGGACGCACTCCAAGCCGGGGGCACATGGCGTGGGCCTTGCAACGATGAGTGTTGTTGTGGCGAGTTGCCTTATGATTTTGGTTTCTGACTTTATTCTTGATGCGTTCATGTTCTTCTAGAGGTTGTTATGCCGAATGTAAAAATCGATCCGAATGATATTGCGATTCGACTCAAGGGGCTCAAGAAGTCCTTTGGCCCTCAGACGGTTCTTGAAGACGTGAACCTCGACATCCGCCGTGGCGAGACGATGGTCATCATCGGTAAGTCTGGCGGTGGCAAGTCTGTGATTCTTAAGCACATGATTGGACTTTTGCAGCCGGATGGCGGTGAAGTGACTGTCGATGGCGTGACAATCAGTACGCCGCAGTTCTTCGATACGCGTACCATCCGCCGCAAGATGGGTATGTTGTTCCAAATGGGCGCCTTGTTCGATTCTATGGATACAGGCGAAAATATCGCCTTTGCTCTCCGTGAACATCATCCCGAACTCTCTGAAGCCGAGATCCAGAACGTGGTGACCGAAAAGCTCCAGATGATCAACCTCGTACCGTCTTTCCGTACAAAGATGCCATCCGAACTTTCGGGCGGTATGCGTAAGCGCGTGGCGCTTGCAAGAGCCATTGCTCTGAACCCGGAAATTCTTTTGTACGATGAACCGACAACGGGCTTGGACCCGATTACGAGTGACGTGATTAACGACCTTATTCTCGATATGCAGAGCAAGCTCGGGGTTACGTCTGTCGTGGTGACGCACGACATGGTGAGTGCATTCAAGGTGGCTGACCGAATTGCCATGCTCTTGAATGGTCGAATCATCGAGGTGGGGACCGTCGATGAAATCAAGAATACAAGCAACCCGTATGTGCATCAGTTCATTACGGGACAGCGCAAAATTTCGGTGGATGGCGAAACGCAAGAATAAAAGAGTGGGGAAAATTATGGAAAGGAAAAAATTAATACCGTTATTTCTTTCATCAGCGATGTTGCTCCTTTGGGCTTGTGCCGAAGGCGATATCATGAAAGCCGATGATAGTGATGAAATGATTGCTTCTAAGAGCGATCAGAATTCTAAAAATGCAATCAGCGATGAAGAATTTTTGCAACCTTATTTGGACTACTGCAATAGCAAGGAAGGCAAGAAAAAGGGGTGCGAAGCAGAGATTATAAAAAGCAGTAGCTCGAAGAAGGATGAAAAGAGCAGTGCTTCGGAAGAGGAGTCTAGCTCTTCGAAGGTTAAATCTTCCAGCTCCGGCAAGGGCTCTAGCAGCTCTGCAAAATCTTCTAGCTCCGGTAAGGGCTCTAGCAGCTCTACAAAGTCTTCCAGTTCTGGCAAGAGCTCTTCTAGCAGTGAACCGGCTCCAGTTGTTTCGGGCAAGTGCGACTTGATCAAGCCCGATGTTGTTCATGTCGGTGACGAGATCATTTGGCGATATCTGCCCGATGATAATTCCATTGGTTCTGCCAAGTACGAATGGGATGTGAACTATGAAGTCGAAAAGAGCATTCTCGACGGTGAACTGACGGGTGTTGGTCTGCCTGAACTTATGGTCAAGTTTACGACGAAGGGGCTGAAGTATGGTCCGACGCTGACCTTCGATGGCATTGAATTTGATTGTGAAAACCTCACCGTGGTCGATATTGGTGACGATCCTGTTTCGTCGTCCTCTGTCGCTGAATCCTCCTCTTCTAAGAAAGAATCCTCTTCTTCTTCGGCTCCGAGATCTTCTTCAAGCTCCACGCCTATGGGCTATTGTGCCGTAAGCAAGCACGAAATCTTTGTCGGTGAAACTGTTGATTGGTACATCGTCGATAGTGAAGGAAATGAACTTGAAGGAAGGTATAACTGGTTTGACTTAGGTATTTCCGGTGAACTTGTAGAAGGTGAAAAGTCTGGAAAGGGCTCGACTCGAATTACGGTGAGATATACCCAGCCAGGTACTTCTATCTATCCTATGGGGTATTGGAATGGTAAGTATCAGATAGATTGCTCTCGTAATGAGCTTGATGAGGGAAATCTTGATCCTTTACTTGTCATTAAAGCCAAGGTAGAAAGTTCATCCTCTTCTGAGGAGGAACCGGAAGAAAGCTCTTCTTCGACGACAACGCCTAGATCGTCTTCTAGCTCTAAAGCAACCACTTGTGCAGAAGATCCGACCCTCCCAGGTTGCGAGTCGATTGATTTATAAAAGTGTTAAAATACACATTGTTGTATAATTAATTTTACAAACGTCTCGGAATCATAATCCGGGGCGTTTTTTTGTGAAAATCCTCAATAAAAAACACTTACAGTATTTGCATATTGGGGGATTTTAATTTATTTTTCGCCTAAGAGGTTTTTTTATGAATAAAAAGATTTATGGAATGATGGCTTTGGGTATTGCCACAGGTTTCTGGGCATGCGGAAGTGGTGATATTCTTCAGCTGAATGGCGGCGATGATATTATGAACAGTGTGATAGGCGCTGATGAAAACGATGGTGCTGTTATCACGGACCTTATGACAGAAGCTAATTGCCCGGAATGCTTTGCTGGTGGCATGCCATCTAGTTCCTCGAAGAAAGTTGTGGTTACATCTAGCAGTTCTTCGCCTTCTGATTCCCAGTCTTCTTCTTCTCAGAAGACGGTTAGATCTTCTTCTTCTAGGAATCCGGTTTTGAGCTCTTCTAGTGCTTATGTACCTCCTACCCCGGGTTCATCGACGAGTGTGTCTTCAAGTAGTGCAAAGTCTGGTGCCGGTCAAATTGGTACTTGCGCTCCGCTTAAGTCTACTTATGAAAAAGACGAAGCTGGTGGAAGTACTGGCGTCACATGGAAGTTTACTCGTGACCCGTCTGTTGCCGCAACTCAGTTGATTAGTGCTTCGTTCAACTGGAGCTTTGAAGGCGCAACACCTGATAAGGCTTCTGCAACAGGTGCTAACGGTCTTTCCCAGAGCGTTAAGTATTCGACCTCTGGTCCGCATACGGCAAAGGTTGCTATTAGCATTGGCGCTGCTGTATATCAGGTGGATTGCTCTCCGGTTCAGGTCAATGGCGAACCGATTACAGGTTGTAAGTGCGCTGTTGAAGCTGGGTCTGTTGACTATACCGCAGGCACTCCGGCAAAATGGTCTGTCACGGGCTGCACCACTGGTGCCGGTTTGAACCTCGCTTATGAATGGAATGGCGTTCCTGGTACAGCTACGTTCGAACAGACATTCGAAGCTGCAACTTTAGCTTATACTCCGGTACTCAGAGTCGCTAACGATGATAATACGATCATTGATGTGACTTGCCCGGCTGTGAAGGTTACTGAAGGTCCTGAATATAAAATTACTTCGACTCAGGATAAGGTTAATTTTGTCAAGGCTGGTAGCTATGCTGTCGTTGGTAATTTGCCTGCAACTTGGCACAATGCTGACAAGACTTGCACGCTCGTTTGCCAGAGCAAGCAGGAATTCGCATTGTCCTTCGATGAAATTGAAGTTGCTGGTTCCAACTACGTCTCGATTCAATCCAAGATGCAGGTGGAACATACTATTAATGGTTATACAATCCCTGTAGTTGTGACTACGGTGGCTCCGGGTGATACCGTTTCTTGCGGTGTTAACTGGTAACTCTTAATAAATTCAATAAAAAAGACCTCCCATCCGGGAGGTCTTTTTGTATGCTTCGTTGCTTATAAAAAGGAAGCCCGCATTCGCGGGCCATCATATTAGCGTCTAATAATCAATAACTATTGACTAATGACTAAAGACCAATGACTACTCTTTATCTCCCTTGAACTTGGCGAGGAACGTCTTTGTTTCGTTTGCCACGATTCCAGAGAGAAGGATTAGTGCAATGAGGTTCGGGAATGCCATCAGACCGTTGAAGATATCTGCGCTTGTCCAGACCGCGCTTACCGTGAGGTACGGTCCAACGAAAATCGCGAAGATGTAGAGCCAACGGTAGGTGAGTATTGCCTTCTTGTCCCTGCGACCAATCAAGTACTGCAAGCACTTTTCAGAGTAGTAGGCCCAGCCGAGAATCGTCGTGAAAGCGAAGAACACGAGAGCTGTGGCAAGGAAGTACGGAGCAATTACTGCGCCGCCCGGGATAATGGCAAGGCCGCGGGAGAATGCTTCCATCGTGATGTTCACGCCTTCGAGTCCGAGCTTCGGATCCCAAGCGCCCGAGACCACAATGGCAAGGCCGGTCATCGTACAAATGATAATCGTATCGAAGAACGTACCCGTCATGCAGACGAGACCCTGACGTACAGGTTCCTTTGTCTTTGCGGCGGCAGCTGCAATAGGTGCAGAACCGAGGCCCGCTTCGTTACTGAAAATGCCACGAGCGATACCTTTTTGCATCGCAACAAAGATAGAACCGACAACGCCGCCAGTGACTGCAGACGGATTAAACGCTGCCTTCACAATCGTTTCGATGGCAGAAGAAATGTGCGAGAAGTTGAGGAGCAAAAGGAGAATGCAGGCAATGATGTAGATGATTGCCATGATGGGAACAATGTACATCGAGACTTTTGCAATGCGCTTGAGACCGCCGATGATGACGGTTGCCGCAAAGATCGTAACGAGGAGGCCTGCGATTGCTGTGGTGACACTCACGGAGTTTCCGCCGATGTTGACAAATTCAGCGGCGTTCGGGGTGAGGCGAGCCATAGCGCTCGTGATGCCATTGACCTGCGTGATGGTGCCAATGCCGAGGAGACCTGCTGCCATGCCAAAGATGGCAAAAATCACGGCGAGCCATTTCATGTTCCAGCCAAAGCGTTCCTTGATACCCGTTTCAATGTAATAGAACGGACCACCGAGAACCTTGCCGTCCTTATCGACTGTGCGGTACTTGACGGCGAGCAAACCTTCGGCGTACTTTGTTGCCATGCCGAGGAATGCGGCGACTTCCATCCAGAAGAGGGCGCCTGGGCCGCCGGTGCCGATAGCGGTTGCCACACCGACGATGTTACCCGTACCGATTGTGGCGGCGAGAGCCGTGCAGAGCGCTCCAAAGCTAGAGACTTCGCCTGCGCCGTCCTTTTCGCTATGCGCCATGAAGCGGAGCGCGTTGTGCAAGTTCATGACCTGCAGACAGCCGAGACGGATGGTGAGGAGGATGCCTACAAAGAGGATGATGACAATGAGGGGAACGCCCCAGACGTACCCATCGATAGCATCGAGAATGGAATTGAGTGTTTCCATAAGTTGTCCTTGATGTTAAGGGGTTTTGCCCCAAAAATAGAAACTATATGCTTGTCAGCGTTTTGACATCGGCTTCATAATCCACGCCATCAATATCGAAACCGTTTGTCGCGAGAAAATCGTGGCGGTATCCTTCGAGGTCACCCACTTCGGCGAGGTTCTCTTGTGTGACTGTTGCCATGCGCTTGTCCACTTCTGCCTGGACTTTTGGATCCAATTCATAATCGTCGATGCGGATGAGGTGATTCTCGTCTGTCGGGACTTTGGAACCCGTATAAAGTCTTTCGGTCATCAAGCGTTCCATCTGTTCGATGCAGCCCTCGTGATTTCCCATTTCCTTCATGACCTTGAAGAGCACGGAAATGTACATCGGGATGATGGGAATGACGGCACTGGATCGCGTGACAAGTCCTTTGTTCACAGAGACATAGGCTTCGCCGTGGAGGTCGTTTTGCAATTCCTTGTGGAGTTCCAGTGCGGTTGCTTCGAGATGCTTCTTGGCGCCACCGATTGTACCGTCGCGGTAGATGGCGTGCGAAAGTTTCGGGCCGATATATGAATAAGCGACGGTCTTCACGCCTTCGGCGAGAACGCCTGCCTCTTTGAGCTTGCGCACCCAAAGAGCCCAGTCTTCACCGCCCATGACTTTAACTGTATTGGTCGCTTCTTCGGCGGTGGCGGGTTCTGCGCTGATGGTGCTAATCTTTCCGCTGAGGCAGTCAATCGTGGCGCCTGTAAATACTTTATCAATAGGCTTTAAGACGCTGCGGTAGATTGTTCCGTTGTCTGGATCAACGCGCACGGAGCTTGCGACACTGTAAACGAGTAAATCGACTTTCTTGCCCATCTTCTTGAGTGTGTCGATAACGTTTTGGCGCATTTCGTGCGAGAACGCGTCACCGTTGAACGTCACGGCATCTAGGCCCGCTTCTTTTGCGAACTTGTCAAAAGCCATGTTGTTGTACCAACCCGGCGTACCTGTCTTTTCGCGGGATTCCCCGATTCCACCGTCGGAGCCTTCCTTTTCGAAAGAAACGCCGATAGTTGTGGCTTTGTAGCCAAATGCGGCGACGATGCGGCTTGCAAGTCCGTAACCGGTAGAGCAACCGAGGACGAGAACGGTCTTCGGTGCATCGGCAGGAATGCTGCGCGTAGTGAACTTCTTTTCGATAAATTCAATTTGGTGTTTGACGTCGGCAGCGCAGCCCTTCGGGTGGGCGTTAATGCACATGTTGCTGCGGATCAACGGTTTGATAATCATAATGACTCCTATTTTGACGCCCGCAACTTAGCAATTAACAGGAGACTCCGCTGGTTTCTTGATAAAAAAGAACTTCTAGAAAAGCAACTTTGTAATATCGCCGTAGTATTTTTGGAAGTAAATTGGGCCCGCGAACAGTTAAGCCATCCAATATGGAGCTTAATTGCAAAGATTCAATTTAATTTTATACGACTCAATTTGCTATTTTTTGTCATAAAAGAAAATATGGATTTAAAGAGGAATCTATGACTGAAAAAAGTCCTGTCCGTGTACGCTTTGCTCCGAGCCCCACGGGTTATTTGCATGTCGGTGGCGCACGTACGGCAATCTACAACTACTTCTTTGCA
>JAEEGJ010023434.1_pt1 | contig 12951 bp, 9 predicted proteins | sample 8958761 | NCBI WGS metagenome assembly JAEEGJ01 (sample SAMN16246546, study PRJNA631951) | gut metagenome | biome: gut microbiome; feature: rumen; material: RS-attached | host: Bos | place: Iran: Karaj | collected 2018-10
ACATCAGATAATTGCTCGCGCAAAGACGTATAACGCAGCGTATGCCTGTCGTTATCCACCATATCGTTTACCGCCTGCTCGTCGCCCACTATTATCACCATCTGCTGAGCGCGCGTCACCGCGGTGTAAAGCAGATTGCGCGTGAGCAAACGCTTGCTGAAATGGAACGCCGGGATTATAACGGTCTTGTATTCGCTGCCCTGGCTCTTATGCACCGTTATGGCGTAAGCGTGTTCAAGCTCGTCTAACAGCGAATAATCATATTCGGTTATCCTGCCGTCAAAGTCTATGACGAGCTCCTCCGCCATATTGTCGACTTTTATAATTTTTCCTATATCGCCGTTGAAGATGCCGGCGCCTTCAACTCCGTCCTTTATCCAAAGTATGTCGTAGTTGTTCTTCGTCTGCATGACTTTATCCCCCTGCCGGAAGATGACGCCGCGCGCTTTTTTCTCTTTCTTTTCAAACGCGGGCGGATTGAGCGCCGCCTGAAGTCTGACGTTCAGCGCCTCAACGCCGCAGCAGCTCATGCGCGTGGGCGTTATTATCTGCAGATTTTCAAGTATTTCAGGGCCGAAAGTCTTAGGCAGTCTGACTTTGCACAGCTGCGTTATCGTCTCCGCCGTCTCTTCGTCCGTCTGGCGCGGCAAAAAGAAGAAATCGTTGTTTTTGGTATGCAGATCCGGGTATCTGCCCTCGTTTATATCGTGGGCGTTGGTGACTATGAGGCTCTGTTCAGCCTGCCTGAATATCTCCTTTAAATGGACCGTGTTCACGGTATCGGACGCTATTATATCGGCCAATACGTTGCCCGCGCCGACAGACGGCAACTGATCCGCGTCGCCTATGAGCATAAGCTTTGCGCCCGGTTTCAGCGCGTCAAGCAAGGCGGACATCAAAAGAACGTCTATCATTGACGATTCGTCTATTATCACGACGTCCTCGGTCAATAGATTCGTACGGCAGCGGATGAACTGCTGCTGTTCGCCGTCCGTGTAAGTCACCTCAAGCAGGCGGTGTATGGTCTTCGCCTCCTCGGACGTGGCTTCGGAAATGCGCTTTGCGGCTCTGCCCGTGGGCGCGGCAAGCGCGTACCTCATGCCGAGGCGCGATATTATTTTTACAACGGCACGTATGACGGTCGTTTTACCCGTTCCGGGACCGCCGGTAAGCACCATTACGCCGCTGTTAACGGCTTTTATAATAGCCTTGCGCTGCATGGGAGCGTATTTTATATCCTCTTCCATTTCGCACAGGTCTATGGCACGGTTAAGATTTTTTTCGTCGGCTATAATATTTGAATTTTCAAGCAGGCGCAGTTTACTGCATATATACTGCTCCGCGTCGTAATATTTTTTTAAGAAAATGCAAGGCCTGCCGTCGTATTTTTTCTCGGTGCAGACGCCGGCCTTTACAAGATCGACTACGGCGTCGCCCACTTTTTCGGGCGAAGCGCCGAGCAGCGCGACGGTGGCTTTTATAAGCTTGTCAAGCGGCAGATACGTGTGTCCGTTCTGGTTTGCGTTGTGGTTCAACACGTATTTCACGCCGGCGAAAAGACGCTGGCGGCTGTCCGGCGCGTGACCCATTGCCTGCGCCGCGTTGTCAGCCTTTTCAAAGCTGACGCCGAAGCTGTCCTCGCATAAGATATACGGGTCGCTCCTTATTATCTCCGTCGCGGACGTGCCCCATTTTTTGAAAGCTCTTACGGACACGGACGGCGAGAAAAAGTCACGGCAGAAAAGCATGACGTTGCGCAGGCCGTGCTGTTCTCTGAACTGCTCTCCGATCTTCTCCGCGCGCGCCTCGGATATGCCGTGTATGTCGGACAGCCACTCCGGGTTGTTTTCTATAACGTCAAACGTCTGCGGACCGAACTTTGTGACTATTTTTTTAGCCATGGCGGGACCGACGCCCTTTATGGTGCCGGAGGAAAGATATTTTATCATCATATCCTCGGACTGCGGCAGCTGTTTTTCGTACGACTGCACGCGGAACTGCCTGCCGTATTTCGGGCTGTTCACAAAATCGCCGTACGCGGCTATGACCTCGCCCTCGGAGATATACGGCAGCGTGCCGAAAATCGTCTCGAATTCCGCCTCGCCCACTTCTATTTCAACGACGGCGTATCCGTTTTCTTTATTCTGATAAACTATGCGTTCAACAACGCCGGTGAGTTTTTCAAGCTCTTTTTCGTTTTCCGTCATTTCAGTCCTTCAAACAAAGGCAATAGATCAAGCTTCTCCCACGGCACGTCTATATCCTCGCGCCCCATGTGACCGTAAGATGCGGTCTTTGCGTAGATCGGGCGGCGCAGATCGAAATGATTGATTATAGCCGCGGGACGCAGGTCTACTTTCTCGTTTACGGTTTTATATATCTTATCGTAGTCAACCGTTTCTGTCCCGTACGTGTTTACCAAAACGGAAACGGGGTGCGCGACACCTATGGCGTACGCGATCTGTATCTCGCATTTGCGGCAAAGGCCGGCGGCAACTATGTTTTTCGCCACCCATCTCGCCGCGTATGCCGCGGATCTGTCCACTTTCGTCGGGTCCTTGCCGGAGAACGCGCCGCCGCCGTGACGGGCGTAGCCGCCGTACGTGTCGACAATTATTTTTCTGCCGGTAAGTCCGGAGTCGCCGTTAGGTCCGCCGACAACGAAACGGCCGGTGGGGTTGACGAATATTTTCGTATCCTCGTCAAGCAGGTCTTCCGGTATGACTTCTTTTATAACGTATTTGATTATGTCCGCTCTTATGCGTTCAAGCGCCGCGCTCTCGTCGTGCTGGGTGGAGACGACTACGGTATCTACTCTTACGGGTTTGTCGTCCTCGTATTCAACGGTGACCTGCGTTTTTCCATCCGGGCGCAGATACGGCACGGTCTTGTTTTTTCTAACCTCCGCAAGCTTCTTTGAGAGCTTGTGCGCAAGCGAGATAGGAAGCGGCATAAGCTCCGGCGTCTCGTCGCACGCAAAACCGAAAACCATGCCCTGATCTCCGGCGCCTGTGTCAAGTTCGTCCGTCAGCTCGCCACGCTTTGCTTCAAGCGCGCGGTCAACGCCCATGGCGATGTCCGGCGACTGCTCGTGTATGCAGGATATGACGGCGCACGTATCGCAGTCAAAGCCGTATTTTGCGCGGTCGTACCCTATTTCTCTTATTTTCTCACGGACCACGTGCTGTATGTCGACGTACGCGGACGTCGTTATCTCGCCCATTACCATAACGAGACCCGTGGTACAGCAGCACTCGCAGGCTACGCGCGAAGCGGGGTCCGCAAGAAGCAGCTCGTCAAGTATGGCGTCGGATATCTGGTCGCAGATCTTGTCCGGATGTCCTTCTGTTACCGATTCAGATGTAAAAAGTCTTTTCATTTTTGTCCTCTCCTATGTAAAAATTCGCTCTGCTGCGAGCGAATTTCAAATATTTTACGAAACTCATCTCGCGGAATTGGCACCTTGAATATCATTTAGGTTGCCGCAGGTTCACAAGGCCGGTCCTTCCCCTGCTCTTGATGGGTATATGTATCAGATCAAAAAGCTTAAAAATCCGAGCGCGCCCTGAACTATAAGCGTTACTATCGCGCCGGCTATCAGTACGCCGCCGATGATCGATATCATGGCGTTTCTGAATCTCATTCCGGTCAGCGCCGCAACGAGCGCTCCCGTCCACGCGCCGGTCATAGGCAGCGGTATGGCGACGAATATCATAAGTCCGAAAGTCTCAAACCTCTGCACCTTGGGCGTGTTTTTCTCGGCTTTCTTTTCAAGCCAGAGCCCGAGTTTTTTCAGATGCTTCGTCTTTTTGCACCAGCCGATCGCTCTTTCAACGAAAAGAAGTATTATCGGCACGGGCAGAAGATTGCCTAAAACGGACAGGATATAGCACCAGTACCACGGTATTTTAAACGCAAGAGAGCCTACGGGTATCGAGCCGCGAAGCTCTACAACAGGCAGCGCGGAAATAAAGAAAGTCACTATATATTTGACCCAGTCGGCAGCGCCGCCGAACGTCCTTGCAAAAAAATCAGCTATCAAAGCAAAACTCCATATAATTATTTCAGTCTATTATACAACTATAATATATAAATTTCAACACTTTTCTTTTATTTTAACAATTGTTTTACAATCTGATACGTGTTAACCGGACCGGCGCCGGTATTAGTGACACGGACGCTCTGTGCGCTTCGCGCCCTTGGGGCTCCCCGCCCGTGAACCCCCGTAATTCGTCCCGCAGGGACACCTTTTTCTCCCGTTAGCGTAAGCGGACGGATTTCATCACCGCAGGCGATTTCATCGGCAAAGCCGATTTCATCCGTTCCGGAACGGAGCGGATTTCTTTTTTTTCCGCACCCCCTCAATCTCTTTGGAGATTGACGGGAGGGGACAGGGGGGTATGGGGGGATAAAATAATGAAGTCGTCGGCTTTGCCGACTAATGAAGCAAAGACGCCCGCAGAAATAACATTTTAATTTCTTCATTAGCGAAGCGTCTTCATTTCATCATTAGCCCGCGTGAACCCCCACCGCTATACGCGGCGGGGAACCCCGCGTTAGCGGGCGTCTTCATTCGGGCACGTTGTGCCCGCGAGGGGTGGCCCGGGGTTCCCCGAAAACGAGGTACGAGTTTTTGGGGGTTCACGGGTGGGAAACCACCCATATTCGTCGGCGTAGCCGACACTTTTTTTATTCTTTATTCTTTCTTATTTATTCTTTATTCTTTAAAGCGGGAGGAAAGACCCCTCCCCCTACATCTTTTTATAAAAAAGTCCTTGCTATTTGTAATTATTTATGTTATAATGAAACCGCCACACAAAAAGGAGAGCGAAAAATGAAGAAGATACATATAAGAAATCTTGCTTTGACGGGACTTTTTATGTCAATAGGTCTCGTTTTACCGTTTTTGACCGGGCAGATACCTGAAATAGGAAATATGCTGTTACCGATGCACATACCCGTGTTTTTGTGCGCGCTTATATGCGGCTGGCAGTACGGTCTGCCCATGGCGTTTGTTCTGCCGCTTCTCCGCTCGCTCATATTCGGTATGCCGCCGCTCTACCCCACGGCTCTGTCCATGGCGTTTGAGCTTGCGACGTACGCGTTCGTCGCCGGACTGCTCTACGGGCTTGCAAAAAAGCAAAACATTTTGACCGTATATTACAGCATCATAGCCGCCATGATAGCCGGACGTCTCGTCTGGGGCGCGGCGCAGGCGACGTTTCTCGGCATCGGCGGCAAACCGTTCACGTTCAGCGCTTTTCTTTCGGGCGCGCTGCTCAACGCCATACCGGGAATAATAATCCAGCTCATCCTCATCCCCGCCGTCCTGTTCGCGCTTGACCGATCGGGACTCGTGCCGTTCAAACGTCCGGGAAAACCGGAAGAAGAAACAACAGAAACAGAAGAATAAAGAAAAGAGCCGGTGAGTATCAGCTGATACCGCCGGCTCTGAAAAATTCTTTCATCTCGTCGTAATCTTTTTGTTGTACGTTCCTGTAATCGAGCTTTGACGCGTTTTCTTTCGCGTACCGCATCAGGCTGAATATCCTTTTTAGCCAGCAGAACGGAAGAAGCACGGGCCATTTATTAAGGACGGGAAACTGCGCTTTCATTCTTGAAAACGGAAGAAATACGGCGGCTATGAACGAGCGGAATTTGCCGCGTTTCATAGACTTATCCGACATTGAGGCTATCCTTCCGGCTTTGTACGATCTGTCGCTGCCGTTGATCCCGTGCTCGAATGCGTGGTTTAACAGTATCTCGTGATCCGGTTCGAGTGGGATCTCTCCCATGCAGGCGCGGCTCAGATCCGCCATTTTTTTGTGGAAAACGGTCAAGCCCGTTTTTTCAAAAACTTCGTTTATAAACTGCGTATCAAGCTCCTGCTTATCCAAAAGCCAGCCGTCCGCAATGCGCCTTAAGCCCAGACTGCCGTTTTTGAAGTCTTTATACAAATGGACGTAATGGAAAATATAGACATCCTCCGCCGACATGGTATAGATATTGTTTTCCTTTTTCTCTGCTCTGTCCCACACGGATTCTTCCCATGCCCGGATCTCTTTGCTGTCGTCGGTCAGCCTTTTGTGCATCTCAACGGTCACTTCGTTGTATCTGAAATCGTCATGCATCCACGAGGTTTCATCACCGGATGAATATCCCAGATCTTGCATGATCTTTTTTATTTTGTCAAATTCATACGGCATAACGAGTATGTCAAGGTCCGCCATCTGCCGCATGACGCTTCTCGGGTAGAGTTTGCAAAGCTCCCAGCCTTTAAGCGGCATACAGCCGTATCCGGCGCTTGAAAGAGCGTTAAGTATGCGTTCGCCCTCGTAACTTTGAAGAACGGACTGCTTTACCGTTTTGAAATACGTCTCTTCCAGGTCTTTTTTCATATTCTGCGGCAAAAGATCAAAAACGGTAAGGATTATACCGCTGTGCATTATTGCTTTTTCAACCGCTTTTGCCGAAACGCCTTCAAAATCGGCTTCGTTTGATACGACGCCGAGGCTTTTTTTCAGCAAATACAATACAAAACTTTGATCTTCCGTCAACATAGCTGTTCCTTTTTATTGCAATTTTTAATACGTTATATCCTGTATAAAGACGCCCACGAATCTTTTACGGAGCCCCACGATGAAAGCTCTTTTATTATCTTTGAATTGAGAGCGAGCTTATCCTTTTCATCTTTGTCCGGCCCGTTTTGCAGATACTCTTTAAGTTTTTCGTACAGGTCGTCATAATCCGAATACTCAAAGTAATACGCGCCGTTTGCTTTAAGCTCCTCGTACGGGAGCCACGCGGGGTTGAATACTGTCTTGCGCGCGTACAGATATTCCTGAAGCGAGGCGGAAAAACCGTCCGTTTTCTGCGCGTGTATGAAAATATCCGAGCTTTGCCTCAGCTTACCCGTCTGCTCTCCGTCAAGATACGGCTCGGACAGGCCGTACTCGCAGCCGCAGCTTTTCAGCTTTTGTAATAGCGTTTGCTTATATTCTTCCGTCAGTCCGTAATTTAGCGGGAGCTGCAAAAATATTTTTGATTTTATATTATCCGGCAGTTTTGCGCACAGATCTATAACGTCTGTGTGATTCTGCGCCGGGCTTCCGTTATATCCTATCGTCACTACCGTTTTTTGAACCGTATACGAAAAGTATTCTTTGAATTCCGCGCTGTCTTTTTCCGGGTCTATGAAGTCAAGATTTTCTATTCCGAAGCGTATTATCCGTATTTTGTTATCAAATCCGCCGCCGAATACGGATCTGAATTTCCGTTTCATCTCGCTTGTCGTAAGCATTATAACGTCGGCTGACTCCAGGTTCTTTTTGTATTTGAGAAGCTGTTTGTCGCCGGCTCTGAACAGGTCGCTGCCCCAAAACGTGCAGACGATTTTTTTGGCGAATTTTCTTAAATATTTAATCGCAAGTACTTTTTCTTTACTAACGTAGCTTATATGGACGACGTCAAATTCCCCGACCGTTTTTTGCAGCGATTTAATATAATTTATATAATCGGCGTAGTAAACGAGCCCTCTGACTTTCGGTATCTTATTGAACGCTTCGTGCCTTTTTACTCGGCAGATCTTTATCCCGTTGTCAAGGTAAAACCTGTCGTTTTTCGTTTCGCCAATGGTAAGAGCGTAAACCTCGTTATTTTCAAGCACGCCGGAATGCGTTACGGCTTTTTCGGTCCACGCCGAGTTATTATCACTTATTATCAGGATCCTGCTCATTTAAACCCCCGTCTGCCAAACGGTTTTCACGCTGCGTTTTTTTATAAAAGGTTATGAAGAATATGACCTGCATCACTATTATCAGCGACGTAACGGTGACGGTCGCCGCCGCAGCGCCCGCCGAGCCGTAGCTTTGTATAAGAATAAGGTTAAGACCGATATTCACCAAGCCCGAGATAACGGCGAATATAAGATTCATTTTGACCTTTTTCATTACCGCTATCGTATTTCCGAAAAGGACTTTTACGGAACTTAGAAAATAGTTTATACCTAAAATGCGGAAGATATGCGACACGTTCATATACTTTTCACCGTATATAAGGCTTACGACGTAGGGAGAAAAGACCTCTATAAGTATTAAAACGACGGCGTTTACGCAAATAAATATTCTTAAGATCTTTAGTATGTAGTTTTTGAAATCCTTTATGCCGCCGGCATATTTTTCCACCATAAGCGGATAAAAGAACGTTATAAGGCTCGTAGGTATGAACAGGCACGCCGCCGGGATGATGGAGGCAACTTTATAGTCCGCCAGTATCTCCGAATCCTTTAAGACTATGCCGAGGCACGTCACGTCAAGCAGAACGAGCATGGACGACGTGAAATTCGTGACCGCGCATAAAAGCGAAAAGGAAAGTATGCTCTTTTTATCTTTTTTGTCTAACGGCGTTTTTGCTTTTGCTATGCTGCAAAAAAACGATTCCCTGCTTAAAAATATCGATGCGACAGACGCGGCTGCGATATTTGACAGGTAGCTTGAGATTATAAGTCCCGCCGTGCCGAAAAAGTACGTGAATACTATGTTTGATATAAGAGTTGCAACAGCAAAGCATATATTCGTATACGCGTATTTTTTGTTCAGGCGCTTAACGCGCAGTACCGCCTGGAAATAGCTGTTGCAGTATACGACGAAAGGTATGCCCGCCATAAAAGCAAGATATATGCCCGCGGGATTGCCGGCGGCAAGCCCCATAATAAGTCCCGCCGCGAGTATGCCGGCAAACAGCACAACGTTGAACGCGGTGCCGGCGGGAAACGTGAAGCGGTATATCGAGTTTTTCTTCTCTTCGTCTATCTTCTCCGAGCAGAACTGTATGACCGCGGAAAAAAGACCTAACCCGATAAACACGGCGATATAGGAATATATATTGCTGGCGCTCACGTAATCGCCGTAGCTGCTTTTCGGCAGACGTCTTATAACGAATACGGACGACAAAAGTCCGCCTATATGCGCTATGGCGCTGCTGCCGAAAATATGGAACATGCCTTTTTTGGCAACGCTTTTGAATTCGCCTAAAAACTCCCGGATCTTACTCATTTCCCGATAAAAGTACCTTTTTTATTACAGTCTCCAGAATCTCATTCCCGACGCTTTGAGCTCGTCCATACGGTACAGGCTCTTGACGTCTATCAAAACCTTCTCCTCGTCCGGCAGATCCGGTTTGAACAGCTCTTTGAGCTGCATCATTGACATGGATCTGAATTCGTTGTGTCCCACCGCTACGATAACGCAGTCGGCTTTCGGTATTTTGTCAAGCGGCACGAGGTCCACGCCGTACTCCTGCTTTGCAACGTCCGCGTCCGCCCACGAATCCGCAACTGTCGGGATTATATCGTATTCTTTCAGGCGGTTCACAATGTCCACTACCTTGCTGTTTCTCGTATCCGGACAGTTTTCCTTGAAAGTGATGCCTAAAATGACGACTGTCGCTTTTTTGGGAGCAAGGTTTGCCTCTATCATCTCTTTAATGGCCGCGTCCGCGACGAAAGCGCCCATACTGTCGTTTATTTTTCTGCCGTTTAATATTATCTGGCTGTGATACCCGAGCTTTTCCGCGGCGTTTGTCAGATAATACGGGTCAACGCCGATGCAGTGACCGCCTACGAGCCCCGGTTTGAAGCCGAGCGCGTTCCACTTTGTGTTCATGCCGGCTATGACTTCGTCCGTATCTATTTTCAGCTTATCGCAGATAATGGCTATCTCGTTCATAAACGCTATGTTTATATCGCGCTGGCTGTTCTCCACCACCTTGACGGCTTCCGCGGGCTTTATATCGGACACCGGGAAAGTTCCCGCCTTGATTATGATGTCGTAAACTTTTTTTATCTCGCGCACGGATTCCTCGTCCATGCCGGATACGATCTTTCTTATGTTCGTCAGCGTGTGCACGCGGTCTCCGGGGTTTATCCTCTCCGGGCTGTAGCCTATTTTCCAGTCGACGCCGCATTTGAGGCCGGACTCCTTTTCTATTATCGGCACGCAGATATCCTCGGTCACGCCGGGATATACGGTAGACTCGAATACGACTATAGTTCCGGGCGCTAAATTCTGCCCCACCGTTTTGGACGCGCCTTTTACCGGGCGGAGGTCCGGCGTCGTATCGTCGTTTACGGGCGTAGGCACCGCGACGATTATGAATCTGGCTTCTTTCAAGCGCGACGGGTCCGCTGTAAAGTCTACCGTCGTGCTTTTTATCGCAGCTCCGACCTCGTTTGTTGAGTCTATGCCCTTTTTATATTCGTTCACGCGCTTTTCGTTTATATCAAAGCCTATAACTTTTACGTGCTTTGCAAACTCGACGGCTATCGGCATGCCGACGTAGCCGAGACCTACGAGCGCCAGTTTTTCTGTACCGGAAATAAGACCGTTATAAATATCGTTGTACTCCATTTTTCTTCCTCTTAAATCAAGGTAATAAATTTCAGTCAAGTAAAACTTTGCAGACCGTGTCAACGTCCTCTTCTCTCAGATACGGGTGCATGGGTAAAGACAGACAAAGCTTTGTCGCTTTTATTGTGTTCTGATACATGGAATCGTCTAAGTTCATCCATTTGTACGCCTGCTGCTGATGCAGTCCGCGCGGATAGTAGATCATGGACGGGATGTTGTTTTCTTTTAGCTTTTCTCTTATGTTATCGCGCTCTTCCGCGCTCTTTGTAAGTATGGTGTACTGCGCCCAGGAAGAAACGTAACCGTCCGGGACCGACGGCGTCACGAACCTGTCTTCAAGCCTTTTCGTATACCAACCGGCGACGCGGTTCACGTCGTCTATCTCATGCTCGACAAAAGCCTTGAATTTCGGCAGAAGGATCGCCGCCTGAAGCGTATCGAGACGGCTGTTCATGCCTATCTCGCGGTTGTCGTACTTATCCGTCGGGCTCTTGCCCTGTGCGCGGAGGCTCCGCAGTCTTGCGTCCACCTCATCGTCGTCCGTGAATATCGCGCCGCCGTCGCCGTAGCAGCCGAGCGGCTTTGCCGGGAAAAACGACGTTGTGGATATATCGCCGAACGAGCAGGCGAGCTTTCCGCGTATGCTGCCGCCAAAGCCCTGCGCTCCGTCCTCCAGCACTTTAAGCCCGTACTTTTCGGCTATCGGCAGGATCTTATCGTAATCCGCGGGCTGACCGAAAAGATCGACGGGAACGATGACCTTCGGTTTAAGTTTTCCCTCTGCAAGCACTCTTTTTATCTGTTCTTCAAGCGCCTGCGGGCTCATGTTGAACGTGTTTAAATCTATATCCACGAGCACGGGCGTCGCGCCTAAAATGGAGCTTGTGCCGGCTGATGCAAAATACGTGAAGTCGGACGTGAACACGGCGTCGCCCGGACCTACGCCCCATATCATCAAGGCAAGCTGCAGCGCGTCCGTGCCGTTTGCGCAGGCGACGCAGTGCTTGCGCCCGACGTACGCCGCGAGTTTTTCCTCAAGCTCGCCGACGGGTTTGCCTAAGATGAAAGCGGAGCTGTCTATAACGGACCGTATTGCCTCGTCTATTTCCGGCTGCAGCGCTTTGTACTGCGCCTTCAGATCTCTGAACTGCATTTAAATCTCCTCTAAACCTTTATCTGCCGTTTTGTATCTGCGCCCGCATCCGGGACAGATCAGATCGCCCGGCAGTATTTTGCCGCATTCGCACGCCCAGCCGCGGTGCTTCGCGGGGACTCCGAGCATAAGCGCGTGGTCCGGCACGTCGCTCGTTACGACCGCGCCCGCGCCGATCATCGCCCATTTGCCTATCCTGTGTCCGCAGACGACGGTGGCGTTAGCTCCTATTGACGCGCCTTCTTCAACGACGGTTTTTTTATAGTTATCGCGGCCTTTCGGGTATTTTGCACGCGGCGTTAGATCGTTCGTAAACACGCAGGACGGACCGCAGAAAACGTAATCTTTCAGCTCAACTCCCTCGTAAACGGAGACGTTGTTCTGTATTTTTACGCCGTTTCCTATCTTTACGTTGTTTGAGATATTTACGTTTTGTCCGAGAGTACAGTTTTTTCCTATCACGGCGCCGGACTGGATATGACAGAAATGCCAGATCTTTGTCCCCTCGCCGACGGACGCGCCGTCGTCGACTATACTGCTTTCGTGTACGAAATAATCGCTCATTTATCTTTTCCCTTTCTCAAATCTTCCCGCAAAATCAAGCGTGCCGCAATGATCCAAAGGAAGCTTTACCGGGCGGTGCTCCGCGGCGGATTTATATATGGCTAAAACGAGTTCAAGCGCGCGCTTGCCGGCTTCTCCGTCAACGTACGGCTGCCGTCCCGTCTTTATCGCGTCTATCATATCCGCGTATAACGGCGTGTGGCCGTAGCCGTAGACGTTGGGCGGATTTTCTCCGTACGTCGCCTTTACGTGCGCCGGATCGTCCAGATTATCCGCAAAATTCCATTCTTCGATTATATTGTCGCTTGTGCCGGCGGCCTTTGCCGTGCCGTTTTCTCCGAATATATAAAGCGTTTCTTCTAAGTTTTTAGGATAAACGTTCGTCGTGCCCTCGATCAAGCCGTATGAGCCGTTTGAAAATTTCACAAGAGCCATGCCGAGGTCTTCCGCTTCAAGATACGGATGCGCTAACTGATCCGTATAAGCCATTACCTCGTCTATTTCGTCGCCCATCATCCAGCGGAGCAGGTCTATATTGTGTATGCACTGATTCATAAGACAGCCGCCGTCCTGCGCCCACGTGCCGCGCCACGGCGCCTGATCGTAATAGCTTTTGCCGCGGTTCCATCTTATATGCGCCGCGCCGTGCAGAAGCTTCCCGAAACGCCCTTCTTCAAGAGCCTTGCGGATATACTGCACGGATTTATTGAATCTGTTCTGGTGGTTTGCGCAGACAAGCACGCCCCCTTCTTGTGCGGCTTTTATTATTGCGTCCGCGTCCTCGATCGGCAGCGCTATCGGCTTTTCGACAATGACGTCGCTGCCCGC
>JAEEGJ010023437.1_pt1 | contig 12949 bp, 9 predicted proteins | sample 8958761 | NCBI WGS metagenome assembly JAEEGJ01 (sample SAMN16246546, study PRJNA631951) | gut metagenome | biome: gut microbiome; feature: rumen; material: RS-attached | host: Bos | place: Iran: Karaj | collected 2018-10
CCAAGTGGGCTTACGTTGTAGGTTGCGCCATCGCTCTCAAGGAGGGTGAGAAGACCGGTGACAAGAGCGCCGTTAAGGCTGCCGAGAACATCGGTATCGGTCTGCAGAGCTTCTGCATCCCCGGTTCAGTTGCTGATGACCGTAAGGTAGGTCTCGGCCACGGTAACCTGGCTGCCCGTCTGCTTTCAGAGAAGACACAGTGCTTCGCATTCCTGGCCGGTCACGAGTCATTCGCTGCCGCTGAGGGTGCCATCAAGATTGCCGCTAAGGCCGATAAGGTTCGCAAGCAGCCCCTGCGTGTTATCCTGAACGGTCTGGGCAAGGACGCCGCACAGATCATCAGCCGTATCAACGGTTTCACATACGTTCAGACCAAGTTTGACTACTACACCGGTAAGCTCAAGGTCGTTAAGACCATTCCTTACAGCGACGGTCCCCGTGCCAAGGTTAAGTGCTATGGCGCCGATGACGTTCGTGAGGGCGTAGCTATCATGTGGAAGGAGGGTGTTGACGTATCTATCACAGGTAACTCAACCAACCCCACACGTTTCCAGCACCCCGTAGCAGGTACTTACAAGAAGGAGCGTGTTCTGGCTGGCAAGCCTTACTTCTCAGTAGCATCAGGTGGTGGTACAGGCCGTACCCTGCATCCCGATAACATGGCCGCTGGTCCCGCTTCATACGGTATGACCGACACCATGGGTCGTATGCACTCAGACGCTCAGTTTGCAGGTTCTTCTTCAGTTCCCGCACACGTTGAGATGATGGGCTTCCTGGGTATCGGTAACAACCCGATGGTAGGTTGCTCAGTAGCTTGCGCCGTTGACGTAGCTCAGGCTCTTGCTGCTAAGAAGTGAGAATTGAAAATTGAAAATTGAAAAAAAGGTTCGGAAAAAATTCCGAACCTTTTTTATTGTCGCGGGTCTTAATCAACAAGACAGGCGTCCAGTTCTTTTTTGATGTAGGCCTTGTCCAGGTTTTGGCCGATGAAGACAAGCTTCTGCATTCGGTCTCCGTAGGTCTCGTCCCAGTCGGCTGCCAGGGTGGGGTCGGAGCGAAGCATGTTGGCCAGCTGGTTCTCCGGCATGGTAGCGTACCACTGACCGGCGTTCTTGAGTGACATCTGTTTGCCGGCCTGCTCAAAGAGGTAGCATATGTCAAACTCATCGGTGAAGTAGCACATACCCTTGGTGCGGATAACGCCCTTGGGCCACTTCTTTGAAACGAACCAGTCAAAACGGTTCAGGTCCATGGGCTTACGCGCGTAATATACATAGGTGCCGATGCCATACTCCTCGACCTCACCGCCCTCATGATCGTGGTGGTGATGGTGGTGCTCGTGGTCATGGTGATGATGCTCATGCTCGTCATCATCATCGTCGTCATCATCGTCATCGTGGTGGTGATGATGCTCATGCTCATCTTCAAGTTCGTCGCCGCGCTTCTCAATCTCCTGGATCCAGGTAGCACTTGTGGCGACGCGCTCAAAGTCAAACATGCCGGTATTGAGAATGTTCTCAAGTTCAATATCACCGTAGTCGCACTCGAGTATGCGGGCGCGGGGCTGCAGGGCGCGAACCACCTTGCGGATGCGCAGCAACTCCTCGGCGCTTACCTCGGATGCCTTGTTCAACAGAACTATGTTGCAGAACTCGATCTGCTGGATAACCAGATTCTCAAGATCCTCTTCACCTATATTTTTCTTTACAAGGTCATCACCGCAGCCGAACTCATCACGGATGCGCAGAGCATCGACAACTGTAACTATGCAGTCCAGCTGAGGAATGCCCTCCTTGTTGTATTTGGCTTCCATACGGGGGATGGAGTCAATGGTCTGTGCAATGGGGCCGGGCTCGCAGATACCGCTGGCTTCAATGACAATATAGTCAAAACGGTGAGTGGCAATAATGTCATGCAGTTGCTCAACAAGATCCATCTTGAGGGTGCAGCATATGCAGCCGTTCTGTAGTGCAACCAGGCTGTCATCATTCATACCGACCACGCCACCTTGTTGTATAAGGCTTGCGTCGATGTTAACCTCGCCTATGTCATTTACTATTACAGCAAACTTGATACCCTTACTGTTGCTGAGGATTCGGTTCAGAAGGGTTGTCTTACCGCTGCCCAGATAACCGGTGAGCAGCAGGACCGGTGTTTTTTCAGTCATATTGCGTCAAAAGATATAATCAAGGGTCATATAAAGACCGTATTTACCGTCTCTTTCATCAAAAGGTATGCCAAAGGTTACTGAAGGGATGAAATTGTAATCTATGACAGCCTGCATGCTTAAGCCGGCGCTCATGTGGAGTTCACGGACTTTGTTCATAAGTGATGAACGGTACTGGCCGAAGGACTGTGCTGACACATTGTCACGGGCGGCCAGGGCTTGGGCCTGATGGTCAAAGCGGAAAGGCTCAAGTATTGCTCCGGCATCAAAGAACGGAGTGATAACTCCAAATATCCTGCGTTTGAATATGTTTACGTCAATAACGCGGGTGCGCAGTTCAAAATTACCCCACAGATAGTCATTGCCCATTACTCTGTTGTAAAGAACTCCCCGAAGGGTGGTGGCGCCTCCAAGTCCGTCTGACGGCTTGAAGTAAATAATGTATGACTGGGTGTAGAACGGCTGGTAGCCTGCAAATACACCCTGATAGGCCAGACTGTAGGCAAACACCAGACGGTCAGAAATCAGACTTACATAATGACGGAACCTGGCGGCCAGTTTGAGATAGTCATATCCGGTCTTGAAGATGTCGGGTGCCCATGCCATATTGACATCGGCAAAGACTCCGCGGGTTGGGGTAGCCTCAATGTCGCGGGTATCGACCTTAAGTCCAAACTGATACTCCAGTATGTCGCCGCCGTGTGATTCGGCTTCTTCAATCAGTCCGTTCTCCTTGTACCAGCGGAACAGGGTGTTACTCTGATCGTATCCCGGCCAGTTGAGTTCAGATATCCAGTAATGCCAATATGAGAATTTTGCGGTCCAGTCCAGGAAGGGCAGGACGGGACCTCCCAGTTCAAACCGGGCATTGAGGTAACGGCGGTTATAACTGTAATAGGCTATTCCGGCGTCGCGGTTGGTGTTGAGTTTGGGGTCATAGTCATGAACGGCTCCGTTGTATCCGTAGAACCAGTAGAGAGGATTGTCATCATAATAAAGCTTGGCCGATGTCCTCAACCCCGGTATCAGATACTTGGAGTCATACTGGAACATAAAGAAACTGGCATGTTTGGAGTATGCCAGCGCCTCCAGACAGATGCGGTGTTTGTAGTTGGGGTAAAGGCCTCCGTAATAGTTGATATCCAGGAATCCGCCTACCATGACACCGAAGTCCGAGTCATATGCCATGGCCGGAACGGGATTGACTGACCAGCCTTGCTTGACGGTGGCGTCATCGGCATCGGCACCCTTGACGCCCAGGGGTATGAGCGCAGTTATAAGGACTATTGCAAATAGGCGGCTTAGGGACATTTGGATCAGAACAGGTAGTTAAAGCCTATGTTTGTCCAAAGTCCGGTTCCGTCGTTCTTGTCAAACGGTTTGCCACCCTCAAATGATACTACCATATTATGGTTCATGATGAGCTTGATTCCTAAACCCGCGGTGAAATGGGGGCTTTTCTCGCGGCCGCTGTAAAGGCCTGCGGTTTTCTGCTCTTCAAGGCGGTAAGGCTGAAGGATCTGACCCATATCGAAGTAGGGGTTGGTAGCCACCTGCCAGTTCTGGTTTATGTACTTGAAGTCAACGATGCGCCAGCGCAGCTCGGTGTTCAGCATGAAGAATCCGTTGGCCAGAACACCGTTGCGGTTGAGTCCTCTGACTGATGCGTTGCCGCCCAAACCCTCGGTGTACATCTTGCGGAAGAACATGCTGTTGATGTTGTTCGTGAAGTAATAAGGTATCTCACCCCAGAGGTTTGTCTGAACCAATGCGCGGTATGCAAATACCAATCTTTCGGTGAAAACGGGGAAAAACTGTGAAAGGCTGAGATGCATTCCCAGGTTGCTGTATCCGTTTCCATCGATAAAATCGGGACTGTATACAAGTGAAAGCTCAATGTTTTCACCTCTTGTGGGGTCACTGTCATGGTCGCGTGAGTCATAAACCAGACCGGCACGCAACTGTGTTACGTTACCTCCCTCCTTCTCATTGGGACGTATAAGACCTGCCAGCTGGTAGATGTCATACAGTGTCTGCTGACCCTGGTAATCCTTGAGTTTGAGATCACCGGTAGTGATGTGATAGAATGCTATACCTGCTGCTGCACTCAGGTTTCCGGTTATGGTCTTGCGTGCGCTGACCACTGCGCGGAACTGATTCCTTGACATGAAGTTGTAGCCGGTTTTGGCATCCGGACTATAGGCGGTGCCTGAGTTCCAGAAAATCAGGTCGGGGTTGTACTCCTGTGCAAATCCGTTGAATCCGTAGAAACCGAACTTGGGGGCGTTGAAGTAGGTAACGTCAAAGAAAAGCTTGCCGTGGGGGATGAGGGTCTTGAAGTCACCGTATGTACGAAGTACGCTTGAACCCTTGGTGTAGGTTGATGCCTCTACGTTGATCTTGTAATTATACTGCGGATAGTTGGTGCCGTCACCATAGTTGAATATGTCGCAGCATACTCCGTACTGGAAACCCAGATCGGAATCGAATCCTACAACTGGAAGCGGTCCGAAGTTCCAACCGGTTTTGATTATCTCATTCTTTTGTGCCAGGATAGGCAGTGACAGTGAAACTGCGGTTAATAGAAGGCAAAGCTTTTTCATTAGTTCTTGGGTTTATTCTTGACCTTTTTACGTATAAGGTCGTAGCTCAGATCGATGCCGACTCCCGTGGGACCGAACCAACGGAATATCATGTTTCGGCGCATGAACAGTTTGGGATCATCCCACCAGTCATAGTAGTATTTGGTGGGAAGGGTGGTACCGGCACTATAGGGGTCGTAAAGAGTTACATATACTCCTCCTTTGACGAAGAATTCAAGTTTCCATCGGGTATCCGGTTTCTTTCCCAGAGGGAGTACGTAACCGTAACCCAGACCGCCGCCCAGTCCTTCACCCTGATATCCGTTTCCGTACTGACCGTCAAAGTTGATGTCATAAAGGTTTGCTCCCAGGTATGCTGAGAGATAATGACCGGAGTGGTTCGATGCTTTCTTGAAGTATCTGCGCGCCTCGAGCTGGAGGTTGAGAATCTGGAAACACTCGTGAGAGGTTTTGGATACATGCCACGGGAAATCGTATTCTCCGAGGAATGTCCAGCGACCCTCTTCTGTGGGATAAACCTCCATTTCAACGTTATATATCGGACCCCAACCAAGGTCTTTACGGTAGAATCCGTAGTACGGCAGATTGGTCTTTACAGCGACAACCGGACGCTTGCGTACGGGCTCCGCCGGAGCAACAGGTTCGGGCTGATCGGGCAGAGGTACGACCGTATCCTTGAGAACGGTCTCTTTCTCCTCAACTTCAGGCTTGAGAGCCTCTATGTCAACCACTGTCACGGGCTCGATGTTGTGGAGGATGTACACACCTGAATTTCTGATTACCGCATAGTAAGTGGTGAGCAGGTAGTCATACACATCACCCACCTTTGCTTCCCTTCCTAAATTGTGCTTGAGTCTTGCCTTCTTGTCATAGACTGAGAGAGTCTCGGAATCGATGATATTTATGATTTTTTTCTTGATTCCATCGGACAAATAGGGATCCTGATCGACGTATCTTGCCAGGTTTTCCCATGACTCTGTGACGGTGTTTATTGAGATCTTGCTCTTGAGTTCGGGGAAGGCGCTGAGTATGTATCTTACCATAACATCGGAACGGTGCTCGGACAGCCAGATGTTACGTGAAAGGATACCGTCAGGTGAAGCCTGCGATACAATCTCGATGGCGGTTATGTTGTCTATTCCCAGAGAGTCGATCGTCTTGTCCAGATGACGCAGTGCCATACGGTTGTTCATGTGGAAGATGTCAAGGTTGGCATCGTTCTGTTTGAAGTGAACTTCAGTGTAGTCGGCATCAGCGTAAGTACTGTCTGATTCGATGATGGGAAGAATGCGCTTTACATAAGTATCTTTTACCTTCAGAAGGTTCTCTGATATGTATCTCACCTGTGAATATACAGGGACAGTTATGGTGTTTAATAGCGCCATAACTGCCACGAATACGTAGAGATATTTCCGTTTTTTTCCTAACATAGTCCTCATTGCACTCTTTTTACAAAGATACCACATGTTTCACGATTAAGTGCTACCTTAGCGGCCGATTAGGGAAAAAGTTATGAACAGGTTATCAGTTGTTATCGGTGGAAAACTCAGGCTCCGACTTGTCATTTTAGTGTTCCTTGAATATGCCGTTTGGGGCGCTTACCTGATATCAATAGGCCGCTACCTGGCCCAGGCGGGTCTTGGCAGTCAGATCAAGTGGTTTTTCGCAGCTAACGGAGTGGTGTCGCTGTTCATGCCGGCGCTTGTGGGAATCGTGGCCGACCGTTTCATTCAGGGTCAGCGTCTGCTCTCCATCTGTCATCTTCTGGCCGGCGCGTTCATGCTTTCCGCCGGACTTTACTGCATGGGTGCCGATAATATTTCATTCGGTCCTCTGTATTCACTCTACGCCCTGAGCATTGTATTCTTTATGCCTACCGTGGCACTGACTAACTCGGTGTCATACAGCATAATAACCAGGGCGGGTGGGGATCCCGTCAAGGATTATCCTCCTATACGGCTGTTCGGAACAGTGGGCTTTATCTGCAGCATGCTTGCCGTCAACTTCATATCCGTAGGAGGTGTGCACATGCAGGATTCATATACCCAGCTCATCCTTTCGGGAGTTCTCTCGTTTATCCTGTGCGGATATTCTCTTACATTACCGGAGTGTCCCACCGGTGGACAGAGGGCACAGAGAAGTGTGGCCGATGCATTCGGAATCCGTGCCTTCAGTCTGTTCCGCCTGCGCCACATGGCAGTCTTCTTTATATTCTGCATACTGATGGGATCGGCCCTTCAGATAACGAACGGTTATGCCAACACATTCCTTAATTCATTCTCGGCAAATCCGGCGCTGGCCGATACTTTCGCGGTAAAGAATTCCAACGCACTTCTTTCACTTTCGCAGATATCGGAGACTCTCTGTTTCCTGCTCGTTCCGTTCTGCATGAGAAGGTACGGTATTAAAAAGGTGATGCTTATGTCCATGACCGCGTGGGTTCTCAGGTTCGGACTTTTTGGAATAGGTACTCCCGATATGCCGGGCGTTCTGTTGCTCATACTGAGCTGCATACTCTACGGAATAGCTTTTGATTTCTTCAATATTGCCGGATCCCTTTATGTAGAAAAGAATGTGGAGGCAGGTATCCGCGCCAGCGCACAGGGACTCTTTATGATGATGTCTAACGGAGTGGGTGCTACCGTAGGAATGATTGGAGCGGGTGCTGTAATGGACAGGTTCGTATTCAAGGCCGCCTCGGCGGACTGGAGCTCCGCATGGCTCGTATTTGCCGGTTATATGGCGGTGGTTGCGCTGCTTTTTGCAGCATTTTTCAAGGATTCATCGGATAATTCAGGGAAATAAGACCGCCTTTAATCAGAGCGAGCGTCTGTCCAGCTGAGTCAGGATGGTGCGGTAATACGCCGGGGTTACTGTGATGGTTTTTCCCGACGGATGATCCAAAGTTACGGTGAAATGGCCTCTTTCTTTTCCCCAACGTACAATTTTTGCCGTATTCACCAGGAAAGAGCGGCGGCAGCGTACTATTGAAGTGCCAGCCAGATCCTCCTCGATTTTCTGGGTGCTGCATCTGAGCAGATAGCTAGAAAGCTTGCCTTCCAGATCGTAAAAAATCTGTACATAGTTGTCCTGTGACTCTATGTAGAAAATGGAGTCCTCGCTCAGTGACATCTTGTGTTTTCCCTGACTGTCACGGAACTGGATGAGTCGGTGATCGGACTCGATTATCTCACGCTTGTGTGTTATCTTGAAAAGTTCCAGCTCCTCTTTGTTGGCTTTATATTGCGCGTAAAACCAAATGATCGAATAGGGTATTGCCAGGATCAGAGCGACGCAAAGCGGTATCCTGAAAAGAAGCTCAGGTATCTCAACCGATCCCAGTTTGAATGAAACGGAGAAGATGTAATACTCGGTGGCGATAGCCAGGAATTCAACGATATGCCAGACTATCATTCTCCTGCCGGTTACGCTATGTCCCCTGCTGTAGTTGAACAGCAGCAGCTTGCTTATTATCAGCGTGGATATTGCCACCGCGTAGAAGAACATGGTGACACCTGTCTGTTTCCATGAATGGAATCCGAACCATGTGGTGGAGAAGCCGAAGGATGGCTGGTAGAGAGACATGAACAGCATGGAGAAAAGGGATACAAACAGAACTGAACGCAGAAGGAATTTCCTCTGCAACACCTGTTTTGGAACCGTATATTCGCTGTTCTTTGTCATAGGCTGGCAAAGATACGAAAATTAGTCAGAAATAGTTAGTATTAATTGTTTGCCGGTCTGTTTTGTCACGCGATATAGATTGCTTGCGCGGTGGCCGAGCAGCCAGATGATATCCTTGTCAAAGGATACTACAAGCTGGCGTTTGCGTTCGGCGGGGCTGATTTTGATGTCGGTAAGGAAATCACTTACCAGTTTGCGGCCCTTCATGCCGAACGGGATAAATGAATCGCCGGCTGTCCAGGGGCGAATGGTAAGGGTGCCTCCTGAGAGCAGGGATATGTCAAATGTGGCAACTTCAGGATCTTTGGATATGGGTGTTCCTGCCGGAGCGGTGCTGATGGTGAGCGTGCGGCCGTCGGGCAGGGTGACTGACTTTCCGGGTTCGATTTTTATTTCAATTGGTTCAAATGAGTCTGCAGAGAGTTCATGTACGTAAAACTCGTCGCGACCCTTGATGAGCTCATGGGTGGCTGAGCAGAATTTCACTCCCGGCTGTGCCTGGGCCGATGCCTCCACGTCCTGAATCTGGGCGCTGTTGAATCCCAGGGGTGAGAGTACCTCAAACAGGAAAGCGCTGGCTGACGGCAGCTTGACAAGCTGGGGGATGTTGATTGTGAATCCTTCATCGGCCCCTTTTATAATTGTGGCGGATGCCTTGTCAATGGCGTCGCGGTAGATGGCGTAAGACTCCTGCAGGTGGGCAGCTGTCGTGGCGATGGCGTTGTCGGCATCGGGGTTGATGGCGCGCATCATGGGCAAGAGCTGCAGACGGATCTTGTTGCGGGTGTAATCGGTCTCCAGGTTGGTGCTGTCGGTGATGTATGGCTGGCCGATCTCCTTAAGCCAATCCTCAATATCCTGGCGCGATACGCACAGGAGCGGGCGGATGATGTTTCCGTTGCGGGGCTTGATTCCGGTGAGGCCTTTGATTCCGGTGCCTCGGATGAGGTTGAGCAGGACGGTCTCTACTGAGTCGTCACGGTGGTGGGCTATGCAGATGGCATCGGACCAGGTCTCATTCATGATTCGCTCGAAATCTGTGTAACGGAGCTCTCGGGCGGCCATCTCGATTGAGATTCCTTTCTGTCTGGCGTAGGATTGGGTATCGTAACTGCAGACTTTCAGTCCTACTCCCAGCTTTTGGCACAGGTCTGTTACGAACTGCTGGTCACGGTCGCTCTCGGTGCCGCGCAGGTGGAAGTTGCAGTGGACGGCTGTGCACTTGTAGCCCAGACGGAGCAATACCACGAGCAGGGCGGTGCTGTCGGCACCTCCGCTAAGGCCCACAATTACGTGCGCCCCGTCACCAAGCAGACGGTTGCTGCTGATGAACTCGCTGATTCTGTTTACGAAAACCTGTCCCACACCGCAAAGATAGGAAAAATGATACAATTGGGGTCTGTCCCCTTTTGTATCATTTTGCGTGTTTGTAGAGCTGGCGGGTGTTGTGGATGTTGTGCCAGATGGTGTAGAAGCCGCCGGCTACCGATACCAGAGGGTTCCAGAAGGTGTAGCCCATCCAGATTCCGAATACGGTGTTCTTCTGTCCGAACGCCTGGCTGGCCTCGATGCGGCTGCCGTCCCTGCGTCCGGTTCGGCGTCCTACTGCGAACTGGAATATGCAGCAGAGCAGTGAGACAAGCGCTATGCCTATCAGGGTGAGTATGTTGCAGCGGCTGTGAATGATGGCACGGGTGCTCATCAGGATGGCCAGTGTGAGTGCCACGCTCCACAGGTAGAAACTCAGGTTGATCTTGGAGGCAACCCAATGGTGGAACTTAGGCATTATCCAGCGTACGGTCCATGCGGTAAGGCAGGGGAGTATCAGAAGCGGGAACACCTTGGCCAGGATTCGGCTGAATGCGGCTATGAAGGTTATTCCGGCCTGCGGGTAGAGCAGGGGGACCGTAAGCGGTACGGCAATAGAAACTGCCAGATTGATGATGATGGTGTACATGACAACCTGCGCCATGTCACCTCCCAGTTTGCCGGTCACTACTGCGCATGCCGTGGCTGTGGGGCAGATCATGCAGAGCATGCCGGTCTCAAAGAATACGCGGTGACGCAGTATCCATGCGGCAGCGGCCGTGTCGCTGTGAAGGGCCCAGATTACCGCGAAGCAGAGAACCAGGAATATGGATACCTGTAATGCCAGGTTACGGAAATGCCAGCGTTTGAGTTTGAGCTGACGGGGCTCTATACGGCAGAAACTGATAAACAGCATCAGGAAAAGCAGTATGGGCTGTGTCCGGCGGCAGATTACCTCCAGAACAGGGCCTGCACTATGGATTGAGGGTATCTGTGAATAGATGAGATATGCCCCTGCGCCGGAGATCATTCCTATCACCAGCATCCAATCCTTTAGGAATTTGAGAAACCTGCCTTTCATATTTGGGCGCGAATATACTTTTATTTTATGATTTACGTTTTAACTTAGCGCACCAAAACAACATGAAACGCATTTGGATATTGAATATACTGCTTCCGCTGCTGACTTTATGGTCTTGCACGGATGACTGGACTTTCAGCACGGACTCAGGTTATGTGCTGGGATTCTCAACTGATACAGTGCGTTTTGACACGGTGTTCACGGGGGCGGTATCGGCATCGGCCGAATTCAGGATCTACAACCCGAATGAGGTGGGGCTTAAGTTCGACGCCCTGATGGGAGGCGGCACGGCCAGTCCTTTCCGCATGAACCTGGACGGTGAGGGCGGCGCAGTCATCACGGGGCTGGAGATTCCGGCCGGTGACAGCCTGTTCTGCTTTGTATCGGTCAACATCACACCTGATGACCGTACGGGAGTTTTCAATGCGTTTGATTCCATAAGGTTCGTGCTCGAGAGCGGCGTGATGCAGTGGGTCAGCCTGTCGGCCCATGGACAGAATGCCGTCCGGCTCAAGGGCAGAAGGATTGAGGCCGATGAGACTCTCACCTCAAACCTGCCGTATATCATCTATGACAGTCTATATGTGGCCGATGGCGCTACGCTGACACTCTCTCCCGGAACCCGGCTTTACTTCCACAAGGGCGCACGTCTTGATGTGGCGGGCCGTCTGATTGCGCAGGGCAGCCGTGACAGCGTGATCCTGATGCGCGGTGACCGCCTTGACGAGATGCTGCCCGAGATTCCCTATGATGTGCTGGCCGGACAGTGGGGTGGCATAAGACTGCGCAGCCAGAGTTACGGAAACCTTCTGGAGTGGTGTGACATTCACGGCGGTGACTGGGGCATACTGGCCGACAGTGCTGACGCCGATCAGCTGAAACTGAGCGTTGTATCAAGCATAATCCATAATGTTGACGGTAACGGAATCGAGGCCACAGGCTGCCGCATCGAGGTGGCAAACTCTCAGATAACAAATGCCGGCGTAACGTGCGTGGATATTACCGGAGGATGGTCAGAGTTTACATTCTGCACCATAGCCGGATTCTCAATCTGGAACATAGGCAGCCAGGCTGTCCTGCTTACGGACTGCCGCGACGGTTATGCCGTTCCTTTCCTGGGCGCACAGTTCCGCAACTGCATCATAACCGGCCGTCATGAGACCGAGCTTGTAACGCTGTTTGCAGATTCAATAAAGAAAACCGCTCCCTACAGCGTGAGCAATTCACTTCTGATGGTACGTGACACCACCGATGCCCGCTACCATGATGTGGTCTTTGAGGACCGCGAGTCAGATATGTTCGGCCCGTTCAACTTCACTGACCGCTCATATCAGGGTTACCGTTCGGTATTTACACTTGATTCACTTTCCCGTGCACGCGGCATAGCAGATACGCTTTCTGCAGTCTGGCCTATAGATCTGGCCGGAGTACCAAGACCTCCCCTTGGGGCCGATGCGGGCTGCTTCCAATATCAACCATAATGATGAAACGACTTCTCCTTTTCCTGATTGTTTGCAACCTGATTCCTCTGACGTTACTCTCACAGCAGAGCATGACGGTCATGTTCATGAATACCGAGAACCTTTTTGATCCTGAGGATGATCCCCTCAAGGATGATGATGACTATACTCCGGACGGAGAGTATCACTGGACAAAATCCCGCTACTGGGATAAGCTGGACGCTGTCTCCAAGGTAATAGTTGCGGCCGATGAGGACCAGGCACCCGCGCTGGTGGGCCTTTGTGAGGTGGAGAATGAGACGGTCCTGAAAGACCTTACATCACGCTCCGCGCTGCGTGAGGCCGGCTACCGCTTTGTAATGACTGACTCGCCTGACCGCCGCGGAATAGACGTGGCCCTGATGTACCGCCGTACTTTCTTCCGCCTGATAGGGCAGGAGTCGCTGCGGGTAGACCTGAAACCCTACGGAGGAGGTGCCACACGCGATATCCTCCATGTAACAGGCGTGTTGGAGAATAATGATACATTGGATATCTATATATGCCACTGGCCCAGCCGTTACGGAGGGGTGGAGCAGAGCGAGCCGCTGCGCATGAGTGCGGCACGCAGGTTAAGGGCATCGGCCGACAGTGTCTTTAACGTACG
>JAEEGJ010023438.1_pt1 | contig 12949 bp, 7 predicted proteins | sample 8958761 | NCBI WGS metagenome assembly JAEEGJ01 (sample SAMN16246546, study PRJNA631951) | gut metagenome | biome: gut microbiome; feature: rumen; material: RS-attached | host: Bos | place: Iran: Karaj | collected 2018-10
GCCGCCTCCGACTGCGGCATCGACCCGCACATCGACTCGTGGCCGCTCGATGAAGACGCTTTCAACAACCTGATGGGCAGTCCCAACATGATTGCCGCCCTCGCCACCGATGAAGACGGTATGGTGGCCGGTGAACAGCTCGGCAATGCCCTGCTCGGCTTCCACGGCATCGAGTTCATCCTCTTCCGTGAGGGTCAGCCCCGCGATGTGAACGAAATCACCGACGACATGATGACCTACATCGTTGCCGTTTCGCGCGACCTGCGCAACCGCTGCTTCCAACTCGAAGTGAGCTGGAACGCCGATGCACCGCAAGCCCACAAAGACCTGATGGAAGAACTGGAATTCAACACCACCGTCAACGGAGGCGACAACACCTACGGTGAGAACATGCTCCAAGCCGGTCAGGCGGGTAGCACCTTCGCCACCTTCACCAACGCCCTCGAAGCCATCGCCGACGGCTGCCTCGACATCGCCGACGAGGTGGGTACCTCCAAGATCGGCAAATGCCACACGGGCGAAGACGTGACATACGTGGAGTCACCCTACAGCCAGAAGTCCATCACCGACTTCTACGACAACATCACCAGCATCAAGAACGCCTACATGGGCGGCATGGAAAGCCAAAGAGACGAAGTCCTCTCGTTGCATGCCTACATCCAGGACAACAACAAGGAGCTCGACACCAAGGTCATGAATGCCATCGAAAACGCCATGACGAAGATCCAAGCCATGAAAGCGCCTTTCGTGCAGTTCTATGCCGACGCCAGCGCTGGTGAGGCCATGGAAGCCTGCCAGAGCCTCTCCGACGTGATGGCCGAAGTGAAGGCTGAGTTTGGAAAGATCGATAGAAAGTAACAGTAAACCAACTAACTCATTATCAATATGTTCAATTACAAAAATTTAGCCTTATTGATGACAGGCAGCCTATTGGCCCTTGCCATCACCTCCTGTAACCCCAAAGACCCCATCCCAGAGGTCATCAGTGAAGAGACCTACGCCGGCGGCGAACTGGGCACCACCTTCAACACTTCCCAATCCGCCTATGAAGACCCCACCCCCGCCGTCGAACAGGCTGGTTTGACCACCGCCTTCAAATATGGCGAGTACTTCTTTGAGCGCACCTACACGCAAAACAACGAGCCTTTCAACGGCCTCGGCCCCCTTTACATCCGCAGCAGCTGCATTGCTTGCCATCCTGGCTATGGCCACGGCATGCGCATGAACCGTTATCGCGCCGACGACTGGGGCAATGGCTATCTGCTCGTCTTTACTGACAAGAACGACACCTACCTGAGTTCTTACACCGGCATGCCTCAAACCAAGGCCGTCGCACCCTTCAAGGCTCCCTTGGACGAGACCCAGATCCAAATCAACTGGCTGAGCTACACCGACGAATGGGGCAACCAGTTCCCCGATGGGGAGACCTACAACCTCACCTATCCCGAGGTCTACATCCCCGAAGAGGCTTTCTATGCGCCCCTCGAGGTGGGTGGTCAACCCATCCCCTACAGCGATTTCGTCTGCCGTCTCGAATCGACCATCGGTATCTACGGCACCGGCTTGATCGATGCCATCCCCGATGACTCGCTGAGAGCACAATATCAAAAGGAATACAATGACGGTTTTATGCCGAACGGCCTCAATCCCGCCATGTGGGCCGGCTCCGACTTCGCCCCGACGGGTTATTATGGCAACACCACCCATCCCAAGAAGTACACCTACGCCCTTACGCGTGGTCCCTTGCAGGATGCCCCCGGTGCCAACGCCATCTGGAACATCACCAACGTGACGCACCGCACCAAGATGGGACACTATATGACCGCCGCCTACGCCACCAAGGCTTCGCAAGATCCTGACGTGCAGGCTGAGTTCTACAACTACTTCCCGCAATACAACCTCACAGGCAATGTAGAGACCGACATCTACAACTACCTGATGATGAACGACCAAATCCCCGAATCGCTGAAAGTTCCCGAGATGAAGGACGAGGACTATGTCAACTTCATGGTGTGGCACCGCGGCTTAGCCGTGCCTGCTGCCCGTAACATGGACGATCCCGAGGTGCAACGCGGCAAGGAGCTCTTCAACAACATGGGTTGTGCCTACTGCCACCGTCCGTCATGGAAGACCGGCGACGACAACTTCACCGACCCAGCAGGCTTCTTTGCCGACGGTGATGCCCGTTTGCCCCGCTATCCCAACCAGAAGATTTGGCCTTACAGCGATTACATCCAGCACAAGCTCCACATGGAGAACGACATCCGCACAGGTTGGTGCCGCACAACCCCGCTTTGGGGTCGTGGCCTATCAGCCATCTGCACTGGTCGCAGTGACCGCTTGCACGACTGCCGCGCACAAACCGTCATCGAGGCCATCATGTGGCACGGCAACGCCCAAAGCGACGCCCGCCGCACGGTGGAGAAATTCCGCGAGCTGCCGAAGAAAGACCGCGATGCCGTCGTGAAATTCATCGATGCAATTTAACCAACAATTGTAGAGACGTGCCATGGCGCGTCTCTACATGTTTTATCAATGTCTGTAGGGCTGTCACATCGTGGCAGCCGCTGTAAAACAACAGCGGCTGCCGTGGTACGACAGCCCTACATCATTATTAATAAGGACAACAACACACAAAAATCACCAAACATAGGGAGGTTGGACAAGTGATTTTTTTCGGACATTTGCAGCGTAATATGAAATAATCTAGCTATGAAATACATTCGTCACATCACATCAGTTATAGTTATCATTCTCATTGCCGTCCTCGCTGCTGGCACGGTTGTCGAGAAGCTGCATGGCTCAGAGTTTGCCCTTGCCCATGTCTATTCTGCATGGTGGTTCGTTGGGCTATGGGCCGTGGTGGCTGGCCTCATCATTATTATGGCGGTGAAATGCCGCTTGTGGAAACGGCTCTCCGTCTGCGCCCTGCACTTATCCATCCTACTCATCCTGCTGGGCGCACTACTCACCATGCTCACAGGACAACACGGCAGGATGAAACTTGAACCTAACAAGCCCAATAGCCACTTTTTCATCCAAGAGAAAGGTGAGATAACGGAAGAGGCACTCCCCTTCAGCCTTACTTTGGATCGCTTCGAAATCGAGACTTATTCGGGCAGCAACAAGCCGAAGGACTATATCAGCTACCTCCAACTCACTGATGGAGAAACACATCAAGATGTCATCATTTCCATGAATAACATATTGAGGCATAAGCATTATCGTTTTTATCAAAGCGATTACGACGAAAAAGGCAACTCCATCCTCGATGTCGCCCGCGACCCTTGGGGCATCGGCGTGACTTATGCGGGATACGCTCTGCTCTTCGTCGCCTTGGCGGCTATCCTTATCGAACGACGCAAGACCTACCGCGCTGTCACCTGGTCGTGGTTAGGAGTGCTCGTCGTCTTAATCGTGGTGCTCTACATCAGGATGCTCACCCATACCCTGCTGCCTGTACTGCGTTCGCCCTTCTTCAGCATCCATATCTCGACGATTGTGACTGCCTACGCCTTGCTGCTCGGCATCTTGGTGGTCGGCGTCATCGCTCTTGTCAAGCCGAAAGACATGGCACGCATGGAGCGGTTGAAAAGCCTCAGCACGGCGATGCTCTACCCTGCCGTCGCATTGCTTGCCTTTGGCATCTTCATCGGTGCCATCTGGGCCAATGTCTCATGGGGCAACTACTGGTCGTGGGACCCGAAAGAAGTATGGGCTTTGATCACCCTGCTCATCTATGCCGCGCCATTGCATGAGAAGCTTTGGAAATCCTTCCAAAAGCCATTGTTTTTCCATATCTATGGCATCCTTGCCTTTATGAGCGTATTGTTCACCTATTTTGGTGTCAACTTGCTTTTGGGCGGGGTACATGCGTATTCATAAAGAAAAAAACACTATCTTTGCCGCCGGATTCGGGTTCTTTCAGCCGAAGATTAATAGGGAATCCTGTGAAAATCAGGAGCTATGCCCGTAGCTGTAAGTCCAATCAAGGTCCGCAGCACCTATGTCACTGATATTCGTTATCGGGAAGACGCCGCGGACTTGGACAAGCCAGAAGACCTGCCCGTTTCCTTATTATTCGCAGCTTTCGGGAACAAGAGCTTGGGAATCATAGGGGAACACATTGCTTTCCCGTCTTTCCATTTTGTCCTCTTGCTGCTGTTTTTGAAGTTGAACAAGTAACAACTGTGTTTATGAAGAAACAGTATCAAGCAGTTACGGCCGAAGAGGCCGTCAAAGTCATCAAGTCGGGCGACCATGTCCACATCAGTTCGGTGTCGAACGTACCACAATGTCTCGTCAAAGCCTTATGCGACAGAGGCCGCGCCGGCGAACTCAAAAACGTTTACATCCATCATCTGCACACCGAGGGCGCCGCGCCTTACGTCAATCCCGAATTTGAGGGCATCTTCCAGCACAACGCCTTCTTCGTGGGCGCCAACGTGCGCGAAAGCGTGCAGAAAGGCCTGGCCGATTATATCCCCGTTTTCCTAGGTGAGACTTCCAAGCTCTATCGCGAACGTTACATCAAATGCAACGTGGCGATGATCCAGGTGTGTCCGCCCGACAAGTTCGGTTACGTGTCGTTAGGCTCATCCGTCGACGCCACCTTGGCTGCCATGGAAAGTGCAGAATTTGTCATCGCCGTGGTCAACAAGCATGTGCCACGCACCTTCGGCGATGCGTTGGTCCACATCAGCAGGATCAACATCTTTGTTGAAGACGACACCCCCTTGCTCACCGTCGACATGCCCGAGCCCAATGAAGTGGAGAAAACCATCGGACGCTATTGCGCCGAATTGATCGAAGACGGTGCCTGCCTGCAAATGGGCATTGGCAGCATCCCAAACGCCATCCTGTCGTGCCTCCACAACCACAAAGATATCGGCATTCACACCGAGATGTTCTCCGACGGCATCCTACCTCTGGTGAAAGAAGGTGTCATCACGGGCAACAACAAGAAGCTCAACAAAGGCAAGATCGTCTCCACCTTCGTGATGGGTTCACAGAAAATATACAATTTCATCGACGGCAACCATGAAGTGCTGCTGATGGACGTGGAATACACCAACGACCCTTTCATCATCGCACAACAGCCCAAGATGACCTCCATCAACTCGGGCATCCAGATTGACCTGTCGGGACAGGTATGTGCCGACTCCTTGGGCGAGCGCATCTATTCCGGCGTGGGCGGCCAAATCGACTATGTCTACGGTGCCTCGCGTTCCAAAGGCGGCAAGGCCATCATTGCCATGCCTTCCACCACGCGCAAGGGCATCAACAAAATCGTGCCTACCTTGGATTTAGGCTCAGGTGCAGTCACTACGCGCAATCATATCCATTGGTTTGTGACCGAATATGGCGCAGTGAACCTCTATGGACGCTCGTTGCAAGAGAGGGCCAAACTCATCATCTCAGTGGCGCATCCTCAGTTCCAGGAGATGCTCGACGAGGCTGCCTTCAAGCGTTTTGGTCCGCATTTCCATTATTTATGGAATAGTATAGTTTAATTGACGCGAGACTTTGGGGCGCGTGACGGGGTTGGTCCCGTGTCGCGTAGTCCCATGTCTCGTTTCAAAAAAGAAAACCATGTTCAGTCAAATCAACTTCGTAGAAATCTTCGGCGCCTTCATCGTCATGGCTGCCATCATCGACATCTTCGGCTCCATCCCCATCTTCATGAGTATGAAGGAGCAGAACAAGACCATCAAAGCGGGACAAGCTTGCCTGACGGCCTTGGCCTTGTTTTTGGCCTTCTTCTTTGCCGGCGACGCCTTGTTGAAACTCTTCGGCATCGACGCGGCCTCCTTTGCTGTGGCAGGAGCTTTCGTGTTGTTCATCCTTGCTGTGGAGATGATCCTCGGCCGCGAAATCATCAAAAACGAGGGAGGCAAAAGCGGTGCCAGCATCGTCCCCATCGCCTTCCCTTTGATTGCGGGTCCTGGTGCGTTGACCGCCCTGCTCTCGTTGCGTGCCGACTATGCCGTTGTCAACATCATCATCGCCTTGTTACTCAACATCCTGTTGGACTACATCGTCATCAGTCAGCTGGACCGCATCCACAAACTCTTGGGCGACAACCTCATCTTTATATTGCGAAAATTCTTTGGTGTTATCCTTTTGGCCATTGCAGTAAACATGTTTGTAAATAATATCCTCGTCATTATTGCGAGTGTACCGAAATAATTCATTAGCAATTAAATATCAACCAATAAAAACAAATTATTATGCAACACAAAACATTTACACGATTGTTCCTTTTTTTAGGAATAATTGGAATGCTCTCGGCGAATGTTTTCGCCGATGAGATCCAAATTGGATCAGGAACGAGTACAAATTACTCTCTTCCAAGTATGACAGCGTGGGATTACTGTTATACACAGCAGATTTACACAGCTACCGAAATCCAGCAAGCTGGTGGAGAAGCAGGAATGATCACTAGCCTCGCCTTTTACAATGGAGCTGCTGCCAAGACTCGTAATTGGGATATTTACCTAATTAATACCGATAAAGAATCTTTTTCAGGTGCTTCTGATTGGGTAAATGTATCCAATAGCGACCTGATGTTTAGTGGTAGCATTACTCTTGCAGCTGATACTTGGACAACCATCTCATTTACTAATGATTTCAATTATGCTGGAAGTAATATCATTATAGCTGTTAATGACAAAACTGGAAGCAACAATTCAGGTTTGGGTTGTCGAGATTTCAATCCAAATGATGGTGTAAAATCTCTTTTCATTAGGAAAGATGGAGGAAGTAGTTATGATCCCTCTAGTATGAATGGAACAAATGGTAATAGCACTCTCACAAACAAAAATCAAATCAAACTCAACATTGAACAAGGTAACGTCACTTGTGCCAAGCCCAAGAACTTCAATGCCACGGATATCACCGCCCACACCGCCACATTGACATGGACCGCCGGTGCCGAAAGCCAAAGCAATTGGGATGTTTTTGTGACCACAGATGCCACCATCGTTCCCGATGACAACACGACGCCCACCTATCAAGTCACGGAATGCAGAAAAGCATTGAGTGAATTGGATGCACAAACCACTTATTATGCCTATGTCCGCAGCGCCTGCGGTGGCGACGATGGCAACAGCAAATGGGCGAAAAAGGTCTTTACTACCACGCGCGAAGCATACGAAGTGAACGCAAGCCATTCTTACTCACAAGACTTCGAGGCAAGCAACGATTGGGGTTTTACCAACGGCAGCCAGACTAACAAATGGTCATGGGGCAGCGCCACCAATAATGGAGGAACGAAATCCGTGTACATTTCCAATGACAATGGGACAAGCAATGCCTACACACTCAATAGCACTACTGTGGTTTTTGCCTCTAAACTGTTCAATTTTAGCCAAGGCACCTACACCTTTGTTTTCGACTGGAAAGCCAACGGTGAAAGCAATAGCGCAGGGACAACACACTACGACTACATGCGTGTAGCATTAGTTCCTGGAGATGTAGAATTTACAGCAGGTTCTACTTCTGCAAGCTACAATTCTCTCCCAACGGGTTGGGTCGCCCTTGATGGAGGTCATCAACTCAATAAGACTACAGGTTGGCAAACCCAAACCGCTGAAGTTCCAGTTTCTGGCATTTATACCATGGTCTTTATCTGGCGTAATGATAGCAGTAGCGGAGAGAATCCCCCAGCGGCCATCGACAACATCAGCATCAGCTATATGACTTGCCCGAGGCCTACCAACTTGACCGCCAGTAATGTGACAGGTCGTACAGCCGTCCTGACTTGGAAGGAAAACGGCACCGCTGACAATTGGACGCTTCAATATGCCACCGATGCCAGTTTCAGCGCAAACCTTGTGGAAATCAGCGATGGGTTCATCGTAAGCGAGAACAATGTCGGCTATGGCTTAACTGGTCTTAATGGAGAAACGAAATATTACGTCCGCGTGAAATCCAATTGTGATAGTTCGTGGAGCGATGTGATCAATTTCACCACCACGCCCACCTGCGAAAAACCCACTTTGAGTTATGTGGCTAACTCCAACACAGCGCATACTGGTTCGGTAAGTTGGACTGGAGATGCCGACGGTTACGAACTGATATACTCCACAGCCTATACCTTTGAACCTGGTGATGAAGGTGTTACTCAAATCAACCTCGGAAGTGTAAACACCTACACTTTGCAGGATTTGGATCCAGAAACAACGTACCGTATCAAAGTGCGAGCCAACTGTGGCGAGAACGACGGCTACAGTGCCTGGAGCAACCAAGTGAATTTCACCACTACAGCTACCTGTATCAAACCTACGGGTTTGACAGCAAGCAATGTCACTTCTTCCTCCGCCACCATTACATGGACGGCAGGTGAAGCAGGACAAGACACATGGAACCTGCAATACAAGAAAGCTTCGGAAAGCGAATGGCAATCTGTAACCGTCACTACCAATAGCTATGACCTAAATGACCTTAGTGCTGTCAGCACCTACGATGTGCGTGTTCAAGCCGACTGCGGCGAAGGTGACTTGAGTCAATGGGCAACAAGTTCGTTCTCAACCACATGCGGTGCTTTGGAGTTGCCCTATACCTACGGCTTTGAAGAAAATCTGGTCACCACCTCACCTTACAGTTCAAGTAATCCTTTCCCGAAATGTTGGGATCGTGTTGCTTATCAATCAGGCTATTATGGCAGCTACACCTATTATCCATACGTATTCACAGCCACAACTTCACAACCTTACGCTCATGGAGGGAATGGCGCCAATACCTATTCAGGCCATTCCTTGCGTTTTTACCAAACTTCCAGTTCCACAAACGAGTGTGCCGTTTTGCCCGAAATCAGCAGCGATTATAGCATGAACAGCATTCAGATTAGATTCTGGGCTGCTGTACAAAGCTCACAAGGAAACCTCAAAATAGGCATTATGAGTTCCCCTACCGATGCCAACACATTCGTCCAAATTGAAGAAATCAATGTATCAAACACCTACAACAATGGTTTCCAAGAATTTACAGTTCCTTTCTCAGCCTATACTGGAAATGGTAGATATATTGCCTTTATGTGTGGAACAGGTAACGCTTATGCATATTTCTTAATTGATGACATCACCGTGGAAGTTGTCCCGACATGCCTGATTCCAATGAATCTTGAGGCGACCGTCAACAGCGAGACAGAAACCATACTCAACTGGACTGCGGGTGGCGACGAGACCGAATGGGAACTTGAAATGACTTCTGAAGGCAGTAATTACACACAAACTGCTATTGTTTCGGGCAATTCCACTTACACTTTAACTACGACCCGTGCCACTACTTATTCAGCCAGAGTTCGCGCCAACTGCGGTGATGGCGATTACAGCGATTGGACAGAGTACATCACCTTCACCTCTGACTGCGGAATCATGCCAGTCGATGCCAACAATCCTTTCTTTGAAGACTTTGAAAATGTTGGTGCCTCTGACTTCCCGCCCACATGTTGGGAGAAATTCAGCCACGAGATGACGGGATACACTTATTGGTATCTGAATTCGAACAATGATTTAAATTCCAGTGCTGCCTTTAGTTATTGGAATGAAGGCTACGCATTCTTAGTCATGCCAAAGATGCATATCGACGGCAACGCCACCCTTTCATTTGACTATCTCATCGGCTCCGGTACATACGATGAAAGTTGTTCTGTGGTAGTCTCTACGGGTACTATGACATACGCCGACTTCAACCAAACCATTTGGGCTGCTGATGGCAATGACCTCCCGTCAGGAAAGACTAATGCAACCGTATCTTTGTCAAGTTTCGATAATCAAGACATTTATGTCGCTTTCAAGTTCAAAGGCTTAGGCACCAGCGGTTGCAGTTGGTACATCGACAACGTCCAAGTATACATCGGCGCAATCTTCACCAAGGACATCACTGCCTATAGCGGCGACGGCGGTTATTACCTCATTGCCTCCCCCATCGGAACGGTTAATCCGGAGAATGTAATGAAAATGCTGAACAACGACTATGATCTCTACTATTTCGACCAAGCTCAGGACCTTGAATGGCGCAACTACGAGGCCAGTTCCTTCAATCTTGAGGCGGGCAAGGGCTACCTCTACGCCAACAGCGAGGACGTCACGCTGAGATTCAACGGAACGCCTTATAATGGCAGTGGTGTTGTCGACTTGACTTATACTACTGGAGCCGACTTGGCTGGCTGGAATCTCATCGGCAACCCGTTTGGCACGACAGCCACTCTTGATAAGCCTTATTATAGACTGAATACTAACGGCAGCGCCTTGAAGACTGAAACCGAAAGCACTGCTGTCGCCGCTATGGAAGGCGTGTTCGTCCAAGCAACTGCCGAAGGCCAAAATGCCACCTTCACGCCCCAGACTCGCAGCTTCGAGCAAGCTGCTATCGCACGCACCAACATTGTGGTCAGCAGCGATAATGGCAATGTGTTGGACAACGCCATCGTCCGCTTCGACAACGGCAGCACGCTCGGCAAGTTCCAACTCAACCCGAACCACACCAAAGTCTACATCCCACAAGGCGGAAAGGACTACGCCATCGTCCGCAGCGCAACTCAAGGCGAGATGCCCGTCAACTTCAAAGCCGAGAAGAATGGAAGCTATACCCTCAACGTGAGCGCTGAAAACATGGGCATGCATTACCTCCATCTCATCGACAACATGACAGGTGCCGATGTCGACTTGCTGTCCGACCCGAGCTATAGCTTCGAGGCAAAGACGACAGACTATGCCAGCCGCTTCCGCTTGGTGTTCGACGCCAATGAAAACGGCGCTTCGACAAGCTCAGCGACCTTCGCCTACTATAACGGAAACAACTGGGTGATCAGCAATCCTTCGACAGGTTCAGGATCCGAGGCCACACTGCAAGTGATTGACGTCATGGGACGCATACTCAGAAGCGAAACTCTCAAGGGCAACGCCGAAATCAACCTCAACCAACCCGCTGGCATTTACACGCTCCGACTCATCGACGGTGAGAATGTGAAGACCCAAAAGATTGTGGTGAGATAACCATGACCGCTGACCCTGACCCTGACCGCCCACCCATGGGGATAACGGTCTGGGTCTGGGTCAATGGTCAGGGTAAAACAAACCTGAAGAACGAACATAGAATTAAATCAAACAAATAACTATAAAACGATGAAGAAACTAGCATTAACAATCGCAATCGTCCTCGGACTGGGTCTCACTACCTTCGCTGAGCCCAATGAAGGCGGACTGTTCAAACGCGGTATCGTGCCCGATGAGGAATACTACAATATGGGCATGAACCGTGACGGCAATGCACCTCTGCTACCCAACCACGGAATGCCGGACAACCAAGACGGCAATCAAGGTCCTGTCGGAACAGGCATAGCAGTGCTCGCAGCCCTCGGCGGTGCCTACCTCATTGGCAAACGCCGCAAACAAGAATAAAGATACTTTTTTTCTTTCATATTGTTGCGCCGGTGGCAGCTTTGCTGTCACCGGCATTTTTGTTGCATCCAAAAGAAGAAGCGACCCCACAAGGAGCCGCTTCCTCACACTCAAAAAACTATCTATGATGTACCTTTATTTCACTATCACTTTCTTTATCAGTCTATTACCATTCAATTCAATGGAGATGTAATAGACACCTTTATTCAAAGAACCTAAATCAAGGCTGGTTTCGTTGCCAGTGACTTTACCACTCACGACGCATTGTCCTATAAGGCTAAAGACATGATAATCAAATCCAGAAGCACCCTCCATAGTCAGTGTCAACTGGCCATCAGTAGGATTCGGATAAACCATGAGACCATAATAGTCTTCCTCCAGACCTTCCACCTGATGCATGATGACGTGGACGATGAAATCGACTGACTGACCATCACTGATGGCACGCATCAACACATTGGCGATGGCTTCGTCACTCGTCAATCGGTTGAGTGCCAAAATCCTACCTGACAGACTAGCTGAAAGGGCTTCCTCGTTGGAATTGGAAATGAGTTCATATTCAATCAATTCATCTGGGTCATCAGGATCGGTAGCCACTCCATTGAGATCGATGTATACTAGTTTCGGGAACTCGGTCATGATGACATCCGGCACAGGATGGACTATATAAGGAGGCAAGTCGACAACGGCACCGCCATTGAAATCGTCCATGCAGAAATATGCAGGAGTAATCATGCCACTATTGTTGTTCTTCGTAGACGACAAGCTGAACGAGATGGTAGCCACTTCGCCCAAAGGACTGAGGTCAAACCACTCCCAAGTGTTCAAGATATAATCGTCCTCGGGGTTGTCGAAGCGATAGTCGGCAAGATAGAAGTCGAGCGTCCCAACAGTCTGCCCACTAGCGTTCTTGCCCGTCGCAGTCAGCTTGAACCAGTCAGGGTCGTTGCCCGAGAGGCCACCGAAAGGTGTCACGGTATTGTCACCTTCAAGCATGTTTTGATATGCCCACAAATTGTTGGTAACATAACATCCCGTGACGGTATGCGGTTGGCCGTCAGCGGCATAGACATCCGTTTGGGCGCCATAGGTGTAGGCCACGGCATATTGGGCTGAGCCGTCATAGCCGCAACCTGTGGCAGCAGTGTATTGGGCACTCATATAGGTCTGGCTCAAATCGGTGCGATTGGAGGCCGTGAAGCCACCCCAGAAATAGGATGAATAGTAGTTGGTGAAGATCCAGCCATGGCTGAACATCTCGTTGTTGCCTTCCTGAGGTTCCCAGATGCCACTCGGACTCAGCTCCACATCTTCAAAATCTGCAATATCAACAGTGATGACCACCTCAACTCCTGAAACGCTGACCTCCATGTCAACATGTTTGCCGTTGCTGGTGGCGCGAATCACCAAGATCCTGTCGTTGAAGGCATTGGGCGTGGTACGGCTTACCGTAAGCACATCCTCGTCGTCGATGGAAGCTGAAACCTCGCTCGGGCAGACCTGAACGGTGTATTCCATCATCTCGTTGTTGTTGTCGGGGTCAT
>JAEEGJ010023439.1_pt1 | contig 12949 bp, 9 predicted proteins | sample 8958761 | NCBI WGS metagenome assembly JAEEGJ01 (sample SAMN16246546, study PRJNA631951) | gut metagenome | biome: gut microbiome; feature: rumen; material: RS-attached | host: Bos | place: Iran: Karaj | collected 2018-10
ATGACTTTTTCATTGATACCAATGCTCCCTTTGTTTGGCATCTCCAGTATCAGGACGATGATAATGTTAGGAAAAATATTTTGACATATCGGTCTGAACTCCGTGGAGGTATTGGGGCTGTTGTTCAGGGAACGGGCATCGGGATTGACGAACGGCAAGATTCTATCGTGATTATTTATGATAAAGAGCCATTGGATGGCTTTACAATAGAGCCTGGCCCGTTCAGCGATAAAATCGTGATTCAGAAAAGTGCTCCGGGCAAGGATGTCATTTCAGCTCATTGCGCTATGGAGTGGGACAATTGATTAAGAAATTGATAGAAAAATTCTTTACTTTGACTGCGTTTATTTCCGCAGTATGTTTGGCTGTTCATTATGCACCAACGTCCATGATTTTTGTAGGTAATCGTCTTGATTTTATTGCCGACACACCGCTTGTCTTAATTGCGTTTTTGCTTTCTTTAATGATGCTTGCCTCGGCTATTTTGTTATTACTTGATATGTTCTCGCAGAAATTCAAGGTTGTCCAAAGAAAGGCTTGGATGGTGTTTGCGGCGATTGGAACCGCTCCGATTTTGCCTTTTGCCTTGTTTGGGTTATTCACTTTTGTGTATCTTATTTACTGCAGTATAATAAAGTTTTTTTTGTGGAATTTGTAGTCCGCTTGTTTTAGAAAGGGTATCCTTTTTCCAAAAAATAGAGTATATTACAAGCATATACTTGAGGTGTTTATGGACAAGAGGTTCACTTTCGCGTTTGCGCTAGCCTTGGCGGCACAGGCGTTCGGTGCCGTGTACTACGTGGCGACCGACGGCAGTGACAGTGCTGCGGGCACAAAGGACAAGCCCTTCGCTTCGCTCAACAAGGCGAATGCCGTAGTGCATGCGGGTGATACCGTCTGGATTCGCGGCGGCATCTACGACCTGAAAGACACGGTCTTTTACGCACGGTACAAGATGACGGCGGGCATCCTGTTGACCGCAAGCGGCGAGAGCGACGACAACCGCATCCATTACCTGGCCTACCCGGGCGAGCGCCCGATTTTCGACGCGACGAACCTCCCCGTGGCTGCAGGCGGGGAACATAGCGACGGCACACCCGAAGGGGCGATGTACACTTCGCCTATCGTGATTGCGGCAAAGTTCCTTCACCTGAAGGGCTTCGATGTCCGCAATACGCCCATGATACACAATTCCAATTCTGGAGTTTTCCTGTACGCGAGCAAGCATATCTTTTTGGAGCAGATTGACAGCCACCACAATGCGGGCCCCGGGTTCTTTGCGAACGACGGCGCGCCAGATGGCGGCGGGCACATCTTCTTGAACTGCGACGCACACGACAACTATGACCCCTTGGGCTGGCAGGGCGACGGCGAGAATGCCGACGGCTTCGGTGCGCATTACCAGAAACCCGGCGAAGGCGATACCACCAAGTTCATCGGGTGCCGCGCCTGGTGGAACAGCGACGACGGCTTTGACTTTATCAACCAGGAATTCCCCGTGGTGCTGGAGAACTGCTACGCCATGGGGAACGGCTACAGTGATTACGGGCTTGGCAATCCGAAAAACGGAAACGGACACGGCATCAAGATGGGCGAAAGCACGCTCGGTGGCGGGCGACACACCATCAAGTTCTGCGTCGCCTGGAAAAACAAGTCCACGGGCTTCTATGCGAACTACACCGGTGCCGGCAGCAAGTGGCTCAACAATACTTCGTACATGAATGTGGATCGGGCATTCAGCATGGCATCGACACTCTTCGACTCCGAAGGCAACCGCCTTGCCGAAGTGGCTCCGCTCACGGGCGATAACGCGCACGTGCTCAAAAATAATATCGCCTTCCCGAACAAGCTATCGCAAATCGGGGAATGCTGGGAGAAGATTACGAGCCAGAATATCGACCACTATGTGGAATGCCCGGCGGGCGAAAACAACACGTGGAATCTGAAGCTCGATCTGACCGAAGATGACTTCATGAGTCTCGACGACCCGAGCATGACCGTGACGGGCGAAGACCTCTCGAAGATGGCGGGAATACTTGGCCCGCGCAATGCTGACGGTAGTTTGCCCTATGTAGATTTCCTGAAACTCAAGAAGGGGAGCCGCGCGATTGACAAGGGCGAAGATCTAGGATTCCCGTTTGCTGGCGAGGCGCCTGACCTCGGTGCTTATGAATACGGCATGCCCTCGAGCAGTTCCGTGGCGTCTTCTAGTTCGGCGGAATCTTCGTCGAGTTCGGGCACGACGTCCATCGCGACCCGCCTGGATGGTTTCGCAAATGTATCGGGCTCGGCGATGGTGTTCGACATGCAGGGCCGCTACCTGGGAACCTTGCGGGCTGAACAGCTCCGTCCCGGTGCCTACATCGTGCGGCAGGGGAGCCGTCTGCAAAGGGTGAACGTGAAGTAATTTCAGCGGTAATTTGCCATGCAGGTGAACGGCGCCCGTGCGTGTCGGGCACCTTTGTAAACTTTCATAAATAATCGGACTCCGCAGGAGCAGCGTTGGGGCGTCGGGCCTGCTTCCGTGTCCTAATGTAAACGTATTTTTCACGAAAGTGCAAAAACAAAAAATGCTTTTAAATCTATATTACGAAAGGATTTTTTATTCACGAGCTTCTAAAAGCTTATAAAAGAGGACACAATGATTGGATTGAAATCGATTGCCAGGACCGCTCTTGCGCTCTCGGCAACTGGAGCAGTTTTCTCAGGGTGCGGTACCGACCAGGTCGAAGGGGCCCTGCCCCGTCAGGAGACACTCTACCTGTCCGGCCAGCAATGGGGCGCCCCTGCGACGTTTAACCCGCTTGCCGAAAGCTGGATGGCTGCCTGGCCTGTGGGTGGACGCTTTAACCTAGTTTACGAGCCGCTTATCGTCTATAACACGCTGAATGGCCAGATCGAGCCGCTTCTCGGTACGCTCGTCGAGGATCTCTCGAACAACGACAGTGTCGTGGTCGACCTGAACCCGGCTGCCAAGTGGAGCGACGGAAAGCAGGTGAACTCCAACGACGTGAAGTTCATCTTCACGAAGGGCTCCATCAATACTTCCGAACAGATTTCTGCAATCCACGTGGACACGATTGCGACCGAACCGGCAGTTCAGGAACGCCTTTCGTTCATCGTGAACAAGGCCCAGAGGAACAACCCGCTCTCGGTGCGTGACCTTCTCCAGGCCATCCGTATCGCGCCTGCGCACGTGTTCGAACCGCTTATCGCGGAAAAGGGTCTCGACGAAGTCAAGAAGCTCACGATGGACAAGGATCCCGTGGTTTCCGGCCCCTACAATATCATGTCGGCCGACCCGAACAAGATTATCCTCCAGCGTCGTGACGACTACTGGGGCAATGCCGCCCTCCACGATGGCAAGCTCCCCGCTCCTAAGTACGTAGTCCACCCGATCTACAAGAGCAACGACGCCAATACGATTGCGCTCACCACCGGCAACCTCGACGCTTCCATGAGCTTCGTGACCCGCATCTGGCGCAAGCGCGGCGTGCATACCTGGTTCAACGAACCTCCTTACTTTGCTCCGGGCGCCATGCCGATGCTCATGATCAACACCATGAAGGAACCGCTCAACGACAAGCGCTTCCGCCGTGCACTCGCGACGGCCATCGACTACACGGCTATCCGCCAGTTCGCAGTCTCGAACTACACTTCGACCTTGAAGGCCGGTCTTATCATGCCGACGGGTCTCGAAGGCAAGTTTATCAATGACGAAGATACGCAGAAGTACGGCGTGAACCTCGGCATTACCGACGAGGCCGAACGTCTGAACACGGTGAAGCAGATGCTTTCCGAAGCCGGTTTCAAGTCCGTGTGGAAGAAGGACGGCACGCTTGACCATATGGAAAACGCCAAGGGCGAAACGCTCCCGACGCTCTTCATCACTTCTCCTGCCGGCTGGACCGACTGGGAAGCCATGGTGACCATCGCCGTCGAGGGCATGCGCAAGGCCGGTATCGACGTGCGTGAAGGTTTCGTGGATGGCGGTCAGTACTGGCCTGCCAAGGGTACGGGTAACTTTGACCTCCTGATGGACAAGCCGTCTGCCGACGTTTCCCCGTCTCTCCCGTGGAGCCGCTTCAACGAAGTCATGTCCAGCCGCGACTGGCAGCCGCTCGGCGCCTGGGCCGGTACGAACATTGGCCGTTACAACCAGCCGGGTACGCCGGAATTCCGTCCGGAAGTGGATCAGCTTTTGTCTGCAATCCCGCTGATGACCGACGCCGAAGAAATCGCGAAGGCCTACCGCGAACTCAACAAGATCTTCATGGAAGACCAGCCCTCCATTCCGCTGGTCTACCTGCCCGAACAGTTCTACGAATTCAGCGACCGCGTGTGGACGAACTGGCCGACCGCCGAGAATCCCTACGCTCCGCCGCAGCTCCCGTGGATTGCCTCCGGCACCAAGATTCTTTGGAACCTCAAGCTTGCTAAATAGAAGGACGACCAATGCTTAAACAATATCCTATGTTGCGCTATGTCCTGCAGAAGGCGTTCTGGTATCTCCTGACGTTTGTTGTCGCTGTCGCGATCAACTTTACTCTGCCGCGTATGGGTGAGAACAACCCCGTGGACATTATCATGGGTAAGGCAGCCCAGGGCCTCTCGCCCGAAGAAGCCAAGCTCAAGAAGGAAGGCCTCCTCAAGGCTTTCGGTATGGCCGAACTCAACGACCAGGGCGAAGTCATTTACGACCCCGATGTCGACGAGAATGGCAACGTGAAGACAGTCAAGGTTCCGAAGACCGACGAGAACGGTGCTCCGGTGCTGAAGACGGTCGCTGTGCTTAACGAGGACGGCACCCCGAAGATGGAAGAACGCCAGAAGCTCGATGAAGCTGGCAATCCCGTGTTCGAGGAAAAGCCCGTGCTCGACGCCAAGGGCAAGCCGGTCATGGTCAAGGACAAGAAGACCAAGAAGAAGGTCGCCCAGGTCGAGAAGATCGCCGTGATGGAACAGGTCGCCGTTACGCGCCAGGACACCGTCATGGTGGAAGAGGTTGTGAAGAAGGCCGACCCGCGCCTCGCTTCCGGCTTCTCCCAGTTCCTCGTCTATATCAAGAACGTGTTCAAGGGTGACCTCGGTATTTCTTACAGCCAGTACCCGAAGCCGGTCGTCGAGATCATCAAGGAATCCGTTCCTTGGACGCTCCTCATCCAGGCTCCGACGATTATCCTCGGCTGGATTATCGGTAACCTTCTCGGTGCCTTCGCTGCCTACAAGCGCGGCATCTTCGACAAGGTGTTCTTCCCCTGCGCCATGTTCCTCAACGGTATCCCGTTCTTCGTGTTCGGTATGCTGCTTGTCGCTCTCTTCTCTATCACGCTTGGCTGGTTCCCCGCAATGGGCGCCTACAGCCCGGATATCACGGAACTCTCGTTCTCGTGGGGCTGCATCAAGAGCGTTGGCTGGTACTACATCCTCCCGTTCTTCTCTGTGTTCCCGATCCTTCTTTCGGGCCAGGCGACGGGTATGCGCTCCATGTCCATCTACGAACTCGGTACTGACTACATGAAGTACGCCAAGTGGCTTGGACTTCGCGAAGGCAAGATTATCAGCTACGTGTTCCGCAACGCCATGCTCCCGCAGCTCACGGGTCTCGCCCAGTCGCTCGGTACCATGGTGGGTGGTGCTCTCATTACCGAAATGATCTTCTCCTACCCGGGTCTCGGTATGGCGATGCTCACCGCTATCCAGCAGAACGACTACGCTACGATTCAGGGCTGCACGCTCATGATTTCGACCTGCGTGCTCATTGCGAACTTCGCTGTTGACGTTTTGATTGCCGTCTTCGACCCGCGTGTCAAGGCCGGTCTCCAGATGGGAGGTAAGTAATCATGGGAAAGCTTCTTAGAAATCTCCTCAAGTCCCCGATGTTCGTCATCGGTATCTCGATCTTCATCCTCACCCTGCTGATTGCGCTGCTGGGTCCCCTGTTCTACCATGTGGACATCAACGCGCGTGACATCGTTGCGGGCCCCTACGCGGGTTCCAGCGGCGACCACCTGCTCGGTACCGACCACCTCGGCCGCGACTACGTGTCCCTCCTGATCGAAGGGCTCCGCAGCTCGCTCTACGTGGGTCTCGTGGCGGGCGTCATCGCGACGACGATCGGTGTGCTCATCGGTCTGTTCGGCGGTTTCCGTGGCGGCTGGATTGACGAAGTCCTGAACATGCTCACGAACATCTTCATCGTGATTCCGCAGTTCGTGATCCTCGTGCTCATCAGCTCCGCCGTGAAGGATGGCCGTTCGCTTACGCTCATTGGCCTTATCATCGGCCTTACCGCATGGAGCTGGTCTGCCCGTGCCGTGCGTGCGCAGGCATCTTCGCTCCGTAGCCGCGACCACATCTCGCTTGCGAAGATCAACGGTGCGTCTACGCTCACGATCGTGATCAAGCATGTGCTTCCGTACCTGCTTTCGTACGTGTTCATGGTGTTCATCATGCAGGTGTCCTCGGGCATCCTTTCCGAAGCCTCCATCTCGATGATCGGCCTCGGTCCTCTGGATTCCACTTCCCTGGGTATCATCCTGAACCAGGCCAAGGACAACGGCGCCCTTTCGGACGGCATCTGGATTGCCTTCCTCCCGGCGACCATCATCATCACCCTCACGGTGTTTGCGTTGTTCCTGATCAATACTTCCATGGAAGGCGTCTTCAACCCGCGTCTGCGCAAGTAAGAGGTAAAAAATGTCTGACAATGTTTTTGAAGTAGAAAACCTGAGCCTTTATTACCTCGGCCGCTTCGGCGACAAGACTCATGCCGTGACGGATGTCTCCTTCTCCATGAAGCAGGGCGAAATCCTCGGCATCGCAGGTGAATCCGGCTGTGGCAAGTCCACGCTCGTTTCCGGCCTTATGGGCATGTGCATCCCGCCCCTCTACCCCGAAGGCAAGAGCGAAGTGCGCGTGAAGAACGGCGACAAGATGGAATCGCTCATGAACCGCAGCGTCGAGGACGTCCGCAAGAACGTGCTCGCCCAGAAGGTCTCCATGATTCCGCAGGGTGCGTTCAACGCCCTGAACCCAGTCCGCAAGATCAAGGATATCGCCGCCGACGTGATCGCAGCCCACCAGCAGCCGGGCAAGAAGCTCGACCACAAGGAAATCTACGACCGCCTTTGCGAACGTTTCGACCTGTTCGGAATGGACACGAAGCGCGTGCTCGATTCTTATCCTATCCAGCTCACCGCCGGTGAACGCCAGCGTTCCGTTATCGGTATTTCCACCTTGCTCAACCCGCAGATGGTGATTGCCGACGAACCGACTTCCGCCCTGGACGTGTCTACCCAGAAGGAAGTGATCAAGATGATCTTCGACCTTTTGGACAAGGGCATCTTCTCGACGATGATCTTCATTACCCACGAGCTTCCGCTCCTGTACCATGTGGCCGACAACATCGCCATCATGTACGCCGGTGAATTCGTGGAAAAGGGCACGGCGGAACAGGTCGTCAAGGATCCGCGCCATCCGTACACGCAGGCCCTCATGGGCGCCATGCTCAGTACGGAAGCGAGCCAGCGTGGCCGTCATCCGGTGGCCATCGAAGGCGCTCCCCCGAGCCTCAAGAACAAGATTGTGGGTTGCCGCTTCGCCCCGCGTTGCAGCAAGGCATGCCCCGATTGCAAGAAGAATACCCAGAATCTCCGCGTTGTCGGTGATCGTGACGTGAGGTGCGACTATGCTAAGTGATAAGCCCGTTGTATTTTCTGCCCAGCGCATCAGCAAGGACTTTGGTGCCGGCAAGACCCTGAAGACCGCCGTGAAGGATGTCTCGTTCAACATCTACGACGAAGAGTTCATCTCTATCGTGGGTGGCTCGGGCTGCGGTAAGTCCGTGCTCGCGAAGATCATGCTCGGCCTTTACCAGCCGACGCGTGGCCAGTTCCTCTACCGCGACAAGCCCATCAAGAACCTGAAGGACCACTGGAACGAAGTCCAGTCCGTTTTCCAGGATCCGTTCGGATGCTTCAACCAGTTCTTTACGATCCGTAGCCAGCTGGAAGACGCCCTGAACATCTTGAAGGTGAAGCCCAGCAAGGAAGAAGTCCGCCGCCGTGTGGACGAAGGCCTGCTGGCCGTGAACGTGGCTCCTGCCGATATCGAAGGCAAGTACCCGTTCGAACTTTCGGGTGGCCAGATGCAGCGTATGCTTTTGGCCCGTATCTTCGCGCTCCGTCCGAAGGTGCTGATTGCCGACGAAGCCACCTCCATGGTGGACGCCTGCGTGCGTGCCAACATCCTCGATTACCTCCGCAAGTTGAAAGACGAGCTGAAGATGACCGTGGTGTTCGTGACCCACGATATCGGCCTTGCGAACTACGTTTCTGACCGTATCTTCATCATGCACGACGGCAAGATCGTGAACCAGGGTACTCCGGCTGAAGTGCTCGACAACACGACTGAACCGCACACGCTCCGCCTGCTCGACGATATCCCGGAAGTCCACAAGACCGAATGGATCAAGAACAGCCACAGGAGCAAGAAGGGCTAGAGCCTATACCCTTTGAAGGAAAGCCGCAGCAAAACGCTGCGGTTTTTCTTTTTGGGTTGCAGGGCGTTCGCTTGTTTGCTATAATGGGGTACATGAAGAAGATTTTATATGTACTGATGGCGGTGGCCCTGGTGGGCTGCACAGATAGTGGCACGCAACCCGGATTCAAACGGACTACGTACGAATACGGAGCTTCGGGATTTGTCCAGCACGGATTCCTTTCCGCGCCGATGTCCGGGACGAAAGTCCAGATGGGAAACCGCGAGGCGCCCGACTACTGGATTGTCGACTGGAGCGAGTATGTGCCTGTCGATAGCGTTACCGGTGCTTACAAGATTGACACCAAGCTCTCGAGCGGCCTGGTGGAATTTTCCGTTTCGGCATCCGATTTTGTCAACCCGTACGACCACAACGTTGTCTATAACATGGAGCTGACTGCCGCGGCCGACCTGGAGAAGGACAACGTAGTCAACGTAAACTACCTGACCTCCCTTGCTGCGGAAATGACGTGGTCGTATATGGAGCGGGGCGCAGGATTCGAGGAAGCGAGGAACAAGGCGAATTCCGCAATTCTTGCGGCTCTCCACATGCCGAAAGAACTCGTGAATTTTGACAAGTATTCCCTGTACGGCGAAGGCGAAGGCGATGCGATGCTTGCCGCCCTCTCGATTGTCATCGAGAGGTACTACCTGGATTACTCCATGACGACTGCATGGGAGACCCTTGAAATAAACCCCGAGACGGGAAAGTTCGTCAGCCCGGAGGCGTTCCGCCGCTTGGCCGCGTTTGCTAACGGAATTATCTCCGATGATGGCGGAAAGTCCTATCGCGAGGCGATCGAGGCGAAGGCGCCTAAGGGCAAGGTGGGACATTTTGAAAAGTACCTGACCATGCTTGCCGTTTCGGATGGCGGCCCCGAATGCACCAAGTCGAACGAGGGCGAGATGAGGGATCTTGGCGAGAATTATACGTTCAGCGCGTTCAAGGTCCAGGTCTGTTCGGATTCGGCATGGCGCCCCGCGACGAAGGACGATTTCGATGTCGAGGATATCTTCAATCCGGATGTCGAGTACGGGACGATGACGGACCCGCGCGACGGCAGGACGTACAAGACCCTGGATATCGGTGGCCATATCTGGATGGCCGAGAACCTGAAGTATGCAGACAGTGCCGCCTCGGAAAACCTGAAGGGCCAGAGCTGGTGCTACGACAATGACGAGTCGAACTGCGAAGTGTTTGGTCGCCTTTACACGTGGTCGGCGGCGATGGATCTCGAGCCAGTCTACCTGGATTCCGTAGCGGACCTGACTGACAAATGGCGCGGAATTTGTCCGGAAGGCTGGTATGTGCCGGAACGTGAATTCGACAAATTGGACGGGAACACGACCTTTGCGTCGGCGTTCATGGCGCTGGGCACAAACGAAGGGGGCTTCTCGGTTATCCCGGCCGGTTACGGCGTTGCCGAATACGAGTATGATGATGACGGGGCCTATGTGTTTTTGGGAATGTCCTTTGAACGGATGGGCGAGTCGACCTTCCTGTGGACGAGCGACCAGCAGCCCTGGGGCGGTACGCGTTCGATGTACCTGAAAAAGGATAGGCTCAGCAACGAGCCGGAAAGCAGACACAATGCAGGCTACTTGCGTTGCGTCAAGGACTACAGCGAAGAAGACTAATAGCTGTTTCCTACTGAAAACGGAATATGGTGCTAAATCGCGTCCGGTGGGCGCGATTTAAAGTATATTCAAGGTATGGATATTCATAAAAGCGCTTCTAGAACCTATGTGGCGGTGTCTGCCGCCGTGTCTCTGCTTGCTGCCGGTGCGGCGGCGGGCCCCCTCGTGAACCAGCTGGGGTTCCATCCCGAGTCCGAAAAGATTGTCGTCTATCCCGGTAACGACGCGAACGGGCTCGAGGTCCGCGACCTGAACGGAAAGACGGTGCTGACGCTTGAGGCGCCCATGGTCTATGACTGGGACTATAGCGGCGAGGAAATACAGACCTTCGATATTTCGGCAATCAAGACTCCGGGAACGTACCGCCTGTTCCGTGGCGGCGTGTATGCGGGGTTGCCGATTGTTGTAGACAGCAATGTCTATGGCGACCTGGTGAAGGCCTCGCTCAAGTGGTTCTACTACCAGCGTTCGAGCATGGCGCTTGAGCCGCGGTATGCGGGCAAGTGGGCGCGTGCGGCGGGCCACATCGACGACAAGGTGATTATCTACGGTTCCGACAAGGCGACGGGCGGCAAGGGCGCCGGGAAGACCATCAAGTCGGACCGCGGCTGGTATGATGCGGGCGACTACGGCAAGTATATTGTGAACTCGGGCATCACCGTCTTTACTTTGCTCGAAGCCTACGAGAATTTCCCGAAGTATTTCGATTCGCTCAGTTGGAATATCCCGCGCGAGTTTGCGAAGTATCCCGAGATTCTCGAGGAAGTGCGCTACAACCTAGACTGGATGCTCACCATGCAGGACAAGGATGGCGGCGTGTACCACAAGGTCTCGACGCTCAAGTTCAGCGGCAGCGTTTCTCCCGAAAATGACACGGCTCCGCGCTATGCGATTATCAAGAATGTGACCGCGACTCTCGACTTCGCGGGCGTGATGGCGCAGGCGAGCGTGGTCTACCGCAAATTTGACAAGGGTTATGCCGACAGGATGCTCAAGGCGGCCGAGAAGGCCTATGCCTGGGCGAAGAAGAATCCGAAGGCGTTCTACAAGCAGCCTGCCGACGTGCAGACGGGCAGCTATGCTCCCGGCAACGAGGACGGCAAGGATGAATTCCGTTTTGCCGCCGCGGAACTCTACCGCGCGAAGGTTGCCGCGGGTGCAAAGTCCGACAAGGTGGCTGCCGGTTACCAGAACGATCTGAAGGCGAATCCGTTTACCCCCAATGGTGCCTGGTGGGGCGACATGAACATGATTGCCGCGTTCCGCGTGGCGCTCGATTCCGCCGACTTTGACAAGGACCTGGTGGCCGCTGCGAAGAATACGGTTATGAACGAGGCGAACAACCTCCGCGCCGTGGGCGACACGAGCGCTTACCGCCTGCCAGCATTCCAGTGGAGCTGGAACTGGGGCTCCAACAGCGCGATGGCGAACAACGGCATGGTGCTGGTGCATGCTTACCTGCTGACCGGCGACAAGAGCTATCTGGATGGTGCGCAGCAGTGCCTCGACTACCTGCTCGGCAAGAATCCGATGAATATTACCTATGTGACTGGATTCGGTTTCCGTAGCCCGCGCAATCCGCACCACCGTCCGAGCGAATCGGACTTCGTGGACGATCCGGTTCCGGGCATGCTCGTGGGTGGCCCGCACTTGGGCAAGCAGGATATCGACCTGGAAGGCAAGGAACCCTGGAAGTGCCCGAATTACGCCAGTGCCGAGAAGCCGGCGCTTGCCTACATCGACAACCGCTGCAGCTATGCGACGAACGAGGTGGCCATCAACTGGAATGCGCCGCTTGCATACCTCGCCGCGGCACTTGAAGCGATTTACAACAAGTAAAAAGCGAAAAAAAGATATATATTACGGGTATGAGTACGCCTCATGCCCGTTTTTTTTCGTGGGAGGAGAAAAATGAAGAAGTTTCCGGCTTTTGTTTTTGCTGCCTTGGCGCTCGTGTTCTTGCAGGCCCCGCTTTTTGCGGCTGGTCTCGTGAAGCAGTCTATAGACACGACCGACGCGATGGCGACGCTTGACAATTTTGATCGCGGGTTCTATACGCCGCAAGTGCTGCACCTCAAACCCTCGGGCGGCAAGCCGATTGAAAAGCCGTGGGCGAAGCTTCTTCACTTGCGTGCGGAGATTTCGGAATTCAGCAGCAATGCCTGGCTTTCGATTGATACTACCGGCGGGAAGCGTGATACGGTGCGCGGAGTGAGCCAGGACTTGACCGAAGACGCGTTGAATGTGTTGCAGACGACGTTTGACAATATCCGTGCGAACAATGGCTTTGCGATTGTGCGCATCTGTTACGATCCGTGGTACAACGGGCGCAGCAACGTGACCCCGGCTCACGAGTGGGTGCTCAAACATGTGAAGCAGTTGGCGCCGGTGCTTTCTAAAAATACCGACGTGATCGTGGCGCTTGAGATGGGCATGCACGGTGCCTATGGCGAGATGCACAGCGATACGAACATCACCTACGACCGCGTTGCCGAAGCGACAAACTTGATGTTGCGTAATACTCCGCCTGAATTGAAAATTCTGACCCGCACAGGAAACTACTCCGCGAAGGTGCTCGGTTTTGACAACTGGGGAGTTGATTTCCATATCGACGGCGAGAAGTTTGCTGAAATCGCGAAGGCGAAAGGCGACACCATGTACCGCGTGGGAATGTTCAACGACGGCTATCTGGGAACGCAGTACGATTACGGCACGTGGGGCGCCGACTGCAAGACTTCCATCTGCCGCGAAGAAGGTGTGGCCTGGCTTG
>JAEEGJ010023440.1_pt1 | contig 12948 bp, 12 predicted proteins | sample 8958761 | NCBI WGS metagenome assembly JAEEGJ01 (sample SAMN16246546, study PRJNA631951) | gut metagenome | biome: gut microbiome; feature: rumen; material: RS-attached | host: Bos | place: Iran: Karaj | collected 2018-10
TCTGCAGAAACGATACCATTTTTTGCTATTTGTGCTTCCATAAGCAAATAATTTAAGAGTTTAACATATAATTATCGCTTGCAAAGATAGTGACTTTTCCTGAATCCACAAACTTTTTCCAAGAAAATCCAGGTTATTTTTTGTTTTTTAATAAAAATGCCTTATCTTTGCAAAATCATAGATATAACTAAAGACGAAATTACGGATGACACCAGAAGAAAAAGCTAGGGTTAAGATAGACCAGATGTTTGAGGAAGCTGGATGGCAAGTGGTGGATAGAGACTTCTATTCGCCTACGATTACAGCTGCTGCTATTCGTGAAGGTCTTCTGGAAGGAAACCGGGAAGCAGACTACTTCCTGTTTCTCAATGGTTTGGCTGTAGGCGTTTTGGAAGCCAAGCGTAAAGAGGTAAATGTGGTCTCAGATGTGGTTTGTGAACAAGCCATTAGATATACTCGATTCGTTCCTGAGTGCTACAGAGCTTTTGCTCGTCCGCTTCCATTCATCTATGTTTCTAATGGAGAAGAGACCTACTTCCGTGATTGTCGTATAGAAGATTCCGAATTAGAACCGATCAACAGGATATATTCCCCCAAGGAAATGGTCAGGATGCTGGGCATCGAAGATCCCTTTGCAGGCTTGCCTACTCTGAGTAAGAAAGGTCTGCGTGATTGTCAGTACGAGGCCATCTCAGAACTGGAGAGCAGTTTCCGTGCAGGTCAGAACCGGGCACTTCTGGTTCTTGCTACAGGCGCAGGAAAGACCTACACCGCTTGTATGGCAGCCTATCGTTTCCTGGCTTATACGCCTATGAAGCGCATCCTGTTCTTGGTTGACAGGAACAACCTTGGAAAACAGGCAGAGGGTGAATTCGGTATGTTCAGACTCACAGAGAATGGCGATCCTTTCAATACCATATTTACAGTGAATCGCCTGAAGTCAAACAAGGTGCCATCAGATAGTAATGTAGTTATTTCTACCATTCAGCGACTGTTCTCCCTGTTGTCAGGAAAGGAAATAACTGATGATGACAATGATGATGACGATCCTGCAACGGGCGAGGTGGAATTACCTGGCAATATTCAGTTGCCACCAGACTTCTTCGATGTCATCATCATTGACGAGTGCCACCGTTCTATCTATGGTGACTGGCGTAAGGTCTTGGAGTATTTCAATACCGCCAAGATGATAGGTTTGACAGCAACGCCTGTACCAGAAACATTGGCCTTCTTTAACAAGAACCTTGTGGTGAACTATACACTGGAGCGTTCCATCGTGGATGGTGTAAATGTGGATGGTCGTATTTTCCGTATCAAGACAGAAGCCACAGAGAATGGCGGTGCTATTCTCAAAGGGCAGAAACTAAAGAGAGTGACCAAATACACGGGTGAAGTAGAGGACATCAAGAATGAGGAAACCAAGAATTACACCCGAGAAGAACTGAACCGAAGTGTGATCAATCCGGCTCAGATCAAATTGGTGTTGGAAACCTATCGTGATGCCGTTTATACGGAGATGTTCACTGATCCTCAGCGTGAGCCCATCATGGACTATCTGCCCAAGACGCTCATCTTCGCCCTCAACGAGATTCATGCCACTAATATTGTGAAGATTGCCAAGGAGGTTTTTGGTAGAACAGACAATAAGTTTGTGCAGAAGATTACCTATTCTTCAGGCGACAGTAATGAACTGATACGACAGTTCCGCAATGATAAGGAATTCCGTATTGCTGTTACTTGTACGCTGGTGGCTACGGGTACTGACGTCAAGCCCTTGGAGGTGGTGATGTTCATGCGTGATGTGGCTTCCGAACCGCTCTATATTCAGATGAAGGGTCGTGGCGTTCGTACCATTGGCGACGACCAATTAAGGAATGTCACACCCAATGCCTTCAGCAAGGACTGCTATTTCTTGGTGGATGCCGTTGGCGTAACAGAATCCCATAAGACTGTACCTGGAGGAGGTAGAGGTCCTCAGGGACCAACCATCACGCTAAGGCGACTATTAGAACTGTTGACGCATGGGAATGTGTCTGACGAGAATCTCCTGACTCTTGCTGCCAAACTGCCACGCATCGATAAGAAGTGCAATGATCGTCAGCGTGAAGAGTTCAAAAAACTGGCTCTTGTGGGTATGAAAGAAATCGCTTCAAATATCTATGAGACGTATGCAAGGGGTCTGGAAGTTTATAAGGATATCAATGATCCCAATTTGGAGCGTAAGGCATTGGTGGCTCCTCTGACCCATCATCCTGAGGCGCGTCATTACCTATTGATCTTGGCAGCAGGATTCTTAGAAACCCTGCAACCAGGTGAGGATACGCTTATCTCTAAAGGTTTCTCACAGGAAGAGGCCAAGAAAGTGACATCAGCTTTTGAGCAGTATTGCGAGGAACATAAGGATGAGATAGAGGCCCTTCGTATGATTTATAATAATGAGGGAGAGCCTCTGACTTATTATATCCTGAAAGACTTGGAGAACAAGCTGAAGATGGCCAATAATAAGTTCCAGTCTTCACGTATCTGGAATTCGTATGCCATTGTGGATCCTCAGTCTGTCAAGCGACATACCACCAAGGAGGAAAAAGAAGCACTCACCAATATCATTCAGTTGGTGCGCTTTGCAAATCATCAGATAGAGAAATTAGAGAGTCTATATCCTTTGGCTCAGCAGCGCTTTAACCTCTGGTATGGTCAGATGCAGCGTACGGTGACAGAATCGCAGATAGCCATTATCCGTCAGATTGTTGACTACATCGCTTCTAATGGCGCTTGTACCATCAAGGATATCATCGATGATGACAGGTCGCGTGCAGCGCAGTTGATCAACGCCTTTGGTGGAAAAGAGCAGGCTGATGAGGCGCTTATTTCACTCTCAAAATTCTTACTTTATAGAAAAACCGCATAACATTTTATGGCAACAAATAATAAAGAAACATCACTTACTAAAAAAGTCTGGACACTGGCCACTACGCTCTCAGGGCAGGGCATCGGCTTTACAGACTATATCACACAACTTACTTACCTCCTGTTCCTGAAGATGGACGACGAGAACACCGAAATGTTTGGTGAAGCCTCGTCCATTCCGGAGGGCTACCGTTGGAAAGACCTCATCGACCTGAAAGGTCTGGACCTGATTGCCCAGTATGAGGAGACGCTGAAGAAACTGAGTGCAGAGGAAAACCTCATTGGCACCATTTTTGTAAAGGCCCAGAACAAAATCGACAAGCCCGTCTATCTGCGCAAGGTCATCACCCTCATCGATGAGGAACAATGGCTGGTGATGGATGGCGACGTGAAAGGTGCCATCTATGAAAGTATCCTCGAAAAGAATGGTCAGGATAAGAAGAGTGGGGCAGGCCAGTATTTCACACCTCGATCGTTGATCTCTGCAATGGTCGAAGTCACTTGCCCCAAGATAGGTGAGACCGTCTGTGATCCTGCTTGTGGAACAGGCGGATTCCTTCTGGCAGCTTACGACTTTATGAAAGACCAGTCGCAGGATAAGGCCAAGCGCGATTTCCTGCGCGATGAGGCTTTATTAGGCTATGATAATACTGCCCTGGTGGTGACGCTGGCCTCCATGAACCTCTATCTGCATGGCATCGGCACCAATCGCAGCCCGATTCTTTGTGAGGACTCATTAGAGAAACAGCCTCAAAGATTGGTGGATGTCATTCTGGCTAATCCGCCTTTTGGCACACGTCCTGCTGGTAGTGTGGATATAGACCGTCCGGATTTCTATGTCGAGACGAAGAACAACCAGCTGAACTTCCTGCAGCATATCATGGTGATGCTGAAGAATACAGGTCGCGCTGCTGTGGTGCTGCCTGATAATGTGTTGTTTGAAGGTGGTGCTGGCGAGACCATCCGTAAGGAACTGCTGAAGAACTTCAATCTGCATACCATCCTCCGTCTGCCTACAGGTATTTTCTATGCACAGGGTGTGAAAGCCAATGTTCTCTTCTTCAAAAAAGGAGAACCAACAAAAGATGTGTGGTACTACGACTATCGCACAGGCATCAAGCACACCTTGGCCACAAAACCCATGCTTCGTCATCATCTTGACGACTTCGTAGCTTGCTTCAAAGCAGACAACCTTTCTGCACGTCAGGAAACCTACAGCGAGGATAATCCCAACGGCCGTTGGCGCAAATATCCTGTGGCAGAACTATTGAAGCGCGACAAGACCAGCCTTGATATCTCGTGGATCAAAGAAACTAACGATGATGATGACCTCACGCTCACAGATCTGATGACCACCATCCAGCAGAAGAGCGATAACATCAGTAAGGCCGTTGCAAAGTTACAGGATTTATTAAAAGGAATTGAAGAATGAACGAGAAAGACAATAGCAAGCAAATTGTGTCACCATCGGTGTCGCAATCTCTGATAGAGGATTTACGTCAGATCATTGAGCAGGCACGTGGTCATGTTGCTGCCACAGCCAACTATGCCCAGACCATGATGTACTGGCATATTGGCGAGCGCATTAATCGTGAAGTGCTTGGAAATCAGCGTGCTGAGTATGGGAAACAAATTGTGTCGGCAGTGTCGACACAATTACAAGCAGAGTATGGCAAGAAGGGATTTGAACCTCGTAGTATATGGAGAATGATGCAATTTGCTCAAGAATTCCCCGATGTGGAAATTGTGTCGGCAGTGTCGACAAAAATAACGTGGTCACATATTATTGAGATTTTGCCACTAAAAGACGACTTGCAACGTGAATTCTATCTTACACTGGCTTCCACTGAAAGGTGGAGTATGCGCCAACTCCGCAAAAAAATCGATGGCATGCTCTTTGAGCGTACAGCCATTAGCGGAAAACCAAACGAGTTCATCAAGAAAGAACTCTCCACTTTACGTAACGATAATGTGATGTCACCAGACCTCGTTTTCAAAAGCCCATACTTCTTGGAGTTTACGGGACTGAAAGGCTTTTATAGCGAAAAGACGTTAGAGGATTGCTTGTTGGCTCATTTGGAGCAGTTCATCATAGAACTGGGCAATGGCTTCAGTTTTGTGGCCCGCCAAAAGCGTATGATTATCGATGGTGAGGACTTCTACCTCGACCTGTTGTTCTATCATCGTCGCCTGCACAGACTCATTGCTATTGACCTTAAACTGGGTCGCTTCAAGGCACAATATAAAGGTCAGATGGAACTCTATCTGCGTTGGTTGGAACAGAACGAGATGGAGCCAGGTGAAGAGTCGCCCCTTGGCTTGTTGTTATGTACAGAGGGTAACGAGGAACAGATTGAACTGCTGCAACTCGACAAGTCAGGCATTAAGGTTGCCAAATATCTTACGGAGTTACCTTCACGTGAAGTCTTGCAACGTCAGATACAAAAGTCATTAGAGGCAGCTAAGGCCCGCTTCGAAAACTATATTGAGGAGGACGATGCTGTGGAAGACACTAACAAGTAAGCATTGCGGATAATGGATACAAAGAAGTTACGCCAGAAGATACTCGATCTCGCCATACGTGGTAAGCTCGTTCCCCAAGACCCCAACGACGAGCCAGCTTCTGTATTGCTGGAGCGCATCCGTGCAGAGAAAGAACGCCTGATTCAAGAAGGGAAGATTAAGCGGAGCAAGAAAACGGCTTCTGATGACGAGATTGAGGCTCCGTTTGAGATTCCTGAGAGTTGGGAGTGGTGCAGACTTAATGAAGTAGGAGAAATTGTTACTGGTGGAACTCCTCCAAAAGAGCATAAAGAATATTATGGAGGCAATATGCCCTTTTTTAAACCTACAGATTTAGAACAAGGCATCAACACATATAGTTCGATTGATACTCTCACAAAAGAAGGTTTTGCTGTTGCAAGGAAAATACCAGCAAATTCCATCCTAGTTACATGTATTGGCGCGACCATAGGCAAGACAGGGCTTATAAGAACTGAAGGAGCGTGTAACCAGCAAATTAATGCTGTTATTACTTATACATCCATTATTTCGGAGTTTATTTATTATATTTGTGTATCTAACTATATGCAGACTTGCATTATTGAAAAAGCTTCTGCTACTACATTGCCAATTCTCAATAAAAACCACTTCTCTGAAATATTAATTCCTCTCTCTCCCAAAGAAGAGCAAAAACGCATAGTAGATGAAGTTGAGCGTTGGTTCACCTTAATTGATGAATTAGAGAGCAATGAGGGTGATTTGTTGAAAGCTATAGATAAAGCAAAGTCCAAAATCCTCGACCTCGCCATACATGGTAAACTTGTACCCCAAGACCCCAATGACGAGCCTGCCATTGAACTCTTAAAGCGCATCAATCCCGATTTTGAGGCTTGTGATGAAGAGGATTGTCCATATACTATTCCACAAAGTTGGGAATGGGTTAGCGGAATTGATATTTTTGAATCCATGAAATCATCAAGTCCATCAGGCGAAACTTTTAAATACATAGATATAGATGCAGTAGACAATAAATGTCATCAAATAATATCGATTAAACATATTCAAACAAAAGATGCTCCAAGTAGAGCAAGCAGGTATACAGAAAGAGGCAATGTTCTTTTTTCTATGGTCCGTCCATATCTTCGCAATATTGCGATGGTGCCTGAAGATGGGTGTATTGCTTCAACGGGTTTCTTTGTTTGTAGAGAAAAATCGTGTTTGAATAATTCGTTCTGTCTATATCTTATGCTTTCTAATTACGTTGTTGATGGTCTCAACGCATTTATGAAAGGCGATAATTCTCCATCGATAAACAAAAGTCAGATAGAATCATTTTTATTTCCTCTTCCCCCTGTAGAAGAGCAACTCCGCATAGTTGCGAAAATAGAAGAACTCTTTGCTATCCTAGATAGCATCAAAGAATCCTTAGAGGCGTAGAACAATTCAAATGAATAATTACGTATAGAGAAAAATGAATAATAAACGGTTATTGATTAACGAGAAACTATAGTCAAATGATGGACGACCAACAAAATATTATCATCTACCGCACTGCTGACGGACGTGCTTCAGTGGCACTCTATGCCAAGGATGGCAAGATATGGCTGAACCAGCAACAGATGGCAGAACTTTTTGCCACCTCGAAGCCAAACATAAGTATGCATATAGCCAACATACTGAAGGAGAATGAATTACGTAGAGATTCAGTTGTTAAGGATTTCTTAACTACTGCTGCTGATGGCAAGAATTATAACGTGATATTCTACTCACTTGAAATGATTATCGCAGTGGGATATAGGGTACGGGGCGTTCGTGGTACGCAGTTCAGACAGTGGGCCGCAGAACATCTGACGGAATATCTTGAGTGGTTCTTTATTTGTTTCCTACATCAATCGTCGTAATCCAGTAAATCTGGACCGGATTTTGAACATAGAGAATACATCACATTAATTTCGTCGATTTCGTCAGCATCTCTTTGCTCTGTCAAATCGTGGATGGCAAGCATGGCTTCAGAAATGAGGATTGAGTCAGCAAAGCACATCTCGTATTTCAGTTCATCATTCTCATAGAACTGTACATAATGCTTGGTGCGGTCATATCCTTTCATCACAATCTCAACACGGGTTTTCACATGATCCTTCTGGGAGAATGTAATTCCATAGGTCTTTTCTCCCACCCACCATGTATCTTTTTTGCTTGGCAAGAATTCAACATCCAAATTCAAATATCTGTCTTTTTTCATAATCTATCTAATCATTTAAATAATTATTGTCTGCAAAGATAGAGTAAAAAAATTGTATCTCCAAATTTTACTAAGAAATATTGAACTAAGCAATAAAGCAAGTCAAGCATTGTTTCTTGCACCGTGTGCATGCAAAAGATACAAAATGTTTTGGATAATAGAAAGAATTTATGTAATTTTGCAGCATTATGGCGAATACGAAGGACTATGCAATGCGGGAGATGATACTGGACCGTTGTTTCAGTACCGGTAAGGAATATACGCGTGAGCAGTTGATGGCGATTGTGAACAACGAACTGGCGCAAAGGGATATGCTGCCCATCCGATCGCGCAATACCTTCTGTCAGGACATCAATGAGATGAACGGTAAGTTCTCGAGTCTCTATAAAGAAGATGGCATTGTATTCGAGGATCGAGGACGTAAACGGTACTACCGCTATCGCGATGGCATCGAGTCGATTTACAATAGGGAACTCTCATCTGACGAGGTTGAGAAGTTGCAGGAGGTGCGCAGCCTGTTGCAGGGCCTTCGGGGCATGATGGAGATGGACTGGCTGGACCAGATGACGGCCCGTTTTGACCAGCGAGCGATGAGTGCCAACCATACGATAGCCAGTTTCGAAGACGGAACGGCTGGCGATGCCAAGCATTTCCTGTCGCTGTTTAATGCCATCGCGAAGAAACAGGTTATGACGATTGTGTACCAGCGCTTCGGACTGGACTCTAAGGAGCGCATTATCTATCCTTATTACCTGAAGCAGTATCGTCGTCGTTGGTATCTCTTTGCCACGATAAAGGACCACGAGTTTATTACCTGTTTCTCGCTCGACCGTATTCTCTCCGTCGCTCAAAACCATGAGGATGCTTTTATAGAGAGCAGTGTCGACTTTAACCATTATTTCGATGACATCGTGGGTGTGTCGCATCCTGATAACGAGGTGGTGGAGCATATAGTCCTGAAGGGCGACAGATGGTTGGAGTATTACCTGCGCACACTGCCCATCCATCCGCTGCAGCAGCTGGAGAGCCTGGGTGATGAGGGCTGCAGGGTGACGCTCGACGTGATGATCAACAATGAACTGATTCAGGAGCTGGCCTTCTATGGCGACCATCTTCGTGTGGAGTCGCCAAAGCGTCTGCGTGACAAGATGGCTGAGAGGGCTCGGAATCAGGTGAACGACTATCTCCAGATGGAGGATTTTGGCGATAATCTGACTGACGACTAATTTTTTTTTTTCTCTTTTTCTGAAAGTTTTAAAATCTGTCTTCTTTGGTAGGACAGATTGGGCCTATCTTTGCAAAAAATTCATTTAAAAGCAAAGATTATGGCAGGATTATTTTTGATGTTTATTGTGATAGTTGTTTTATTTTATTATTATTATCAATTAATCGGTTATGAATAACAAAGAAAAGGATTATGAAAAGATCCCCCTGGTGCTCGATACACCAGTGCCCTTCTATGAGGTGGGCGTGAGTTGCGGTTTGCCTAAACAAGTTGGCGTGATTCCGCCTGAGATGGCCTTGATGCCTTGTCAGCTAGCCAGTCCTACTGTATTTATGACATATGCAAAGGGCGATTCGATGGAGGGGGTGCACATCCACAACGGAGACATGCTCTTCATGGATAATGCGTCGCGGTACTACAACCACGACGTGGTGCTGGCAAGGGTTGACGGTGAGGAGTTGCTGAAGACGTATTATGTCGATGAGGAGGATCGCCATTGGCTGTTGCCTTCGAATAGTGATTACGATGCCATCCTGCTGACGGAGGATACCGACGTGCAGTTCTGTGGCAGAATGATCTGGCATGTCGACAGTCCCCGCGAGACGACACGGAATCTCCGTGAGGCCATTGAAAGATATCTGAGTAAGCATAGCATGGACACGGAAACATCGCACGTACCTTCATATGAACAAGTGGTTGAGGCCCTGATATGCATAGCCCCTATGGTGACTGCTGGGCGCAGGTGGCTGGGGGCCTGTCGCGTGCTGATGGACTGCAAGTTCATCAATGAGGGGCGCTATGACAAGTTCTGCGAGCTGGTGGGTAGCATCCTGCCTAAGCATGACCATCTGCCCAAGACTTCAGAACTGCAAAGAATGGCCATCATGTGCTTCTCTAAGCCGTTCTGTAAATGGAAGGATGAGACGGCTCCCGTGCATAGAAGTCACTTTATTGCTTATCATGAGGTAGGCGAGGCCATGCTCGAAAAACTCCCATGAAACTCCCCATAACTCCCGGAATTTCCGCCAAAACTCCCCAAAAGTAGGCGAAAAAGGGCAAAACTCCCATTAAAACTCCCACAAACTCCCATTGGGCGATGGATTATTTCCGTCGCCCTTTTTTTGTGCCTAACTTTGTCGTCGCGCAACAAAAGAATGTTTAATCCGAGCAGAGTGAGAATCTCATGAGGTAAGCCCAGCTGGCGTTCACTGCTCTTCTCACAAAAATCGGAAGAAAATGAAAAAAGAAAATGATGCAAACACTTGGCGCGAGGATGCACGCCATCAGGCAAAGTCGGATTATCTGGAATGGAAGGAGTGGCATGAAGACTTCACGTTCCAGGGACTGGTCGATAAGGTCAGCAATGAGATAGTAGATTTTCTCAGATCCAGCTATTTTCTCTTTGCTCCTGCGCCAACAGGTCGCGAAGTCAAGGAACGTTCAGTGGTGATCGATGATGAGTCGCTGGAAGTAGACCAGGTTTTCGGTACAAATCTGGAGGTGGAGTGTGCCAAGTTGTCTTATTTCGTTTGTTGGACAGGGCCTAAGAATGAACTGTTGACGCTTCGTTATGACAGGATAAATAAATATATGACGAAGCATCAGAATTACCTGACGGACGAGGACTTGTCTAAGTTCTATTATTTCGAGGCTATCCTGGAACTGATACATGAGGATATGGCTGTGATTAAGCCACAGTTGGCTCCTTACCTGAAGGACTTCGAAGAACACCAGTTGGAGCGTACCAGAAAAGAATGCATTGAGATCGTCAATGTCTGTCAGCCTCTTTTGAAGTCGGGTATCAGGACAGGTCTCTTAGGGGATGTCGTCTGGCGACTGTTGGATGACAGCAGCATCAGGGAGGAGGCTCGTACCAAGTTGTGCAGTATCAAGACGCGCAACAAATACCTTTGCGAGATCATCGCTGCACTGGATTGTGACTGCATCTTCAAGTCGGATGTCTCCAGAAAGAAACTGGCGAAAGTGGTCAGTGAGAAAATGGAGTCGGTGAGCTGCGGGTCGGTTGAAGACTATATCAAGAAATTCCAGAGCGCGAGGAGTGGGGCTCTCTATGACTGGGTGAAGAAAAACATAGCTGACCTGAAGGCTAAACCTTATAATCCGTTCGAGGGATTGCTATAAGGGATAATAAAAGGATTTTACAATTTTCTCTTGGGCGCAAAATCCCGACTCTCTTGAAATCCCTCTGAAATAAGGCTCTTTCAGAGGGATTGTTTTTGGGGATGATAGAACTTGTAATCGCTTATAATCCCTCGTAACTTTGCATCCGGAAATCAGAAATAACGCTGAATTCAATAACATCAATAATAACAATTAAAATTTAAAAAGTATGGAAGAAGAATTGAAAGATGAGCTGTTGCTGGATGCAACTAACGGAGAGGTGGAACTGCCTATTCCGGAGGGTATGAAAAAGGAGGAACTGATTGCGGAGGTATATCGCTTGCGGAAGATGGGCATCGCCAAAGATGATAAGGAGAAGGGGCTGATCATCGAGGTGGACTATCTGAGGCAAGAACTGAAAGAATCGCGCAGGCAGATCGTGGAGATGAAGTACAGCATAGAGGATTTGCAAGAAGAGTATGGTCGGGAGCGCGAGGTGGCCAGCAACTGTGTCGGGGTTCTGAAGGATTTCCTCTTCAAGTGGCTCACGCCAGATAACCAGGCGTTTGTGAAACGTATGTTGAGATTCTATGACGATTATAACAAGGCGCGATTGATCTATGCCATCCTGAAATACTTGATCTTTGGTGAGATGTCGAACTTTCACAAGGAGGTGCAGAAATGGCATTTCAACATTATCTGCGACAAGATCGACGAGGATGCAGTGACGCTGCCAGCACACTCGATGATGATGAAACTGATGGAAAAATATGGACTTTTTGAGAAAATTGATAATGAAGTATTAACTAATGAAAACGTGAACGATGGAAACAGTGAAAGTGACAGTAGTGAGGAAGAACAAGCGCCTGGTGAGGGTGGTTGTTGAGGACTTGCATGATTAAGGGCTAATGAAATGGAGTTGTTAATTAATTGAAAAGGAGGAAAAATGAAAAAGTATGTATTGTTAATGAATGCGCTCGCAGTCATGGCTAGACTGGATTCGGGCAGAAGTGTGGAAGGATCGCTGTTTGTCGATCAGGAGTCGGGGAGGCTGTCGTTCAGACCTTACAACCGACTGTCGCGGGAACCGGGGTATGTCCCGCCTTCAGTGACGCTGTATGAGACGCCCAATGGGTCGCTGCGTCAGACGGCTCAGCGTAACAAGATCGTGGTCAGCGTCAAGCGCAAGCTGGGGAACATCCGGGGCGCTATTGAGATCTTGGCACAGGCCCGCGAGCTGACGGACTACTTAAAGGCATTGAAGATTGAAGATTGAAAATTGAAAGGATGGAAGCATTAGTAACAATTGTAGAGGTGGGCGCATACTCTGAGCGCCAGTATCAGAAGCAGGACGGCACGTCTGAATACTTCAAGAGCCGTGGATTTGTAATGAAACGTGGTGGGGATTCCTTCTACGGGGAACTCACGGGCGAGGCTGCCAGCAAGAACCGCGACACGCAGTATCAGCAAGGGTTGCCTTACATCGTGAAGGGATTCTGGAAGGTTCGCACTTGGGGCGACAACAATGACCGACATGAGAATGTGTTTTACATCACAGACATTCAAACGCTCTAGCCGATGATATCATTTCAAGAGAATACGCACTTTTCCCAGGCTCTTCCTTGCACAAAGGAAGAGTTCTGGGCACAGGTAAGGAAACCGAATACGGCCTGGAGGATTGATGCTCGTAGAGCTATCATTGCAGCGGTGGAGGCAAGCCAGAAGCAGGGCGTGGCGGCTTTGCAAACATGGCTCGATAACTCAGATTATCAGAAGTTTCTGCTGAAAAAGCAGAAGCTGAAAAAGAAGGCTGCCATTGACGCGTGGAATGCCAAAACGGATGCTGAGAAGCTGCTGGCATTTGCGCAGGAGATCAAGGATAATTCAGTGGCTTTCATCTATTGCTGTCGTGAGTTTGATGAGACGCAGACGGAGAAAGGCAAGCCCTTTC
>JAEEGJ010023447.1_pt1 | contig 12947 bp, 7 predicted proteins | sample 8958761 | NCBI WGS metagenome assembly JAEEGJ01 (sample SAMN16246546, study PRJNA631951) | gut metagenome | biome: gut microbiome; feature: rumen; material: RS-attached | host: Bos | place: Iran: Karaj | collected 2018-10
AAAGCTGAGTGGGATGCAAGCATTAGGGCCGGAAAAGAGCAGTTGAGGGAGACCCTAGAGCCAACAGGCTTCATAAAGAGCAATTTGATAGAGAAGCAAAATCAGCTTATTAGTTTACTATATGATGAAAGTACAGCAACAGCTCCCGCAAAGACCCTGATGTCTGAAATCGAACATGAGCGTTTGCGACTGGAAAAACGCAGTTGGTAAGTTGGAGGATTATATAAGTGCCTGCCCCCGTTACATTTTTGATATGTACTTTTTCTTTGACAAATTCGCAATCCATGTTAAAATAAGCTTAACGAATTATAATTTAGATTCCATTTCGTTAAGGTGGTGATGATATGATATACAACTACATAAAAGACAACTATAAGGAAGGTGAGCCAATTTTCTTCTCAGATATATACGATGGCACCATTTCTAAATCTGCTCTTACCCAGCAGCTTACAACACTATGCAAAAAAGGCTTGCTTGTTAAGTATGATAATGGCATTTACTACATGCCTAAGAAAACCAGACTTAAATCAGCAGTTGGGCCAACAGCAGATACAGTTGCGAAATACAGGTTTATAGTCAAGAATGGCAAGACTGATGGCTTTTATACCGGAAATACATTTGCGAATCAGATTGGTATCTCTACTCAGGTTCCTCACGTAGTTGAGATAGTAAGTAATAATACCAACTCTGCTCCAAGGGATGTCATCATAGGCAACAGAAAATTTAAAGTGAAGAAACCAATTACAACTGTCACCGATGATAATGTTTATATATTACAAATGCTGTATCTACTGTCTGATTTAGACTCATATTTAGATTATGACTATGAGGAAGCCAGACAATGCTTTTTGAAATTTATTGAATCACATAACATAAAAAGAAGCGATGTTGATGAATATATAAGGAAATTCCCACTTACAGCATTCAAATTTTATTATGAATTGAGGTTAGACAATGTACTTGCACAATGATAAAGAATTATTTGGCGATATCGTCGCCCTTACTGCCGAAAAGATGGGCCAAGCACAGGACATCATAGAGAAGGATTACTATGTAACAATTATCCTAAAAGAACTATCTTTATGTGATTACCCTATCTGCTTTAAAGGCGGCACTTCTCTTTCAAAGGCCTTTGGAGTAATAGATCGTTTTTCAGAAGATATTGATATCACATTCACTGAGTATTTAGGAAAGAGCAGAAGAAAAAATCTTAAATACGATATCTTAAAATCTATTGCAGATAAGCTTGGATTTACAATAGCGAACTGGGATTCTATCGAAAGCAATAAAGAATACAATCACTACGATTTTGCATATAGCTCTATAGTAGATAATCCTTTTTTGACAACATATGTAAAACTGGAAACTGCCCTAATGTCATATGCTTTTCCAACTGAAGAGAGAATGATAGGAAATTATATTTATACCGCCTTAAAAGATGATGAACCTGAATTAATTGAAGAATATGATCTTCTGCCATTTCCAATGCAGGTGCAGTCTCTAGAAAGAACATTAATAGATAAGCTATTTGCTTTATGCGATTACTACATTCAAAATAAAGCTGCCAGAAACTCGCGTCATCTATATGACATTTATAAGCTTGGACAACAAGTTTCAGTAAATGATAATTTCAAATCTCTTGTCACTGAGGTTCGCCAGCATAGGTTAGAAATCAAAGATAATATAGCTCCTTCTGCCGACCCTAGTGTTGATATTGCTGCAACAATCAAAGACTTTTGTGGTAAGGATTTTTACGCAGATGATTACGAGCGCACCACCAAAAACCTTATATCTGATGAAATCTCATACCAAGAAGTGAAGTCATTTATATTGCAATTTACAAATGATATTTTTTAGTAATGGGGTCAGGAATTTTCCATCGGCGAAGCCGATTTCCATTCCTTCCTTGCTCGCGCCAGCGAGTGGTCTGTGGAGCTCGGGCAGACCTGCGAGTGGAACGAGCTGCTAGGAATGGTCCCATAAAAAGCAAAAAAGGTGCCTGACTCCCAATGGGAATCAGACACCTTCTAAATTTTTAAGCTTTACTCAACTATATAGTTAATTGTGCTACCTACTTGACCCCTTCCAATGATACCAAACTCTGTAGTCTGGCCGTTTGTAAGTGTTGAGTTCCATGACATAGGTGTGAATACATAGTAATCACCTTCCTGTGAAACATTTACGCACCAGCTCTGAGTAAGATTAATATCACTCTTCTTTACCTTTACCTTCCAGCTATTCTTTGTGCTTCCGGATTTGTTGGTAACCTTGAAGCTTACCTGATATCCATCTGTCCAGCTGTTTATTGTATAGGTAAGATCCATGCCTGTCTGAACTACAGGAGGATCTGGGTTAACTATTGGCTCTGAATAAGCTGTAGCCTTCCATGAATATACATTCACGATACCTGAACCAGAATTTACAAAGTAGATATCCTGCTTTCCGGTAATGTTCTTAGAAGCTGTAATAGTGTATTCTTTTGAATCACCACTAATTGTTGCTGAGCCAAGAAGAGGACCAGAAGCTGAATTTAATCTAACCTCAATCTTGCCTGTAGAAGTTGATGATGCTGTAATTACAAATTGTGAAACGCCATCTGAGAAGTTGACGTTTTGAGTTCCTGCAGAACCATTTGGAGTAATATTTACAGCAGTCTTGCTTGGTGTAACTAATGCACCGCTAAGTAATGACGCTGTAGTAGCATCAACGCTGCTATATGGATCCACATTTGTTGCAGGTGGATTTACTGGTGGCTGCTCTCCTGCTTTAGCTGCCTGCCATCCATCAAATGTTACCTGGCCACCCTTTGCCTCGAAGTATACATAGTGTACGCCTGTAATGTCTGATGAAACGTTGATTGTCACTGGCTTAGTGATATCTGTACCAACTGCTACTGTTCCTGCTGGAGTCTGTGAATCATCAATATATACATTCATGCTTACCTTTGGCTTAGATGCCTGAACATATACGTTGAATGCTGAAACGCCCTCTGAGAAATCAATGTTCTGTACAAGGACATAACCATTTTCGTTGATGACTACTTTATCCTTTGATGGTGTAATCATAGCGCTTGTAAGCTGCTCTGGAGTAGCGATCTCTGCCTCAACCTTTGCATAAGGATTGATTGTATCGCCTACTGGTGGCACTACTACTGGTGGCTGGTCACCTGATGTCTTTGCTACCCATGAATCAAGTGTCACGCCTGTTCCAGCTGTAACTACAAAGTAAACATCATGTGTTCCTGTAACGTTAGCAAGTGCCTTAGTTGTCTTAGTCTCAATTGTACTATTTTGGCTTAGTCTAAATGCTGCAACCTTGTCGCCTGTAGCTGAGTCAAGTCTGACCTCAAGCATTGCTGCTGAACCAGAAGAAACATTTGCATTAAACTCTGTTACGCCCTGAGCGAAGTTTACATTCTTGTATGCAACATATGAATTAGCCTGTGCAAGACTTACAGCATCCTTCTTAGGAGTAACTCTTGCGCCACTCATATCAGTTGCAGCTGCACTCTCTGCCTCAACTGCGCTGTATGGATTTACAGTATCGCCTACTGGTGGCTCTACTACTGGTGGCTGGTCGCCTGCTGCAGCTGCCTGCCATCCATCAAGTGTTACTGAACCTCCCTTTGCTTCGAAGTATACATAATGTACACCTGTGATATCTGTTGAAACATTAATTGTAGTTGGCTTTGTGATATCTGTGCCAATTGTTACTGTTCCTGCTGGTGTCTGTGCATCGTCAATGTATACATTAAGGCTTACCATTGGCTTTGAAGACTGAGCATATACATTGAATGCTGAAACGCCCTTAGAGAAATCAATATTCTGTACAAGGACATAACCATTTTCATTGATTACCACCTTATCCTTAGATGGTACAATCATTGCATTTGTAAGCTGCTCTGCAGTAGCGATCTCTGCCTCTACCTTTGCATATGGGTTGATTGCTCCTTCAACTGGTGGCTCTACTACCCCACCATCTGAAGCTGTTGCTGACCATGAATCAAGTGTAATACCTGATCCTGCTGCAACTACAAAGTACACATCATGTGTTCCTGTAACGTTAGCAAGTGCCTTAGTTGTCTTAGTGGTAATTGTACCATTCTGATCTAATCTAAATGCTGCAACCTTATCGCCTGTAGCTGAATCGAGTCTGACCTCAAGCATTCCTGCTGTACTTGCAGAAACATTTGCATTAAACTCTGCTACTCCCTTAGCGAAGTTTACATTTTTGATTGCAACATATGAGTTAGTCTGTGCAAGACTTACAGCATCCTTCTTAGGTGTAACCATTGCGCCACTCATATCTGTTGAAGCTGCGTTTTCTGCCTGATTTGTACGGTATGGATCTACTGTATCGCCTACTGGTGGCTCTACTACAGGTGGCTCTTCGCCTGATGCAACAGCCTGCCATCCATCGAGTGTTACAGAACCGCCCTTAGCCTCGAAGCGTACAGTGTGAACGCCTGTGATACCTGATGAAAGAGCGATTGCAGTTGCATTTGTAATGCTTGGACCAACTTTTGCTGTTCCTGCTGGAGTCGCTGCATCGTCAATATAAACATTCAAGCTTACACTTGGCTTTGAAGACTGAGCGTATGCATTGATACTTGAAACGCCCTGTGCGAAATTAACGTTCTTTACAGTAACGCTACCATCTTCATTGATTACAACCTTATCCTTTGAAGGTGTAACCATTGCACTTGTAAGATCTGTAGCGATTTCTGCCTCAACCTTCTCATAAGGATTGATTGTATCGCCTACTGGTGGCTCTACTACAGGTGGCTCCTCTACAGTACCTGATGTCTTTGCTACCCATGAATCAAGTGTAACACCTGATCCACCTGCTACTACAAAGTAAACATCATGTGTTCCTGTAACTGTAGAAAGTGCCTTAGCTGTCTTAGTAGTAATTGTACTATTCTGATCTAATCTAAATGCTGCAACCTTGTCGCCTGTAGCTGAGTCAAGTCTGACCTCAAGCATTGCTGCTGCGGTCGCAGAAACATTTGCATCAAATGACTCTACGCCCTGAGCGAAGTTTACATTCTTATATGCAACATATGAATTAGCCTGTGTAAGACTTACAGCATCCTTCTTAGGAGTAACTCTTGCATTACTCATATCAGTTGCTGCTGCGCTTTCAGCCTCAACTGCGCTGTATGGATTTACTGTATCGCCTACTGGTGGCTCTACTACAGGTGGCTCCTCAACTGGAGGCTGCTCACTTGATGCAACTGCCTGCCATCCATCAAGTGTTACCGAACCGCCCTGTGCCACAAAGTATACATTGTGTGAACCTGTGATATTTGATGAAACATTGATTGCAGTTGCATTGGTAATATTTGTACCAACTGCTGCTGTTCCTATTGGAGCATCTGCATCGTCAATGTATACGTTCAGCTTAACCATTGGCTTTGAAGACTGAGCATATACGTTGATACTTGAAACGCCCTGAGAGAAGTTAACGTTCTGTACAAGAACCTTACCATTCTCATTGATTACTACTTTATCCTTTGATGGTACAACCATCGCATTTGTAAGTTCATCTGAAGTAGCATTCTCTGCCTCAACCTTCTCATAAGGGTTGATTGCACCTTGTTCTGTTGATGGTGGCTGCACCGGTGGAGTATCAGGCTCTTCCGGTGTTTCTGGTGTTTCAGGTTCCTGAGTCTCTCCTGGTACTGCTTTCCAGCTATCTACAGCACAAGTACCAACTTTATTTTCGAAAGTAAAATAATCTGTATCAGCCAAATTATTAACATCTGCCGAGAATTCCTGATATCCATTTGTAGCTGAGTATCTGATAGTTCCTACCGTTTCACCATTTTCATCCCCTTTATGGATGACAATGATTCCAGGTCCGTCAGCCTTTAACTTAACGCTGATTTTTGAAACTCCCTTTGAGAAATTTACGGTCCTCATGGAAAAATAATTTCCGTTTTCAAGACTTACAGCGGTTGTTACCCCATCTTCTTCAGTAAAAACATCTTTTACATTCCTTGTAAAATCAAGCTCTGCCTCTACTGTACCATAAGGAACAATCTGCGGTGCCGCATTAACTTTCAAGTTTGGTGCAAGCACTGTTGTTGCTGTCACAAGCAACCCTAACGCGATTGATGTTTTTCTTTTCATTATTCTTTTTTCACCCCCGATTCCTAAGTTTGTCCTTTATTTCTTTCTTAAACGTTTAAGCTTATATTATTTTAACAGTTTCGTATTTTTGTCTACAATTCGTAAATTTTAACAAAGATGTTAGGCCCAAACAGTACTCATTAAACAAAGATTTCAGATTTTTGACATAAAATATGATTATTATTCAGTCTTTTTAACTCTTCTTTAATTTTTTCTTACACTATAATCACTTAGTTTTTTCACTACACACAATACATATTCTGTGTATTTACAGGGTTTATAGGGAGAATAATATTTGAAAAATTTTTTCATTTCTCCAAAATCCACTTTGTAATATTTTCATCGCTTTAATGAAATACATTTGACATATTCGTATTTTTTTTGGTAGGGTATTCCCAATGTTACATGTAACTAACCTACTACTTGGAAAACATTACTTGAATAAAGGAGGTATTGTTTTGAAAAACAAACTTACTACGAGATTTTTAGTATCTGCTTTTACAGCAGCTACTCTCCTATTATCATCAGCTGGTACAGTCGAAGCTGCTGGGGGTGAGGTTGTAGATTTTTCTATTGTACAAGAGCGAAAATCATACGATGATACTCTTGACGGCGGCAAAAAAGAGAATCTAACAGGAAAGACAGTTATCATTTCAACAAACGATGTACATGGCGCCATCACAGACTTCGCCTATGTTGCTGGTCTAAAAAATAAAATGGAAGAACGTGGAGCTTCAGTTATTCTTGTAGATTCAGGAGATTTCAGTACAGACAAACCAGAAATACAGTATTACGATAGTAAAAGTGACGATGCAAAGGAAAGTACAGATAAGTCAAAAGGAATTGCTGCTGTAAAAATAATGAATGCAGTTGGTTATGACTATGCTTGCCTTGGCAATCATGAATTTGAACGCAGAAAGGATGCACTTGATAACATTATCAACGCAGCTGATTTCACATTTGTAGATGCAAATATAAATGGTCTTACAGGCGATAAGGTTCAAGCTTATGCCATTACAGATAGCTCAAAATCACCTGTAAAAATAGGATTCTTCGGATTACTTACTCCAGAAAGTGGTAATTGGTATGATAGATGTGGATATTCTGTAGATCCTACCGAATTACATAGCACAGCCAGCGAAACAGCCAACGAATTGGCTGCAAAAGGTGCGGAAGTAATTATCACTTTAGCTCACTTAGGTGTCGAAAATGACATTCTTAAAAATCAGGCGGGATTCAAATTTGATAGAGACAAACAAGGCAATAAGATATATGACAAGGTTTATGCAAACGGAACCAGAAGTGTAGACCTTTTTGCCTTCACTGGAGAAGATGATGGTGTACATAAAATTGACCTGATTCTTGACGGACATTCTCACACAACTATGTCCGATATCAACCAGAAGAAATACCCAGGATGCCATGTTCAGTCTCAGGGAATTCAGCTTCAGAATATCGGCGTCACTGTAATTGATAATGACACAAAAGAAATCACTGACAGATATCTCATTTCTGAGGAGTACTATTCTCAGATTGGAAAAGATCCAAAGATTGAAGCCTACATCGATGATGTTATCGAAAGTGTTCAAAAAGGAAAAACCATCCCAGATTACAATGCAGACGATTATGCAGAATCTACCACTACAACAGACGATGCAACAGTCGATACAGCAGAGGATACTACCGACGCTACTGTAGACGATACTGCAGACACAACTGTAGATGACACTACAGATACTACTGTGGAGGATACTACAGATACTACTGTGGAGGATACTACTGTCGATACAGTTGATGATACTACCGGCGATTCTACAGATGATGCATCAGAGAATACATCCGGCGATTCAAGCGGCAACCCTGGTCACGGCGGCGGTCATCACAACCACCATCACAACAACCATCACCGATATGGCCATAGAGCTGCCTAAGTTCGATAATCTTTCAAAAACTAAATTATAAAATCCTTACAAAAAATAGCTGCTGCTCAGTTTCCTGAACAGCAGCTATTTTAAATTCTCTCTTCTAAAAACCTCACGGCGAACACTTTTTGTCCATCCATTGTAAAATGGACCCCATCATATGTCATAGGAATGTTCCAGACTGCTGCATTTATGGCCTCCACGCCGTACTGCTCTGCCAAATTTAAAAACATCTGGTTCATCTCAATGCTTGCCTCCCTGTACCTCATAAGGTCAGGGTCATCCGCCTCTATATATGGAGGGGCAATCATGATGAATCTGCCCTTGAAGTTCTCCTTAACATATTTAAGAATCCTCTCCATTTTCTCTGCAGTCTTTTTTGCATCAGGCATATACGTCAGCAATATGTCATTGGTGCCAAGCATCATTACCACAGTATCCTCTTCACTCAGCCCACTTAGCATGCTTGTAAAATACCCGCCTCTCACATCCGGCAGCTGACGGCCATTCATGCCATCCTCCACCACCTGATAGGATTCTGATAGCGCGTTACTTACGATGGTAGCCCACCTTGCCTCAGCAGGATATCTTCCAGTGGCAAATCCTCTAGGATCAAAGCCGTATGTATTTGAATCTCCAAATAAAATTAACTTTCTCATGTTTTCCCGCATTTTCCCATTCTTTTTCTAGCGCCACCTCATCCCAGCGCCTCTAGCATTACTATACCACTGTAGGTTCTATCTATTCCACCTAAATCATTCCAGCAACTCCTTGTTTACGTGAAATTTCCCGTTTTGGGCAAATTTACACGTATCCCTTCTTAATCTTTCAAATATTTATGCCACACCTCGGCTAAAAAAAGCGGGAAGCCTATGCTTCCCACTGAATTACCTTTTTTAATAAAAAATTGTTACTGTCCGATTGTAATTCTCGAACATATGTGCTAAATTTATTTATGCGGTTCATCCGTACTGAAAGTACCCATGACGAGGTGGAAATCTCCCGAACCATTCTATAAGGTGCTCCACAAAGTGGATGTCACTATGGAAGGGAGGTGACGCATATGTCGGACTATGAAATGTTGATGATTATGCTAACAATATTAGCATTACTCCTTAAAGCTTGTGGTTTCCTACTTGCGTTGCTTGACTTTCTCGATAAGAGAAACAACAAGCGAAAAAAATAATGCCTCTCTCGTCGGCAAACGAAAGAGGCGGCTCTCACTGAGAGCTAATTAAACTCTATCGGGAGCATCCACTTTGGAGTGGGTGCTTTCTTTATCTATAATATAACATCATCTATAATCCATTTCAATCATTTTGCATCCATTTCCATGAGTTTACCCCACAGAAAGCACTTCCGCTTCCTCGAGAGGTAATCCCTACAAATTCTTACATCGCCTCAAGGAACCCTCTGATTTCCTCCACTACTCGCTCTGGCTCCTCTACATACACATAGTGTCCACAGTCTAGCTCTACCAACTTTCCATTTGAAGATGCATCTACTATTGCCTGATGACTAGCCAGCCATGCATCACCAGCTTCAGTAGAAACTAACTGCAATGTAGGTACCTTTGGCAATGGATTGTTATCAATCATATCGCAGGCAGCATCCAAGCTCTTTGCCTCATTGAGAAGTGTTTTATTTAAAAAGTTTCTATTTCCGATGGCAATAATCATCTTCTCCTCTTCACTACCTGCTTCATCTGCCATCAATCTTAAAAATCCCATTGCTCTAAGTACCCTAATACCTGTACCTTCAACACCAAAAATTCCATCATGAAATTCTTCATCTTCTTTTATAGATGAATCAGACATATCCATTCCAATAATTGCCTCTACTTCCTCTGGATAATTCTGAGCCCAGATAAGTGACTCAATTCCAGAAATAGAATGTGGGCAGAGCACGTATGGCTCCTTGATACCCAGCTTATCAAGCGCCTTTCTATCCTGATCCACAATTGTCTCAAAACTTCTCTCTCCATCAACCACATCACTAAGTCCATAACCGAATCTCTCAATGATTACCACTTTATAATCCTTTGCCAGCTCCTGACACATTGGTAAAAAGTCTACGTATGGGCTAGCTGTTCCAAATCCCGGAAGCAGAATTATGGTATGGTTCCCAGAGCCCTCAGTGTAAACATGCATGTTGTGTCCATCCACCTCTACCATTGTTCCTGGCGGATTCTTCCAGTAGACCTCTTCCTTTTTAAGCATCACCTGATTGTAAATAAATACGCCCACCACAAAAAGCAACATCAGTCCGATGATCCCCATGAAAATGTTTCTAGTAATTATTAAGAATTTTCTCATCCAAAATTTCTCCTATCTTTTATTCACACTAATACAAAAGATGAAAACGTAATCTCTGCCATTGTACTAATCCAATTCTTAAAAAATCCTTAAAATACGCATTTCCATATTATTTTGGTCCTATAACCCCGTCCCCCTGGACCAAAAAAAACCAGCACACTCTCAAAAAGTGTGCTGGCCTAGAAATCAATTATTTTGGCCCTATAACCCCGTCCCCTAGGGCCAAAATCATTTACTCGATAGCAAGCTTTCCATAGAGCTTTGACTTAGCAAGCTCTACTGTGGCAAATGGTCCTGGAATCACATCAGTTCCACGGTGATTGCCAAGTACATCACAGTCAAATGTGATAGGTGTGCCATCAGGATTCTCGAATTTCTGCTGTGGCTCAAATGCCTTGCCCAGAGTGTCTGTAGAAATCATGTCTACCTTGAAATCCTTGACGAGCTCAAAGAGATTTGTATCAAGGAAGTACTCGCCATTTTTCTCTACCACATCAACGCGGGCCTTCTTAGACTTGTCCACAAGTTTATTTTTCTCGTTCTTCCATGGCTTTGCACCTAGGAAATATGCATTGCCATCAATCCATACTGGAAGATGAGCAAAATGAGCATCCTCATGCTTTCGCATATCCGGATATACAGTATCCATGTCAAACATCTTAATCCACTTGTCGTATGTAGGATACTCGTCAAAACAGTATGTTCCTACCTTGCGGTTTTCAACATATTTCTCTGTTGGGTCCGAGTCATTAAGAAGCTCAAGATCCTTTGATGACCACTTCTGAATGAAAATGTTGTTGTAGATTCTGTCGTCACCGTGAAGGAATGTCATGAATCCCATTACCTCTGTTCTATGAGGCATGTGATATGGTGTATATCTCCAACTTGTTCCATCTCCTACGTAGGTAAATGAACCGGCACACAGGTTGTGGACCATTGCCACACCCTGCGTTGCGATTCTCAAAGATACATCGGAGAGAAGAATGTTATTGTCAATAAGTGTTGGGCCGTGACTTACCTCTACGAAAATATCCTGGCATGTCATGCCGCCCTTTAGCTGCTCTGCAAACTCTGGGCGCTGATTGTCGTGAAGAAGGTTCTGGGTAATTCTTGTACCCTGAGCCTCCCAGTCGCACCAGATTCCCATTGTGCAGTGGTGGATGTGATTGCGTCTCATAATTACATCGATTGCTGCATGCATTTTGATACCTGCAATCTCAGCTCCGCCAAGCTCCATCATGTTGTTGATATGATGAATATGATTGTCCTCTATGATACTAAATACTCCACCCATTCGGCCGATGATTCCACCCTGCTCGCAGTGGTGGATGTTGTTGCGGCGGATAATGTGTCCACCGATTTTCTCCTTCAGCCAGCCATAGTACTGGCCTCGGCATACTGAGTCTCTCTCCATCTGAGTAGGACTCTTAACATGCTCTGTTGTATAGAAGTTGCTATTCTCTGGGTCATAATATCGGCCAACGCAGATACCTGCGCACTTGCTGCCCCAGATTTCATTGTCCTCGATTATCCAGCCCTTGCTCCAGTGAGGAGAAATCATTCCATCCTGATAAGCTGCTGGTGGCGCCCATGTTGTAGCCGCCTTGTTGATGTTAAATCCGCTGACTGTAATGTAGCTTACGCCCTCTTTGCTTGGCATAAAGCACTCACGTCTTACAGTGATTTCAACATTTTCCTTGTTAGGGTTTGCCCCGCCAAAGTTACAGTAGAAAACTGTCTCATCATTTTTCTTGTCCTGTTCGGCATACCATTTTCTAGTTGATTTTTCTGGTACCCATGAGCACTCATAGACTTTTGCCTCGATGCACTCTTCGATGCTAAGTGCCTCGTAAAGTGCCTCATCATTTAACCAAACACATCCTGTGTGCTTGTTTGGAGTTGCAAAATACCAGTCACCATATACAAGTGTTGTGTATGGATTATATCCACCAAAGATGCTGTTTTTCACTCTGGCTGTCCACACATTTTTCTTGTATTTCTCCCAGCCAGTCAGCTTCTCTGCTCCTGTGATAATTGCCCCAAGTGGCTTGGTGCTCTTGTAAACTATAGGAGCATCTTCAGTACCTGCATTTACAGGGTCAACATACTCTCTGTATGTTCCTGGAGCCACAAGGATTTCATCTCCAGGAAGTGCCACTTTTGCGGCCTCATTTATTCTTCTGTATGGCAACTTTTCTGTTCCGTTGCCATCATGTTTAGCATTTACATCTACATATATTGTCATAAAAAATCTCCCTTATTTTATCCCTTAACTGCACCTGCCATCATGCCCTTTACAAGCTTATCCTGGAAAACGATAAACAAAATTATCATAGGAAGAACAGATAGAGTAAGTACTGCTAGGATAATAGGAATATCAAGTGAGTGCTCACCCTTGAACTGTCCAAGCGCAAGTGGAAGTGTCTTTTTCGCTGGTGTAATAAGAAGAGTATTCGCAAATGCGAATTCATTCCACATAGCAACACCGTTGTAAATAGCAAGTGTAGAAAGTCCTGATTTTGAAAGAGGAAGTATTATCTTGAAGAAATTCTGATAGCGATTGCAGCCATCAATTT
>JAEEGJ010023448.1_pt1 | contig 12947 bp, 10 predicted proteins | sample 8958761 | NCBI WGS metagenome assembly JAEEGJ01 (sample SAMN16246546, study PRJNA631951) | gut metagenome | biome: gut microbiome; feature: rumen; material: RS-attached | host: Bos | place: Iran: Karaj | collected 2018-10
AGATCCTCTATGTTTTTAACCTTCTTAAAGTCAACCGTTTCGGCAAGCTCGATCGCCCTTTCGTCCTGCCCCTTGGCGATCAGATCCTTGATCTGTCCCAGTTTTACGATAAACTTATACTTTTCCATGATCTATCCCCTTGATCTTTTACTCAAAGCTCTAAACTTCCCGATAGTCCCACCTGCCCCGGTGAGGCCTTTGTCTTCCAAAAACCGTTCCTACTTTTCAGAAGCGAATCTCTCGTAGAGCTCTCCGATCGTCTCCTTCTCAAGAAGTTCCTCTTTCTTCCCGAACAACACGACCTTGCCCTCATTCATGATGCATATATGCGTCGCGAGTTCTTTGATCTCTTCCAGATAATGCCCGACGTAGATGATCGTCTTCCCTTTGTCGCGAAGTCCCGCGATAGCGTTCTGTACCATCCTGCCGGAGTCGATATCGATGCCCGCCGTCGGCTCGTCGAGCACGATGATCTCGGGATCGTGCAGAAGCGCAACGCCAATATTAAGGCGTCTCTTCATTCCTCCCGAATAGTTACCGACCTTCTTCCGGAGCATTTCCTCGTCAAAGTTGATGTCCTTGCAGACCTCTTTGATCCTCTCCTTCAGGCGCTCCCCCGTCACTTTGCAGCTCTTGCCCCAGAACTTCATGTTGTCGAGGCCCGAAAGCTTGTCGTAGAGCGCGATGTCCTGCGGTACAAATCCAAGCTTCGCGCGGATCGCCGCGGGATGCTCTGCGATGTTCGTCCCGTCCCAGAGGATCTCTCCGCTGTCGGGCTTGATGAGAGTGGCGATCATGGACATAAGCGTTGATTTACCCGCTCCGTTTCGCCCTATCACGCCGAGCAGCTGTCCGCCTTCCACCCTAAGCGTCACTCCGTCCACCGCGGCACGTCCTTTATAGCTTTTTTTAACGTTTATGATCTCAAGCATGTTTTTTCCCTTATTTATCCCTGTAGAACTCCATTGTCTCCGCAAGCTCCTCGGGCAGCGAGCCCGTGCGGTTTTCGATCGCCTTGTAACGAAGCTCGAGCTCGTGGATCTTCTTGTTCCTCTCGCGCTCGAAACGTGCGAACGCCTCGTCGTAAAGCGGCTGCTTCTCTACCTGTGCGCGGGTGCTCATCGGGAACGGGCAGTACGTTGCGAGGATCTCGCGAGCCACCTTGTTGAGCTTGACCGCTCCGGAAGCCTCCGACTTGATCCAGATCTCGTAGTCGAGCGTGAAGATCTCACGGAGGTTGTTACGCCCACGCTGGATCTGAAGCTTGACCTTCTCCTTCCTTTCCTCGGAAAGCTCCCTGTTCTTCTTGAAGAACTGGATGTAGTCCGCATACTCGGAGGTGAGTGAATGAACCTGGATATTATTCCACGAAGGGCCCTGGATGGTCTTGCAAAGTGCCCATCTGAACTGCCCGAACGCCTTTACGAGCATGTCTTTAAGCGACGTATATGTGATAGCCGGGAGGAAGAACCGCCCCTCCGAATCTCTCTTTCTGCCCGTGATCTCCTGCCACATGATACAGTTGCGGCCGACGGTCGGGAACAGGATAAACACGGGGAACACCTGCTTCATCCTGTACTCTTTCTCGATACCGCGCTCCTTGTCCACAAAAAGTGCTTCTCTGTGGAAGACGGAGTAATCTATGCCGAGCAGTTCTTTAACTGCGTCGTTTATCTTGGTAGCGTTGCAATATGCTTCGTCGATAGTGGAAAGCATCATCCCGGAATGAAGCACCGGAACGAACGTGGTGAGCGATCCGTTAACAACTCTGACGCCGTGGAAGAGGACTTCCCTGATCTCATAATGGAGCTTCTTGCCGCCGTCGCTCATCGCTGTCTTGATCTCGGCGTCGTTCAGCTTGCCCTGCTTCTTGAGGTCTCGCAGTACTTCCGCATAGTCAAGACCCATGTCGTTACGCGAGGGCTCTTCCTCTCCACGATATATGCGGGTGAGCCACTCCCTGATAGTATACACGGCGCACGGCCCCTCGGACTTCACCTTGTTTATCGAAACGAGTGATGCGAGCTCTTCCTCTGTGAGGAGCTTTTCCTCAAGGAAACCGAATTCAAGGAAAAGATCGACCGCAAGAGGCGCCTTGTCCTTCTTAAATGAAGCAAGCAGGGTCTTTTCGTACAGAGAGTAAACCTTTTCGGCCAGGCTGCGGCGCAGCTTTCTCATGTCGTCATCCGTGCTGTCGCGATCCTCCGCATTGATAAACGCATCGAGCATCTCTCTGAGAGCCGACTTGTCCTCGCCGTCATATCCGGCGAACGAAGTAACCGTTTCATACGTGCCCTTAAGCTCTGCCACTGCTTTCGCAACATCATGCGACTGCATCTTTGTTTCGGAGTCTCCCGCTGCCGAGCCCGAGAAATCCTTGCCGGTCTTGTATTCCGCAACAAGTCCCGAAAGACGGCTTCCGTCAAACATGTGCTCCGAAAGGATCTCATCATCGAAGGAACGGGCCGATTCCTCACATATCGATGCGAGCGAATCAAGGAGCACAACCGCATCGTCAGCGCTCTTTCCCTTCTTGCGGAGAGTGGACGCCGCGCCCAAAAGTCCCTGTGCGAGTCCGTTTCCGGCCTCGATACGGTCAAGTATTGAGAAGCAGTAATCGGACAGCTCCGAAAGCAGATCGCAGAGCACTACCTCTGTGCCTATAAACTCCAAAAGAACCTCGAGTGTCAGCAGATCGCTTCCGCAGAAGAATGCCTTGATCCCCTCGTACGGGATCTTGGCATATTCAAGGAGGACCTCCATCCTGTTCTCATAAAGCTCTGCTTCGGGTTCAAACTCTTCAAGTGTCATAAGTCCCGGAACAGCAGCAACCTTCATGCCGCCTCCGAGAGAAGTATATCCCGAATAAGCGCGTGAAACCGTGTCATGAAGCTTTGATGCCAGAACACGGATCTTGTCATATCTTTTATATAACTCCTGGATAAACCTGGAATGAGAGAACACCGTAACGCCGCAATAATCCTTGTTTGAGCTGAGGACCGCCCTCAGTGCCTTTCCGTCCTGCGCGGAGAAAGCATAAGCAGTAACATCCTCAACTGCCTCGCATGAGTACTTGACCCCGTCGGCCGCGCCGGGCAGCTCCCCGAGGAGCGCACCCACACCCAGTACCAGACTGAATCCGTTGTTGCTGACACGTACCTTGCCTTTAAGAACAAGGCAAAAGATCCCGGCCGGATCAGATTCGTTAAAGAGCACATCTCCCGGCGAAAATTTGTTGGTCTGGTTGAGCTTCATTTTTGTAACCCCTTATGCGCGTTTTTGCGTGTTGTTGATCGTTTAATGTCAGATTTCAGATACAGAGTTTATTATACCTCAAAATGCTCAAAAACACAAAAGATTCATACGCTTGACACTCCCCGACTCGTAATGTATACTTTCCCTTGTCGCGCAGCCGGGGAGTTAGCGGTGCCCTGAACCTGCAATCCGCTATAGCAGGGGTGATGTCCGGCCTCGGGTCGCCTGTCGGCAGGCCGCCCTCCATAAGTGATGTTGACGATCGGGTCTCGCGCAATGAGAGCCTGCGAACCGTGTCAGGGTAGGAATACAGCAGCACTAAACAGTGTCTTTTATGTGCCGTGAGGTTGCCTGATCCGAGTTAACTGTGGAGGTAACGCTGTCCTCAGCTTCTCAAAGCAGGACGCGCGACTTTTGTTTGCAAAATATAAGCCGGGAACCATCAGATTCCCGGCTTGTTGTTTTTTCGATAGATGAATGCCATCAAACGTACGCGAGATGACCGCTTTATATTCTTAGAAAGCAAGACTCCTTTTTACCCACGAAGTCGTCTTACTGATGCTGTCTTTAAAGAGTCCGGCGAGCAGGTCCTGTGCATCCTGTGTCATGCCTGTTATGTGCATGGCGGTGTCGTCGTCAAACTTTTTGGCCAGCCCTGCCGCGAAAGCTTTGATAGTAGGAAGAAGGAGCTTGTACTCCTTGGGATCCGAATAAACCCATTCTACCGTAATGCCGTCATCGTCGACGGAAGCCGCCATTACCGCACAGAGCTTATCGTCCTTTTTGTATGCGATCGACAACTCCTCGTCAAGGATCCCGCTCTCCAAGAGCTCGTAAAAACAGGTGTTCCCTTCTCTGTAAAGCTCTCCCGCGAGAGCTTTGAGTTCCGTCCGTTTGAGCTCCCTAAAGTTTTTGATCATGGGAGACGGCTTAAAGTCGGCCGTATCGGCAAACATCTTTAATTCTTTGACCTTTCCGATATAGAGAAGATACTCCTTTACTCCGCTGTCTTCTTTGTCGAATCCGGCTTCATCGAAAAATGCTGCGACATCTGCGTATTCTTCGTCGTCCGGATATTCGGCAACAAAGACTTCAAGCCCCTGCTTGAGGCACATATTGGACATGTAATCGAGAAGAAGCGTAGCCACTCCCTCGCGTCTTCTGTCCGGATCCGTAAACAGATATCTGATGCGAAAAGCTTCGTCCGCATCGGGAGCGCCCACTTCGCCTGCGAGAACACCCGTAGCAACGTTTTCGGCCTCGTCGTCATACGCACCGACGGAAATCACTTCTTCCGAAAGGATCCCTTCTTTGATCTCGGGAGAAAGGAACGGTTCAAAAGCATCGATATTATCTTTATTTATCATCGTAATATTCATATAAGTTCCTACTTTCTCTTAGTCCGGTAACATCCGGAATCTTATCTCCAACCCTTGTTGATCAGTGTGATGCATGCCTGCTGATAGTCCATGCCCGTGATAGATGATGCTGCCTGCATTACATCACGCGGTTTCTTAAGAAGCAGTTCGAAAAGCCTGACCTGCTTCTCCGGATTGTCTTCTATCCTTTTTCCGGACAGAAGATCCGCAAGCTCTGTCATGCGTTCTCTCTGTTCGTCCTCGGACAAATGGTCTTTATTCTGCATTATATCGTCTATTTTATCGAACATCTCGTTAACAAGGTCGAGATCGATGCCCGATGCATCAACCGTTCTCCCGCCGTACTTGTTTCCGATCTCATCGACTCTCTGTCCTCCGAAACTGGAGCAATACTCTCCGTTGCCGAGACCGTGGGTATGTCCGAGCTGGTTCTTCTTTTTATAGGCATCAGACTCAAAGCCGAGCATCATGATCCCGTGCTCGCCCTTATCGCCCTGACGGTAGTACCTGTAGAGATGACCGCAGCTGCCGTCGTTTAAGAGAGGTCTTCCGGCAATGCCCTTTTTACCGAGTCCGCCAACCGCAACGTTTATACCGCTCTGGTCCCAGTACCAGCCGAGGCGTATCTTCTGTTCTTTGGCTTTCCCTTTCTTTGTTGCTGCCGAAGCCCTGTGAGTGGCGGATGTACGAACTTCAAACCCTGTTCCGGGAGTAATCCCCTGCCCGTCTCCGACGTATTTCTTTCTGAAATCAGTCAGCATATCGGGTGTATAAGTGCTGCTTGTCTGCTTTGTGTGCTCTGAGGGCAGCGTGTACATTACACGTGAGCAATGCGAAAATGCCGAAGCGATCGAGACATCCCAGTTTTCTTCCTTTTTGTCTTTACCCGATACTTTTCTGAATTTACCGAGCTGTGCGAGCAGGAGGGACTTCATGATATAGGTTCTGGACGTAAGATCCCTTTCTTTAGCCTGCGTGAGCTGTTCGCTCGTCATGACGCCGTCATCGATCAGTTTTTGTCCTTCTTCAACGCTTATCTCATTGATCAGGGTATTCCTCATGATCCTCTGATTAAGAAGGTCGTCGAGTTTTTTGCAGTCCTCGGCTTTTAAGCCTTCGAAGGTTGCCTGGCCCCTCATGCCGAGCGATATGCCGAGTCTTAAGAGCGGATGAGCAATCCTTCATGTCCCATCGATTCATCAAGGGCATCAACTATGCTCTCAAGGGTATGCTCGGCCCTAAGGAGTGCGCCCATCTTTTCCCTGGTATACTCTATCGCCAAAGTGTCCCTGAGGATGGGATCAAGCTTTTCGAAATCGTTAAAAACACCCGCTTTGCATTTTTTATAAAGATCACCTTGCGTTTTTACATTTTGCTCGCAGTTTGATACTTTCTCCGATAAGAGACTGTCCATATAGCCGGAATCGGCAAAGTCTTTCATGTTCAGTCTGTACACTTTTCCCTTTGAAGCGGCTTTGGAATACTCTTTTCTCTTCTTTTTTGCTTCGAATCCGGAATACGCGTCCTTACGCTTGGGTGCGTTTTTGGGTCTCGTGACATCCACTATCGAGGGAACTTCCTTTTTCATAAGCTCCATGAAAGAATGGTTCATCGCCGCACGATAACCCAGTACCTGACGGTCCGTGCTGAGATCCCTGCCCTGTTCATACGCATTAATAGCAGTATCATAGTAGTCTTCCATCGATGTCCGATATGCGTTTTCCTTTAATTTTGTAGCCTGGGACATCTCCGTTTTGGGGATATAAGTTCCTCCGCTCATATAAACCTCCTTTGTTTCCCGCCACCCCTTTGGGGTTACGGTTATACGCGAACTTTTTGTTACTCCCGATGATAATTATATACGTTTTCGAGACGATTATCCACACGGGCGGGCCGGCGTTCGTTTAGTTTTTCGCACAAAAAAGGAACAGACAGTCATCTGTTCCCTTCTCTGCTTTATGTAATGTCATTCTGCTCGAATCCCCTAAGCTCTCCGGGCTCGGCTCCGAACCCCGGAACCCCCGTCTGTACAAATGGATTCTCGATCTTCTCTATCTTGGGTTCGAGTACGAGCTCGATCCCCGGACTCGGTTCCATCCTTACACCCACAAGATTTCCCGCAGGTTCTGCGATTATCTCGGCTTCTACTCTTTCCGGCGTAGGTTCTGCCTCTGCAAATGCTGCCGGTGCAGTGTTTGCTCTTTTTTCGAAACTGTTCTCCTGTTTTGGCTGTGTTACAGATGTAGCCTGTTTGGTATTAAAGTCCGCTTTCATGCCTGATTCCGGACCGGGAGCGACATGACTCTCCGGGAAGGAGACTGTAAAGCGTGTTCCGAGTTCGGTTCTTGAGATAACGTCGACCCGTCCTTCATGGGCGTCAACGATCCACTTCGCGATCGAGAGTCCGAGACCCGATCCGCCGGTCTTGCCGTTTCGGGCTTTGTCCGAGCGGTAGAAGCGTTCAAAGATGTGCTTGAGGTCTTCGGCTTCGATACCGGTTCCTTCGTCCTGAACCACATAAGAAACAAATCCGTTGCTGCTCGTCACGCCGAGCGTGATGGTGTTGCCCTTCGCCGTGTACTTGGCGGCGTTCTGAACAAAGATACGCAACGACTGTTTGATCATGGAGACATCGCCCCTGATCATCATGCGGGGAGCGGCCGAAAGGATGAGAGCGGAATCCTGCTCGTTCTCGCCTCCGCAGTCAACGCCCTGAACCGTGAACCGGTAGTCATGGTCCGCATCTATCATTATCGATTCCTCGAAGACTTCGCGAACGATCTCCTTGAGGTCGATATTTACTATCTTCAGAATGTTGCGTCCACTGTCGCCCCTTGCAAGGAAGAGCAGCTGCTCTACAAGATCCTTCATGTACTGCGACTCATGCTTTAAAGCCTCTATCGACTCATTGAGTACCGCAGGGTCTTCCTTGCCCCAGCGGTCAAGCATGTTGACATAGCCCTGCACTACAGCGATGGGGGTACGAAGCTCGTGCGAAGCGTCGGACACGAAACGGGTCTGCTGCATCTGGGCTTCCTTCATGCGGGAAAGCAGGCCGTTAAGAGCGTTCTCAATGCCCTGAAGATCCTTGTCCTGGGTTTCGATCCGGACATTTTCTTCCGTTCCGTCCACACCCCTGATCGCCCTTTCAAGATTCTCAAGATGGGTCGCATCGAGCGGGATATTGCTGATGACCTCTGCGCGGGACGCAAGATCATTGAGCGGCTGCAGCTTTCTTCTGATCCTTCCCGTTCTGAACATCGAGAAGAACAAGGAAAAGAACTGGAAAAAACCTATTGCGGAAAAAACGGGGACCAAAAACTCGACGATAGGTCTTACCTTTCTGTAAAAGAATGTCCCGTCTTTTAATGAAAATACGAACGCCATCGCGTTCTGCGGGTCGCGACCGAACGAGAATCCGGCGATCTCCCTCCATCCTCCGGGAATGCTGTTTATGGTAGTTATCGTATCAAAAGCCGCAAGAACCGCAAAAAGGAACATATCAAAAAGGATATAGGAAACTACCTTACTGCGCCAGAAGCTCCAATTGATCTTTCTGGCGATGGAGGACATTCGTTCCTTGCGCTCTTTCTTTTCACGCTTATACGGATCGACCCCTCTTTCGGGTCTCCGGTCCTGGTTCTGATCATACGGAATCTCTTCGCGCATCACTTCACCTCCCCGGACTCTTCCCTGATCACATAACCTACACCGCGGACGGTGCTGATCAGCTTTATCCCGAACCTGTCATCGATCTTGGTTCTTATATATCTGACATACACATCTATTATGTTTGTTTCGCCCACATAATCGTAGCCGCAGACCTCGCTGATGAGCTTGTCGCGGTTGAGTACGATGTTCTTGTTCTTCATGAGCAGGCGAAGAAGCTCGAACTCCCTGTTTGTGAGCTCAATATCCTCACCGCCGACCGTCACTTCGTGTCTGTCCGCATCAAGGGAGACACCGTTCACGGTCATCTTCTCGCTTGTTTCCTGTGCTCCGGCGCCGGCCTTCTTCTTGAGCGCTACACGGATCCTGGCGAGAAGCTCTTCTATGGCGAAGGGCTTAGTAAGGTAATCATCGGCACCGGCGTCCAGCCCCGACACCTTATCCATGACCGCGTCTCTGGCGGTCAGCATGATGACGGGTGTGTCTTTGACGGCTCTGAGGCGCCTTAAGACCTCCATGCCGTTCAGAAGCGGAAGCATTATGTCAAGGATGATCAGATCGACATCAGAGGAGAGGGCCTTTTCAAGGCCCTCCCTTCCGTCAAAAGCTTTGTCCGTATCGTATCCTTCGTGCTTTAATTCAAGCTCCACAAATCTTGCGATGCTCTCTTCGTCTTCGATAATAAGTATACGGGTCATGACGTTCCTTTCTTAGTTCTGTCCGTTTTTTCCGTTCTGTTTGTTTCTGAAATCGTTCCTGATGTCGTTTGCTGCGCTCGTAGCTTTGTCGCAGAAAGCATTGAGATCAACCTCGATCTTGCTGCCACCCTTAAAGCTGTACCTGAAGTCGAAGAACAGTCCGACGATCATAAGCGGAACAACAACCCAGAAGAAACCGAACATAAGGAGTATCAGTACAAGCACGGGCATCTGTCCGACTTCGTTCCCCTGCTTGGAGATGACGAACCTGTTCTCCCAGCTCTTCCTGATAAGCTTTCCGATCCAGGCGAAGAATGCTCCGACGCTGTCGCCGGCATCGCTTGTCTTCTTCTCGGACTTGGGAGGCTCCGTTACAAGAAGGTTTGTGTGATTTTCCCAGCCCGTCGAGTAATTGGCGCTGGCCGATGCTGTCTTGCCCTGCTTCTCGAGTGCGATCACCGCATCAAGCAGATCGTAATTGTTGGCTTCAAGTGCTGCCTTGGCTTCCTCGTAGGAAACTCCTGTCTTCTCTCTGATCTTCTCAACTTTTTCGAAATTGTCCATTATCTTTTCCTCTCTTTATCAAGTGTTGTATTTTGTAATCAGTTTCCTTCCGGGGGCGGGTGGCCTTTCCGACCCTTCGAAGGATCTCTGTCCCTCAAGACAACCTCATAATACAACACGAAGATTAAAGAAAAATGCAGCGAAGATTAAAAACACATTAATTTATGGTTCTTTTCTTTCGGCCAGATACCGCGTGAGACCGTCCTTCCAGTCGGGAAGTGCGCTAAAGCCGTGTCGCCCCAGCTTGCTGCAGTCAAAGCGCGAGTTTAGCGGCCTTTTTGCAAGGCTCTTAAAGTCTGCGGTCCTGACGGGCACGACCTTCACATCGATCCCCGCTGCCCGGAAGATCTCCCGTGCGAAGCCCGCCCTTGAAACAAATCCGCCCGAAGAGGTAAGGTTGTAGGTTCCGTACTCCGTGGATTCCGCGATATCACAGATCGTTCTTGCGGCGTCTGACGTATATGTGGGCGTTCCGAACTGGTCGTCCACGACGCTCACTTCCTGCCTTCCGCGCGCAACCCTGAGCATTTTCTCGACAAAATTGTCACCGTACTTTCCGAAGGTCCAGGATACTCTGACCACGAAGTGTTCAGAGAGAGTTTCCCTCACCGCCTTCTCGCCTTCAAGCTTTGTGGCACCATAAACATTAAGAGGATTGAAATCCTCACAATCGGCATCGTAGGGGTTCTCTCCCTCGCCGCCGAACACGTAATCCGTACTTATATAGAGAAGCTTTGCTCCGTGTGCCGCGCAAAGACCGGCGAGCAGACGCGTGCTGTCGACATTGATCTGTGTGACCTTTTCACGGTTCTCCTCTTTTTCCGCTTCATCGACCGCCGTCCAGGACGCGCAGTGGATGACCGCATCGGGAAGTGCCGCCACGAAAGCGGTCTTGAGGCTCACTTCGTCCGCCAGATCAAAAGACCGGTACGAAAACCCGGGCCGGTCCGCAAGCTCCCGGGGAGCTTCCTGTTTCCTTCCGCACCCGAAGACCGTTTCTTTTCGGGACAAAAGCTCTGCGGCAACCTCCGCTCCGAGCTGTCCCGTAACTCCTGTAACCAAATATCTCATCTTTTTGTTCTGTCCCTTTTTTCCGGCACTTTTTCTGCCCGAACCTTCAATCTAAATTACCGATAAGACACCCCGTCTCTCTTTGTTTTCTGCGGACAAACTCGCCCGCTGCTCTCAGCGACTCTATAGTTCCCGCATCGATCCAGTTGTAACCTCTCCCGAGACGCTCGACTCTGAGCCTTCCTTCTTTAAGGTAGGTGTTCGTCAGATCAGTGATCTCGATCTCTCCGCGCTTCGAAGGCCTCAGCTTCTCTGCCCGTTCCGAGACACCCGCAGGATAGAAGTAGAGACCTGTGACTGCGTAGCTGCTCTTCGGGTTCTTCGGCTTCTCCTCGATGGATTCGGGATTACCTTTGCTGTCAAAGCCCACCACGCCGAAGCGCTCGGGGTCCTTTACTTTATATGCGAAAACAGTCGCCTTCCTGTGTGACTTTTCGGCTTCGCACTCTTTAACCGCTCTTTTTAGCTTCGCGGTCAGGCCCTTGCCATAGAAGATGTTGTCTCCGAGGATCATCGCACATGCATCTTTCCCGATGAAATCCTTGCCGAGCGTGAATGCCTGAGCAAGTCCGCCGGGGGAGGGCTGAACTTTGTACGACAGCTGTAGTCCGTGTTCGCTGCCGTCCCCGAAGAGCCCTTCGAATCTCGGAGTGTCCATAGGCGTTGAAATAATAAGGATCTGCGTGATCCCCGCGCTTTTTAAGACGCTGAGGGGGTAGTAGATCATGGGCTTGTCATAAACAGGAAGAAGCTGTTTTGATGTCACAAGCGTAAGGGGGTGGAGGCGGGTGCCTGTCCCTCCCGCAAGAATAATACCTTTCATGTATCCTCCTCAATTTTTTTGCTTGATTAGAATTCTACTTCATGTATAATATGAAACCTAGGTTATTTATCCTTCTTTGTGCCCGGACTTGCCGGGCCACACACATCACTATAAAAAGGAACCGTACTTTAATTATGAAAGACGATTTTGAAAACAACAGCATAATGCCTTCCGATAACGGAACGGAACCCGCCGTTCGCAGGGCAGAAGAGAACAAGATGGGTACGATGCCCATAAACAGGCTCCTCATCACCATGTCTCTGCCGATGATGGCGTCCATGCTTGTTCAGGCACTTTATAATATAGTAGACAGCATCTTTGTGTCAAGAATCCACGAGGATGCGCTCTCCGCCGTATCTATGGCTTTCCCCATCCAGCTGCTGCTTGTGGCTCTCGGCATGGGTATTGGTGTCGGAGTCAATGCGATCCTTTCAAAAGCTCTCGGAAGCAAGGACAGGGACAGGGCAAATCTCTCGGCCAGGAACGGTATCTTCCTGTCGCTGATATGCTACCTGATCTTCCTGCTTGTAGGACTCTTCCTGATCAAACCCTTCTACCACTCGATGACCGAGATTGAATCGATCATTGACTACGGGGTTTCCTACCTCACGATCTGCGCGACCTGCTCGTTCGGCGTGTTTGCCCAGTTCATGTTTGAGAGGCTCCTTGTTTCAACCGGCAGGACCGTCCTTTCGATGATCACACAGGGCACGGGTGCCATCATAAACATTATCCTCGATCCCATCCTGATCTTCGGATATTTCGGACTCCCCGAAATGGGTGTCGCCGGCGCCGCTGTTGCAACCGTCATCGGTCAGTGCGTGGCTGCCTGCTTGGCGATCTACTTCAACCACCACAAAAACCCCGATATCGACATCTCGATGAAGGGCTTCCGTCCCGATCTGCGGATGATCCTTGATATCCTTCGTATCGGTATCCCTTCCATGATCATGCAGGCTATCGGTTCTATCATGAACTATGTCATGAACAAGGTGCTCATCGGATTCTCCTCGACGGCCGTTGCCGTGTTCGGTGCGTATTACAAGATGCAGAGCTTCATATTCATGCCGATCTTCGGCCTCAACGGCGGTATCGTGCCGATCATTGCCTACAACTTCGGTGCCAAGCGTCGCGACAGGATGATGAAGGCCTGGCGTCTTGCGTGGGGCTACGCCACTGCCATCATGGGCGTCGGAACTGTCCTTTTCCTCTCGATCCCTCAGGTAATGCTCTCGTTCTTTGAGGCATCGGATACCATGACCGGGATGGGAATCACCGCCTTTAGGATCATAAGCGTTCACTTCCCGATCGCGGCTTTCTGTATAGTAACGGGTACGCTGTTCCAGGCTCTCGGAAAGAGCATGTACAGTATGGTCGTTTCGATCATGCGTCAGCTCATCGCTCTCGTTCCCGCGGCTCTGATCCTCGCCTCGTTCGGAGATGTCGACCTGGTGTGGGGGGCATTCGCCATCGCCGAGGCCCTGTCAG
>JAEEGJ010023449.1_pt1 | contig 12946 bp, 16 predicted proteins | sample 8958761 | NCBI WGS metagenome assembly JAEEGJ01 (sample SAMN16246546, study PRJNA631951) | gut metagenome | biome: gut microbiome; feature: rumen; material: RS-attached | host: Bos | place: Iran: Karaj | collected 2018-10
GGCACACGCCCGTGCACATTCCGCAGTTCATACAGGCGTTCAGTCCCTCGACAAAACGCACATCTTCCATCAATTGGTCGTAAAGTTTGCCCATACCCACCTATTAACGCTGCAAAAGTAGGGGTTAGTAGGCAGACGCGATAGCCATTTTATGCCTAAAAAAAGGTGGTATTTATACTACCTGTGTGAAGGTTTGAAGTCCCGATAGCTATCGGGATGAAGGATTGAAGGATTGAATTCCTAGTCTCATAATATCACCCTCGCAATCCACGCGCAGGCTTCGGCATCGGCAAGGGCGTGGTGGTGGTTTTCAAGGTTGTAGCCACATTCGGCAGCCACGGTGGGCAGTTGGTGGTCGGGCAGACTTTTTCCGAAATGCTTGCGGGCGGCATCGCACGTACAATAAAACTCGTAGTCGGGATAGTCCATTTGGTAAACGCTGAACACGGCTTTCAAGCAACTCTCATCGAACGGCTTGTAGTGCGCCACCAGCGGCAGGCCCTTGATTTTTGGCTCAATCTGCGCCCAAACTTCTGGAAAGATTGGCGCATCGTCGGTGTCCTCGTGGCCCAAACCGTGAACCTGTTGGCACCCATCACTGTAGTAGTTCGGCTCTGGATGAATGAGCGAGTAGAACGAATCGACAATCTTGCCGTCCCGCACCACAACAACTCCCACCGCGCAAACCGAAGAGCGCTTGCCGTTGGCCGTTTCAAAATCGATTGCTGCAAAGTTTTGCATAGTAGTTCTTTTGTAATTCGACAAATGTAAATTTATCTTACGCATAGTGTTATGCCCTACACAATTTTCATTTCAACAACATTGATGCGTCTACCCTTCTGATTCAGAACTTCTCGCAAGGCGACAAGCAAAATGCTAATTTCCTTTTTGATATTACGTGCATGACGATTGCCACAGTTGAGTTCCTCGTCGAGCGTTTCGAGCACCGCCCACAGCATTTGCTCCTGCTGCGCAATGCTGTGGTGGCGAATTTCGGATAAAAGGTTATGTGCAATCATGTCTTTATAGATAAAACTTATAACTCTCCTTCAACGATTCTTCTCCCAAATGTTTTTGGCAATTTGGGCCAGTTCGTCACGAAGTTCCTTCGGTTCGAGCACTTCGATGGTATCGCGGCTGTGAAGCAGTTCCTGCACAAAATCGAACGACGGGCGAACACGCAGGGTAAAGATGCTGTAGTCGTCGTGGCGCTCCTTCTCTTTCTGCGACGAATGCAGTGGCAGCGAGCGCAGATAATTGGCCTGATTAACATCCACCTTCAGCGTCACGTTGGTGACTTCGCCATCGAAGCATACACCAATGCAGCCTTCGAAATACTTTTCGGGGTTGAAACTATCGGGGTAGGTGAATCGCTGGTCGGTCAGCGAGAGACCGCCGATGCGGTCGAGACCGTAGATGCGGATGTTGTCGCCTGGCTTCCCGTAGTCGTTTTTGCCGACCACATACCACCGCTGCCTGAACATCTTAACGCAATATGGCTCCAGATGAAAGGTCTTTTCCTCCCCATTGTTCCAAAAACTTTTGTGCGCGACTTCAAGCACCTTGCTTTCGCGCATTGCCTTGAGTATCAATGAGAGATACTTTTGACTCGACGGAACATTTTCGAGCATAATTCGGTTACGTATCGATTTGTTCTCTAACAATTCGTTGTTGACCGACATTGAGTTGAGAATCCAATTTTGGAAATCATCTAAATCAGTTGAAATGTAATAGATACACTCTCTGCCTTTGCGTACAAAATCAATGTCGATGCCGAACACATCCCCAATGTTTTCTTTCCAACTCCAAAAAGTTCTGCGTGGCAGTTTGTCTTGAAAATCTTCTTCATAGGCTTCTTGAATTTCCTTAAGCGTTCGACCTCTATTCTTAATTTTTCTTACAAGCCAGAGTAATTTTGCGTTTGGTGTCATAATTACACAGTCTTTTGAGTATAAATTAACGATTTATAAGTTTGATTTCGTAGTAAATGATTGAGCGATTTTCCAAATGATGTCGCACATCTTTTCGTCGGCAAGGGCGAAGGCTTCAGTTGCGGGCATTTCGCCGCAGTGTTTTGACAGATAGTTGTTGTTCAAGACGAACAAGGCATCGGTGTTTTCGGCCAAAGCGCGAAGGCCTGCCGCTGCGCGTTCACGGCGTTCGGCACCCTCAAACTCAAACGGCAGCGTTGCAATGCCGATGGTTATGGTGCTCGTCTCGCGCACCTCGCGAGCCTTGACTGGCGCCATTTCGGTTCCAGTTTTTCCGCCCAAACAGGTTATCACAAAGGCAATCTGTGGCTCATTGGGGCTGTCAACCGAATAACGGCCGTCGAAAAAGCCGCTTTTGCCCAAACGTCTAACCACATTCACTCCGCCGCCGCCATAGGCACAAACCCTGATTCCCGTGCGGTTGTTCTCTGATTCTTTTGCTAATGCACTCATAATCTTTAGTTTTTAAAAATTCATTTAACAATTACGGTGCAATTATACAACCGATGCTGTGCAACATCCGTGCACAGCATCGGGGAAATTTTGAATTTTTGAAAGTTTATTTCAAGAATTCTGATGCGTGTTCTGACGCCATAAATTTTCTAAATGGACTTAAAACTCTATCAAAAATTATCCAATTTTCCCTTCCTTGCGCTTTAGGGTGAAATGAGTCTATCACAACAACTTTTTCATTTGGATAGTACCAAAGACGTGTTTCAAAGTGCATATCGGTGCCATCATCAAGCACATATTGACCTCCGAATGGAATATATTTCTTGTCCTTTAAATATGAGTTTGTGACAAAATCAAATATGGCACCTTGTCCATCGAAGCAAACAATTATATTAGGATGAAGGATGTCTATTTCTTTTTCTAATAAATCACCATAATCATCAAAGTTCTTTCGAAGTAATTTTTCATCGAGAGAACTACCCCCTGGTTCTTTTTTACATTCCACTAAAGCAAATGGTTGCGTATTAAAAAAGTCTTTGGCTTCATTGTGATGGTTTTCTGCTTCGTGAAAACATCTACTATTGTTATCAGCCTTTGCCAAGCCCCAAAGAATGTAGGCAATAATTTTAAAGAATCTGCCTTTGATGTTACGGTTGGCTGCGGCAGCGGCATTCCATTTTTTACTTACCTCCGCATCTTCCCAATCTACATTTTTAAGCCAATATCGAATGTCTTCATCCCAATTAGCATCCGTGCCTTGATTTTGGTCTTTTACCAAGAACGCCACCCGTTTAGGCGATGTAATCCACGCCTGTTCAACTTCTTCGGGGGTCTTGCCATTTTGGAACATTATTCCATCTTTGGTAAAATTTGTACCACCATTTTTAATTATTCGCTCATACCATCTTCCGAGCAAAAATTCAAGTTCATAATTGATATTACTCATATAATTAAAATTTTAAATGAAGCGACGACTGATTTCTTTAAACATCGTATCGCGTGTGTAAATTTGTTTGTTTTTTGTGAAATTCACAATATGTCCTGCCGCATTGCGGAATTCACCGACTGTGTTTTTCCATTCACTGGCAATCTCTTTCAATCGGTCGTCAACCGTAAAGAATCGGTCTTTTTTTTCAAACAAAATGAACGAATCGGTAAACCCCACCAGATTGCCCAAATCGCTTTCAAAGCCTTTGGCTATTTCCTTACCTTGTTCATTAAAAACAACATACTGTTTGTTCTTAAACATCACATCTGCAATCATTTTAGTAACCCTGATTCGTGGCGGGCGCAACTTTTAGTTATTAGTAAAATTAAAGATTTTTCGGCAATTCATACTCCGATTGCTGCTCTAACTCACGTAAAACCACCTTGAAATCATCGGGCAAGCGTTGCCAAATATCTTGCACTATTGGCTGCGGAATTGCCTTGTAAAACGCTTCGGCAATACCGCCTGTGATGCAGGCAAGCGTGTCGCTGTCGCCACCGAGCGAGATAGCCAAGCGAATGGCAGATTCAAAATCGGTGCTGTCTAGAAATGCGATTATCGCCTGCGGCACGGTTCCCTGACAACTCTCCTCGAAACGGTACGTTGGGCGGATTTCATCGCAAGTGCGCTGTAAATCATATCCGTAGGTGCGTTCAATGTACGAGCGGATTTCCGCTTTCGTTTTTCCTGTTCTTGCTAGAAATATGGCGGCGGCAGTTGCCTGTGCGCCCTTTATACCTTCGAGGTGATTGTGAGTAATTTCGGCCGACATTTTTGCCACATTCAATGTCTCCTCCAGCGTGCTGAACATCCAGCCCACAGCACTCACACGCATTGCTGAACCGTTGCCCCACGAGTTGTAGGGCTTGCGCTCACGCCCGCTGAACAGCCAACCGTAGAAAGAGCCTCCGTAGCCGCCAGTTGGGTTAGGATATTCGTCGGCAAAACGCTCAATCGACGCTTCCAACTCTTTGCGAGTGTGCATCTTGTCACGTAAAAGCCAGTCGGCCACGGCAACGCTCATTATTGAATCGTCAGTAAACGTGCTCCGCTCCGAAAAAAGCGGGAAATCAGTGGTTTTAATGTTGTCGAATTCGTATATCGACCCGACAGTGTCTCCAATTATCGCTCCTAACATATTGTCTTGCTTTTATTTGTTAATAATACTCGCTCTTTTCCGTACATAAATTTACATATTAATTAGCAGGTTTTCGCGCCGCTTTTTTTAACAATCGCGGCAAACATAATGCCGACAGTGTGCTATATCCGTGCACACATTTGGGAAAATTTTAAAAATTTTCATTTTTGATAAAAAACACTGATTGATAACGGATTCCTTCATCGATACAGAACTAATACATCATCAACCCACTGCCCCAAAACTATTGCCCGGCAAAACCAATTTTCTTCCGACACAATTTCCAAATTAAATTTGATTGGCTACTTTTGCAGCCGTTCTGCCCCTGTAGTTCAACGGATAGAACGGAAGTTTCCTAAACTTTAAATTTGAGTTCGATTCTCAGCGGGGGTACAAAATTAAATCGCAAGTAATTGAAAATAAATAGATTGCTTGCGATTTTCTTTTGAAACTGACTTTAAACTGACTTTTCAAGCCTCTTGTTATCAAAAAAACGCCATTGAATTAGGTATTCAACAGCGTTCACACACTAGATTGTTATCATTACTGACAACAGTCCAAATGTAGCCAAAAATTCAAAGCAACCCCAAAAATTTGCACAGAGCAAATCGTGCTTTGTCTTCGCTTTCATAATAATTGTTGATGCGTTTGCCATACGGTGTGATTTTCCCTTTGTAGTAGGGTTTGCCGTATTTTCGGAACGGCTCATCGTGTGGAATTGCGTTTCTGTATGTCTTACTTTCAATCTGACAGCCATACATCGCATTTGGAATCATCACTCTTGGAACAAATAATCCGTTATACAGATACAAGTTTTTGCAGTAAATCGCTTTTCCTCCGTGCATAATCCTGAAAAAGTACACTTCGCCAAAACCGATATTTGCGGTTCGTCTCTCGATGTCAACGGAATAGTGTATCGGTTGGCCGTCGCATAAATAATCGAATGTGATTTTGCCGACATTCATATCAATGGTTGCTGATATTTGCGATTCGTTATTGTTCCAACTCATTTTAAAGTGTTTGGTAACACCGTCGCAACGCAATAAACCGTCGGAGACAAGTCCGCCAATCTTAATCCGTAGGCATTTACTCAAATTCGTCATTTTATTTTCGAACCTAAATTGTTAGGGAAGATTCAAAATTCCCAATCGGTTTCACCCGCCCCCATTGAAACGCTGTCAACTTTCGGGAACACAAACGGCATCAACTTGATTAAAAATCCGATGCGCTTTTCTGTATCCAATTCGCTCAAATAGTCAGGCAATTTTTGGATTTCAGTTGCTAACATCGATTTCAGTTGCTTGCGCAAATCCGATGTGATTACATCGTTTTTCGTCTCCTTGCTCATATCAATAAACAATTAGTGAAACATTCTTTTTCTCTGTCCGATGTCCCGATTGTCCCTTTGGGACACGTGGGACAGTTGGGACACGTGGGACAGTCAAACATCTTAAAATTAAGCGATTTTCAAATCAAATACATCAATCAGGGTTTGCAATGCGGGGTTTTTCTCAATCATCATCTGTAATGTCTTTTCGTCTGCCGACAGTGTATCACGAATTGTCATTATCGGAGACGTTTTCAACATCTCAATAGTCCAATCAGCGATATCGATTTTATTTTGTCTGTCTTCGTCGGTTGCGTTTTTCTCAATGATATCGGAGACAACACATCGGAACGGCAAATCCTTCGCAGTTTCCAACCATTTTTGATAGCCGTCGGCATCAGGATAAATAATCACCTTGCGGCCTGACAAAACCCCCAACATCTGCAACCCCTTCGAACCCTCTTTTGCTGATAGATTTTGAACGCTACCGACCGACAGCCAAACCATATTAGGCCAAACAGCCGACATAATAATTGCGGTTTTTTCGGCCTCAACTAATCCGACAGTCTTATCAGGATAAACCTTCAATAAATGTTCACCGAATAGGCATTGCGACAATTCCCAATCGCTTGGCAATTCATTACGCTTTATCAGGATTGAATGCACCCAATTGATTGGAATGTCTTTGATGCGATGTCCGTTTTCGCTGTTGTATGCGATTATTTTGCCAGTGCGAACTCTCCCGCAAATATCGATTTGGAAAAATATCGCTCGGCCGTCTTTTGTCGAACCGATACAATAATCTTGGCGAACACGTTCAATTGTCGGACTGTCTAACTGATAGCGGTCTAAAATGCCACAAAGGAACATAATCAAGTTATTGGCGGGGGTGAATGATTTTCTCACATACTTGAACGGAATTGTGCAAAGTGGTTTGCTTGGCTTTATAGGCATCGCAATAGGCCGTTGAGGTTTGCGCCAATCATCATTCCGATTATCAGGATTGTCGGCAAAATACTGTTTCGGTGTGTAATGGTATCCACAACTATTTTCGTGGTCGCAACGGCCAACGGTCTCATCAATTGGATTGTTGTTCTCGTCAACGTAGAGAACGAAACAACCTTTGCCCCCGCATTGCGGACATTGGTGTTTTGTGCCGTGTCCGTATTTTTGTAATGAATAATCGTATTTCATTTTAATGCTGATTTAATGTCCCGATTGTCCCAACTGTCCCGATGTTTTTATGTGGGACAGTGGGACACGTGGGACAGCGTTCTACTTTTTAGGGTTCAATATCCTTTGCACTGTGGATTTGCTGATATTCAATTCTCTTGCGATGTCTCGGACTGATTTTCCTTCTCGGCTCAAATCTTTGACATTTTCGGACAGCTGTTCACGGTCAGTCTCGGATTGTTCCTTCAAGTGTTCACGCTCCGTTGCAAATCCTATTTGCACGAATTGTAGAAAAGCGTTTTCCTTCTCAATAGAACAGACAATCACATTGTCGGCATCGTATAAGGGACAGCCTTTGATAACGCTCCTGACTTTTATCTGTTTGATGTATCGCAGACTTGGGTCTTTTGCGCTTTTCCCGATAGCAATTGCGGAATCAAAAAAATTGAACAGTTTTTTACTACCCGCCAAATGGTTTTGAGTTATCGGCTCTGTCAACGGTCTTTTAGGTGTGTGTGCCAATACCAAAATCGATAATCCGTATTGCTTTTTCAATCCGACCAACCGTTGCATCAGTCTGCCCGCCAAATCGCTCTTTTCGGCCGCAATGCACAAATAACTCAAATTGTCAATAATCAACACTTTGGCATCGGTTTGAATCACAGCATTTTCAATATCTGTTGTGATGCTGTCTTCAAAACTATCGCAGTTGTATTTCTCGGGATTGATTGTAACACGAAACAAGTTATCAGGGAAACGGAACAGATTGCCGTCTTCGTCAGTGTATCGCATTTGGAATTGTTTATCGGACTGTTCAAAATCAAAGTACAACACTTTGCGATGTTTGGCTATCTCCGTGCCAATTTGAACAGCGTAAATGGATTTTCCGACATTGGAATCAGCAAACAAACAACAGTTTTCGCCTTCAATAAATAATGATAGCCATAATGATTCGGGGTTTGGCAATTGCTTGGCATCAATGATTGTCTGATTCGCAGATTTGATGTCAAACATTCCTACGCTCTCGGGAACACCGTTCAACAGCTGCTCATTTTTTGCCAAATCGGCATTCATTGCATCGTGAAGATTAAATGACTGTTTCATTGCAACCTCCGTTTTTTCTCGTGATAGAATCGATGTCGAATAGTGACAATTGACGGTCATCAACTTTTTGTCGCTTTGATTGGTCTGCCGTGTAATGGTTCGCCATAAACCCCGTGTTGCGGTCGGGTTTGCGATAGGCCACAAAAAGCAAATTCATTTTTTGCAGTGCATCGACGTGCCACGTGATTGAGTTTCGCAGTATGCCAGTATCAATCATCGCATCAAGGGTTGTTCCTACCTTATAGCGAAAGTATTCCAAAACCCTGATAATGTCTTTGGGTTTCCCTACATTTGCATTGACATCAAATTGTTGGGGGGTAATACAGTTTTTCATTGTTCACCCTCCAATATTTTTTTGATGTCGCTCATTCGATAGCGACGTTTGCCACCAATGCACAGCGGTTTCAAATAACCTTGTTTTTGCCACCGCCAAAGTGTGACATCGGAGACATCAAGTATTTGCATCACTTTTTCACGGCTCGGATAGGTCTCCGCATTGGAATCGGTAATCATCTGTTCCAAATCCTTGCGGGTTTTGTCAATCAATGTTTGCCCAAACTCTGTCAGGTCATTTAGACTGACTTGGATAATCACATTCGGGTTTTCTTTTTGTAAATCGAGTAAACTCATTTTTTTTGATTTTAATGTTTCTCGTTTCCCTCGACATCAGCCAAAATGCCGATTCGTTTCTGCCGATTTAAATGAGCATTGGCTGTTGCTCATCGACGAAACAAAAAAACCTTATAAATGATGATTAGCCGTTGATGTGATTGTGGAAATGAACTATTTATAATTATTTGTATATCAATAAGATAATTATATTATGCAATTACGGTATTGTGGATTTATTGCGGATTTTTTTTCGTTTGGTTACATCAACTAAATTTTTGGCAAAATGCTGAGTACTTCATCGTCAAATTTCGATTTTGCGTTTTTACTGCCAAAGTTGGTTTGGCTCATTTCGTGTTTCGTTTGTTTAATACTATTACATACAGATTCGAACCATTTTTTCTCAAAATATTGTTTCAAATGAAAAGCAATCCGTTTCAATTTGACTTGCGTTCCCTCAGGCCAAAGGGGTAAAAACCAACCTCGCATTATTGAGTCGGTGAATGTCTCTAAATCGATGCTGTCCGCAATAACTTTGTTTTTGCGCAAGTAATCGTACAATGATGCAATCGGTAATTGATATTCTGTTTTGAATTTTGGTTTGTCTTTAAGACTTCCCGCCCTGACAAATTCGATTTGCGGACAGTGTTTCAACAGTCTTTTTAATTCATTGAACGCATCTTCCCGATTGCGCTCTGCATTTTTAAAATCTTCTGCATTGAGCGGTTTTGGCGAAGGATAAACCTCCGACAAAATCAGGTTGGCATCACGTAGTTTAAACAACTGTTTGAATGTTTCATTACGTTTTATGCGCTCTTTTTGATTAATGAAACCGTGTCCGTCGCTTTTAATGAATGCCGATTCGTCAACACTTGAAAAAGCCGTTTCAATGACTTTGATAATCGCATAATCCGTCGGGTGCAACCACTTTATAGATTCGTCAGTGTTTAATAGTGTTACATTTTTACCGTCAATCGTCTCAACATACGTTTCTATTTTATCAAGTGTTTTTGGCTTATTTGCCGAATGCTCAGGCAAACCGAAAGTGTTAAAATCAATTGTGATAATATTCTGTTCCATAATCATTCAATCTTTGATAGTACGCTTTTCTTAATGTCATCATCAATTGCCCGATAACGTGCAAATGCCTTTGAACCCTCTTTATGGCCTGACATCGAACTAATTAAATTAGGGTCTTGGACTACTTTGTAAATATTGCCGATAAATGTCCGACGTGCGATGTGCGAACTGGCAACCTCATAAATCGGGTGTTGCTCATACTTGCGGTTCGTGGGGTTCAATGTGGTGACAATCCTATCAATGCCGACCGCTTGCAATATCTTTTTGATGTCGATATTGTATCGCTGTTGAGACGTGAACGGAAACAGCGTTTTGCCGTGATAATCTTTGTATTTGTCAAGTATGTTTTTGGCGGTTTCTGTCAGTGGTACACGAGTAACAACGGCATTTTTCCCCAATGTTTTTTGTGCAATGTATTCGACGGCCTCATCATCAATCACATTGGATTTTGTGAAATTCCAAAGGTCGGAAACTCTTGCGCCAATCAGGCATTGGAACACAAAAATGTCTCTTTGCGTTTCTAACTGTTTGTTGTATGAAAAATCGTATTCGTAGAGCCGATTGCGTTCCTCAACTGTCAAATAATAAGGTGTTTCATTGTAGATACATTCGCCAATCTGATAGCCGTCAAAGGGGTCTTTGCCTTTGCATTGCTCCGACCACTTAATAAACGCTCTCAGGATTTTCATAATGTCAACAATGGTGTTTTTCCCTCGTGGCTTGGGTGTTCGTGATTCCTCAACTTGCGCCAATATTGCACGGTACGAATCGCTGTCGCAAAATGTGTATTCGGTTGCCGCAAATTCCTCAAAACTGAAAAGCGTATCGGAACAAAGATTTTCAAACGTGATTTTGCTGTTAGTAAACAACTCATATCGCATCAACAGCCGTTTGACTACTTTGTACAACTGTTTTCTGTGGTATGTGACATCGTTTTTTTCAATGTATTCGTCGAACTTATCAAAGAATGATATTTCGTCGGTTGTTTTATTGTGGAATCTGTCAATTTGCGTTTGTAGCCATTTGCTATCGCTTTTCACGGCATCAACACCGACGTTTATAAATGCGTCATTGATGTATGTTTCCAACTTTGTCAGGTTGGTTTTCAGTGAATCTAACCTCCTTCGCAGTTTTTTGTCGGAATCGCTTTCAACGCTTTTTTGACGTGGAATTTTGACGTTCCCCGCATCGTACATTGCGCTGTTCCCTTCTGTTGCCCAATAATCAGGTTCAATCCAATAACCCGATTTTGCTCTTTGGGTGAATTGGCTACCGTGCGAAAACCTGATTTTTATCTCCGCTTGATTGGTTGCCTTGTTCGGTCTCCCCGAAAGTGAATAAATAACCTTTGCCATAATGTAATAATCTAATGTGTTGCCCAAAGATAATAAAAACTGACTTTAAACTGACTTTAAACTGACTTTTTTGATGTAATTTTTTAAAGTTTCGTGTAATTTATTGAAATGTTTTTTACTTTTGCAAAGTAAACGTTATCAATCATTTGATAATGTATTTGGCTTATAATACCAAAGTTGAGGAAAAACGATGATTTCATTGTTGGTATTCTCAGCGGGGGTACAAATAAGTCAATCATTGTCAGGTGGTTGGCTTTTATTTTCTATCGGCTATGAGAATGAACGACAAACCACGGAAGCAGGAACCGAAGGGTAACTCCTATCCCGTCAAGGCAGACCAGACGGTTGAAGAGTTCCTTGGGCGCATTATGCAGGGCAAGAGCCGAACATCGATTCGGCAACTGCTGCAAAAAGGCGCCATTACGGCCGATGGTGTTGTTCTGCGCCAACTGTCGGACAGACTCAAAGCCGGGCAGACGCTCTTCATCGGCAAAAAGCCCGACCCGGTGTTCCCGATGCCTAAAGGATTGAGAATCATTTGGGAAGACAAGTGGCTGATTGTGGTGAAGAAAGAGACAGGGCTGCTCACCGTGGGCAACGAGAGCGAGCGCTACCAGACGGCGCAGAACTATCTCGACGCCTATATGCGCTTCAAGGGCGAAGGCGAATGCATCTTCATCGTCCACCGCATCGACCGCGACACGTCGGGAATACTGATTTTCGCGAAAAGCGAAGAAGTGCAGTTCCGCCTACGCACAACGTGGAACGAGAGCGTTCAGAGCCGCCGCTACATTGCCATTGTCGAAGGCTGCCCCGATGAGCCCGAAGGTACTATCGACACTTGGATTGACGAGAATAAATACACAATGGTGATGCACGTGACCAAAGAAGGCAAGGGCAAACGCGCAATCACCCATTATAAAGCACTGAAAACCAACGGACAGTTCTCAATGCTCGCGCTCGAATTGGAAACCGGGCGCAAGAACCAAATCCGCATCCATATGAGCCACATCGGGCATCCGGTGGCCGGTGACGGCAAGTATGGCGCTGTCACTGACCCTTGCGGACGGCTATGCTTGCACGCGCAGCAGATTGAGTTCACTCACCCAATGACTAAAGAAGTGATGGAATTCACATCGGAAATACCGCACGAATTCAAGGCGTTGTTCAAAAAGTAAATTCTGACAATCAAAAAAAACGGCCGGCTGTAAATTCACAACCGACCGTATCAATCTATCTTTTTCGATTTCTCATATTTTGTCCAGTTCGGCCTTAAGTGCATCGCGGTCAAGATTTTGGCCAATGAATACTATTTTAATCATCTTGTCGCCATACTCCTCGTCCCAGTCGTGGCGCAGCTCGGCGCTTTGAGCCAGCAACTGCTTCTGCACCTCTTCGGGCGCGGTGCAAATCCACTGCCCCGCCTTCACCAGTTTCTTCTGCGTTCCGGCTTGGTCGAACATATACGACATATCGGCATCGTCGTTGAAATAGCAGATGCCCTTGCTGCGGATGATATTTGCCGGCCAGCGGTCGTTGGCAAAAGTCTCAAACTTGGTGTAGTTGAAGGCTTTACGGCGATAGTAAACGTATGTTCCGATGCCGTACTCCTCGGTCTCGCTCTCGTGTTCGTGCTCGTCATCATCTTTCTCAAGCTCCTCAACCCAGCCTGCCGACATCGACGCTTTTTCAAGGTCGAACTGTTTGGCATCCATAATCTTGTGAAAA
>JAEEGJ010023451.1_pt1 | contig 12946 bp, 8 predicted proteins | sample 8958761 | NCBI WGS metagenome assembly JAEEGJ01 (sample SAMN16246546, study PRJNA631951) | gut metagenome | biome: gut microbiome; feature: rumen; material: RS-attached | host: Bos | place: Iran: Karaj | collected 2018-10
TACTCTTTTGTGAGCCTGTCCATTTCTTTTGACGCATCGCTTATCTGTGAAAGACAGTTTCTGATGTAATCTTCCATCATGTTGACGTCGCTTAAATCAATCGGCTCACGTTTGTCGGTACGGTCCCAATCGGGATTTTCGTATTCGCTGTCGTAATCGAAATAGTCGTCATCATATTCAATTTTTCGACTGAAAAGATTCTTTAAAAATCCCATTTACTCTTCCTCGGGATTGTCCTGCTTTGCTGCCTCCAGAACTATATCCCTGTAATCGTCCTTAAGTTCCTCGGTAAGTTTCAATAAACTGTCGTAGTATCTGCTGCTTTCGTTGGTATTCTTAAGAGCGTAAATATCTTTTAACTCAAGTGCGGCGTCGCTAAGTTCAAATGCCTTTGTCGCCTCATCCATATCCGTTTCTATAAGGATGGACGTCTTATATGCTCTTTCTTCCTCGGCAATGAGTCTTATGTAGTCGTCGTCTGAAAGGCTCAATCTCTTTACGGTAAGATAATTTCTGTAAGCCTCTTCATTGTTATCCGTCTCATAGGAACTCATAAAACATTTCTCTGCCGAATCGAAAAGATATAGCTTCAAATATGCGATACCCAGATTGTTGTATATGTTGGCCTGCAATGTGGTCTCGTTGTCGGGAAGCGACTTAAGGAGCTTTTCATATTCGCTTATGGCAAGAACAAAATGTCTGTTCTCCACAAGGAAATCAGCCTTTGCCTTCCACTTCTCAAAAACGTTCATCGAGACATTCATCCTTAAGATGCTCTCGACTCTTGAGATCTCGTCCTTGGAATAGAAACCCACGTAAGAAAGGATCGTTCCTGCAAAAGCGGCTGCAGACGCATTCTGGTTTATAAGCACTATAAGGTCTCTGGCGAGATCGTGAAGCTTAAGCTGTTTGTCTATCCAATCGGTAAGTTTGCGATCGAGTATGTCCTTATCCAGAAGGAACGCATTCTCGTAAATCACATAGCAAAGCTCTTCGGCCGAATAAACGTTAACATATACTTTTTCGATATAGTAAGGTGTCTCGGCATATTCGCCGATGCACATGAGTACTCGGTTCATACGCTTATCACCTCATTCCATTCTATGTTTGCCGCGGGGAAGAGTTCTCCGAAACCGAGATCTTTTATCGTAACCTGCATACGGTTTTCGGACTGCATCCTCACTTTTACGTTAAGTCTTGTAGTCTTGGGAGGACGTTTCGGAAGGTCTCCCAGTGTTATGTCAACCATCTCGGGATTCTTTCCCGTGAGGGGTGTTACTATAAGTGTAAGTTTGTTGCCCTGATTAAGGATGATATCACATTCTTTGTGAGCGTCAAACCAGTTTATGCCGCCGTCAAGTAAAGGCATGTATGCGTTCTCGCCTCTTTTAAGTACATTGATGCCGACATTTGACTTAAGTTTGTCGTTTCCGAGGAACACGTATCCGCTGCTTAGGATTGAAGGGCTTACGAGATTCTTTGCTCCGTAACATGCTCCCTTTGAAAACAGGTTGTTACCCTGGAATACTCTTCCCTTTTTGCAAAGGAACGATATGCCCTCCTTGCACCATTCGTATTTAAAGGAATCGCCTATTAAATAGATGGAGGATATCATATGTCCTTCAACTATCGATTCTGTAAATGCGGTGAATTTGCCGGGATATCCGGGTTCATCATAATCTTCGCTCTTAAGCTCCAGATCTTCATGAGAATCTATGAATGCCACTATGGGAGTCGTGTTCTTGTTACACTCCATACGAAGACTCTTTATGTACTCCCCGGTGGAATCTATTAATACCACGTCTCTGTTCCAAAGATCTCTTGGCTGATAGAGCATATAGTTATAAAAGCTCTCCATATGATTCTGGAAATGAACCTGAGCAGATTTGACCGAAAGTGACGATACTGCTTCGTTTAACACGTTTATGAGTGTTCCGTCAAGAATATCCACGGTGATCATTATTGAAACGATGCCCGAAAGGGGAGTTACTCTTCCCGCAAGAGTAAGAAGACGTTTTAAGAACAACGCCATAAGCGCCGAGGGTTTAAACTCCTCGGTTCCCACCGTTACGATCTCGTTCGCTCTTGCCTTTGAAACCAGTTTATCGATGAAATAGCCTTCCGTTTCTTTGTATTTAAGGGCATCAAAACCGGCAAACCACTGGTTGACCTCGCTTCGTTTAAAGAGCGCGGTAGGCACAAGAAAGTCTGTTTTTCCCATATTTACGGACATGGTTTCAACACCGTCGGTATCGACGGCTCCCACGCTAATCTGCGCAAAAGAATCCGTTATATCGATGCCTACGGCATATTCTTTGCTTTTTCTTTTTACTTCCTTGTCCAAAGGTTCCATTTGCGTTTAGCTGCCCCTTATTTCATCGTAAATAATCTGTCTATCAGGTAATCTTTTCGCCTGTAATCGTAGATCAGATGCTCAAGCGCATCGTAATCGCTTAACGTGTGCGAAATGACTATGTCGTTTATCTCGGAGAACCGGCTTGTCTTGATATCCGAAGAAATATCGCTCTTCGTGATGTTTCCGGACTCGGTTAACTGTTCCTCTCCGTTTGTTTCCTCGGTGATGTAGTAAAGAAGGTTCTCGCCGAAGAAAAGCACAAAAGGCATCGAATGAAGTCCGCCGTACATATCGGGCATCTCGGCGGTGATGTAATCCGATCCCGAATCGTCGTCGCACTCGATGATGTAGTGGATGAACACACGCCTTCCGGGCTCCGTCTTGTACTCCACAAAGGTCTTGTCCGTAAAGCGGTTTATCTCTTCGACTCCCTGCTCCATGAACTCTTTAAAGTACGAGAAGTATATTCCGTCATCGATAAGGTATCCAAGAAACTCTTTAATGTATCCCCTGACCGTGTCGTCGACCTCACCGGGGTTTTCCGAATAATACTTAACGTATGCCAGCATGCACACTTTCAACAGTCCTTCGCCGTTTGATTTAAGACGGGTAAGTTCCTCGAAAACAAAGCTTTCGGTAAGCTGGTCTTTTACAAAGAAATCGAAACAGCACTGGGAAAGGAACGCAAGCCTTATGTTGGTTCCGGGGGTTCCCTTTAAGTATGTCTTGTAAATATCCATACGCTCGGAAACGTAGTATCCCGTGTACATTATCTGTATTAAAAGATTCTCGCACATCGCGCTCACGTCAAGATCGAAATTCTGCGCGGATGTGAAGAGCTTTCTTAAGTCTTTTGTGAGACCAAAGAAGTTGTCGCAAAGATATTTGAGCACCGTTTCGTCGTGCTTGCCGTTAAAGAAGCAAAGCGCCGAAAGGGAAGTGATGGTTTCGTTTGGTTCAAAGTCGCTTCTTTGGATAAGATGCGAGCAAAGCTTCACGACGTTTTTAAGGTCGACACCCTCGGTTCCGTAGGCATAAATCCAATCTATTGCCTTGTCATACATACCTCTTTGGATCATGAACTTAAGGCAGACATTGCGTTCTTTTGCGGCCATACCTTCGGGCTCAAGAGAATTGAGAACATTGTCCAGTTCTCTTATGGCGTCGTTATCGTAATAGTAGTTAAGAAGCTTCGATCTTATCTCCGTCTTGTAAGCGGGATCGATCTCGTCGGAATCAAGTATGCGCTGATAGCGTACTCTGTTCTCGTCGGTTATCTCCACAAGCTCGCTGGAACATTCGCAGGCATATACGTCGAAAGAAAGATTTTCTTCAACGAAGGGAAGCAGCATGTTGGCAAGTTTACCCGGTACCATCAGTTTTTCGATGTCGTAGGCCACCGACTTCATATATCTGTTGGAGAAGTTGTCTTCAAACATTATGGAGAAATCTCTGTTGTAGATCGGAACGAAGGCTTCTCTGTCAACGATGGGATATGCGTTTCCCACTATTTCGCGTCCCTGGTAGACAATGACTCTTGAAACGTTGTCGGACTCAACGCTTATCCTGTGGGTAAAGATAAGGGGAGCAAGCTTAACCGCCATATCCTTGTAAAGGAGATTTTCGTTAAGCACGAATCTGTATATTATCGCCAGGTCTCTGTTCATGTGACCTGCCGCGATCTGATCCAGGGCAAATCGATCGATGGTTTCTTTGTACTGAGTAAATATCTCTTCCATCTCGGGATCGTTCTTCTGCTCGATGACACGCGCATAAAGATATGCCGTATGCTGCCAGTCCAGCTCGTTTTGATACGAGAAGTAAAGATAGACCATCTTCGGAAGCGGCGTATGGCGCGATATGTCCATGGAAAGCATGTAATACTCGTATATCTTTGTTACTCTTACATCTTCTTCAATGGCAAGCTTGTACCACTGGAAATACTCCGGCCCTTTCTTGTCGTGGGCGATGAGTAACGTACATATGCAGTCAAGTGTTTCCTTATCGGACAAAAGCTCGTAACAGGACTGAAGAATCTTTAAAAGTGCAGGGGAATACCATTTTCCCGACTCTGCAAGGAATACGACCTGACGGGCAACATCGGCGTTTAGGAGATCTTCTTTTAACATAAAGAGCAATACTCTTTGCTCGATCCTGTCAAGTTTTGCCAATAGCGCCGGATTGACCGCAAGCATGTTTGCAGCCTCCACATACATGACGGGGCTTATGCACCCAAGAAGGAACTGATTCTCGATAAAGAGCCATTTCTTCGAAGGGCTTACCGCATACTCCTGGGAAAGATAGAGTAAAAGCCATGCGACCTGCCACTTGGAAGGATCGCGGTTATAAATGTTCTCTACCTCATCCGATATCTGATCTATATAACTTTCCTCACGGTTTACAAGTGTCGTAAGGTAAAGGAAATATGCCCACTCGGCACTTGCGTAGTCGCCGGAATTTAAGAAGTCGCTTTCGATACGATCGAGTATCCACTGAGCTTCGTTGTAACGTTCTTCCGCGATAAGCAGCTGGGCTTTGAACATCTTGTATGTCGAAGAAGCCGGATACAAAGCCATGAGTCTGTCCACCAAAAGCCCTGTCTGTGCGGTCCATGTTCCCGCCGTGATCCTCTTTAATCGAAACGCCTTATAGAAGGTCACCATATCGATTAGAATGTGGGACTTCTCGGCATTTTTCATAATGTCCTGTTTAACAAGAAGGTTGCCCTGAACCTTTATCGTAACCTCAAAGGAAATAAAGGAATTGTAAAATCTCACAAGGGCATAGTTGTTGCCGCCGTGGAGTTTATCCGAATCGATGACTATGCCGTAGTGAAGATAATTTCCGAGGAAATCGGCATCCGTAACGGTTTCTTTTGACAACGTTACAAAATCCGAATCGCAGGAAACGTAAAGATATGTATAGCCCCATCCGTTTCGCGTGATGTCTATATATTCTTCGATCTGTCCCACAGGTTCTTCCACAACCAGCGTATCTTTTGAAACGATAAACTCGATGGGCTGCTTTTTGTTTATCTCAAGCAAAAATTCCTCGACGTTAAGTTCATTGCCGAAGCTTGAAGAAAGACCGATATATGTTCTTAAATATTTGCGATCGTTACCCTTGAAAAGTTCTTTGAACCTGTCTGAATAAAACAGTTTAACCGCTTCATCCCAGTCAGTCTTTGCAAGATTTGCAAAATGAAATAGATTTCTGATACTTCCAAGACTTGATTCCAGTGTCGAATGCGCTATCGTCACTACATAGGGAAGATAATACTCTCCCTGATTTGAGATGACGTCGATCTCCCCTTTTACGACATCGCCCTCCTCAAGTCCTTTTGCAGAAAATACAAATCCGATCTCGGTGCCGTCCTCGACGAAGGTGTCATTTAAGATGTGCATACGGATGTCGTGGCAGACAACAAAACCCTCAGCGTTTTCCTTTGCGGAACTGTAAATGTTGAAAGTACCGTTGTAGAGCTCGTCGGGAGAAAGTTCCAGTTCGATCCTCGGACACGAAAAATCGATCTTTCCCTTCTCATAATTGAATTTTCCTTCTAACAGTCTGCCAATTATCTGTCGCATGAAAACTCCGCAAAATCATTGCATTTTTGTACCCAAAGATTTAATATCTTTTTTGTCAGGGCATAAATGCGCATTCTTAATCGTCATTATACCATTTTGAGCGCTTTCAATGCAATGTTGTATTGCCATGTTAGACGTATTTTTTTAAGTATTTTCACACATATTTTTATTGCATATCCGGAGAACGATATATGGAGCACAAAGAACACTTTCACGGCAGCGATCTTGAGAAGATCGAAGCCGCTTACGGCATAAAAAAAGAGGAGATAATCTCCTTCTCCGCAAACGTAAATCCCTTAGGGCTTTCTTACAAAGTTAAGGACGGGCTTTCAAAGCATGTGGACTGCTTAACCGCCTATCCCGACAGAGAGTACACTCAGCTTCGCAAAACAATTGCAACTTATGTAAACTCATCTGTCGATAACATCTGTGTGGGAAACGGTTCTTCCGAACTCATAGCGCTCTTTGCGAAGTTATGTAACCCGCAAAGCGCACTTATCTTCGGCCCCACCTACTCCGAATACGAGCACGAAATAATGCTCTACGGCGGAAGATCGTCTTACTTCGAACTCAAAGAAAGTGACAACTTCGTCCTCAACGAAGCTGCACTCTTTTCCACCCTGGATGCCGACAACTTCGATCTTCTTATCATCTGCAATCCCAACAACCCCACTTCCGCGCTCATAAGCCGCGAAAGCATCGATCGCATAGTATCGCATTGCAGTAAAAAGAACACTCTCGTCATGATCGACGAAACATATATGGAATTCGTAAACGACTACGAGACCGTAACCGCGATCCCTCTTACCGACAAATACACAAACCTTGTGGTTCTTCGCGGTGTCTCCAAGTTTTTCGCTTCCCCCGGACTTCGCCTCGGTTATGCCGTAACCTCAAACAAAACCTTAAGTTCGGGCCTCAAAGGACTCCAGGTACCCTGGTCCGTCAACTCCCTTGCCGAAGTTGCCGGCCGCCTCATGTTTGGCGATGTCAAATACATCAAGGACACCAAAGCCTACATAGAAGCCGAAAGAAACCGCATGTACGCCCGTTTACTCCACCTTCCCAAACTCAAAGTCTACAAGCCCACCGCGAACTTCATCCTTTGCAAGATCCTTACCTCTTCCGTCACGGCACAGGACCTCTTCGACGAAGCCATCAAAGAAAAGCTCATGATCCGCGACTGCGCATCCTTCACCTTCCTGGACGAATCCTACTTCCGATTCTGCTTCATGAAGTCCGATGACGACGACAAACTGATGGACATTATCGAGAGGTTATTCTCTTGACCCACCACGCGCCGCAACGCAGTTGAATTGTGCGGATGTATCCAATACGCGTCCCGGCTGATGATAGTTCCGCTCCGGGAGCGCTCTCGCTCAGATTTTTGACGTTGCGTTACTAGGTTCGTGAAAAACCTCACCAAGTAACGACGTCAAAAAAAGTCCCGGAGTCGAAACAATCATCATCCGTGACGCATTTTCATTACTGCATTTTCAACTTAACACCGAAATGAAAAAGACCGATCTCATAACGGATCGGTCTTGTTTTTTCGAATAACAGCTGCAAAGTGTGACGTAGTTGAAATTGTCGGCTCTCTCGCAGCGTCGGCGCTTAGCGAGGTAACGAACGTAGTGAGTCGAGCTTAGCGTCCGCTACGCGAGAGCGAGAGCGGGAGCGTCCGACGATTCAACTGCGTCGCGATTCGCAGCGTCACTTAGCGGAATGATCTTCGGTCGTGACGCCGATGGGAATTACTTTTCGGTAAGTTTAAGCAAAATATCATTACTGCGCTGTACGAACTGTGTCATCTCTTCGGAAGAAAGAGGTGCCTGCTGGAGTTTTGCAAGGTCGTAGAGCTGTTCGGCGAACATTTTGGCGTCGTCTTCTTCTTTGTGGGCCGATAAGTAATCGACAAGAGGATGGTTGGCGTTTAAGACGAGGGTTTCGCCTTCGGAGCCGAACATTGAGGTGTCCATGCCGGGCATGGAGTACATTTTCATCATGTCCTGCATACGACGTGACTCTTCGGAAAGAGTGATCATGGAAGCGATCTTTTTGTTTTTGAGTTTCTTGACCGCTACTTTCATGTCTTTCTTTTTGAGGGCTTTTTCGAAGATTCCCTTGAGTTCTTCGGCCTGCTTGTCAAGCTCTTCCTGTGCTTTCTTGGAAGTCTTGTTCATGAGGGTATCTTCGATGTCGGCATCGATACGTTTGAATCTGATGCCTTCGTTCTTGGATTCAAGCTGCGAGATGAAAGGCTGGTCGATGTTGTGTTTTAAGATGACAGCGTCCATCTTGGCCTGTTTGAACATGTTTATGTACTGGCTCTGCTGCTGCTCGTCGGTAACGTAGTAGATCGTTTTTTCTTTCTTCTCTTCTTCCGTTTCTTCGGCAGCGTCATCGTTTACAACTTCTGCTTTGACTTTCTCGCCGTTTTCATCGGTAGCGTTTTCTTCTACATCGATGGGCTTGACTTCGAGGCATTCGGGAAGTGTCATGTACTTGCCGTCAAGGTTTTTGAAGAGGATGTAGTCGGTCATCTTTTCGCAGAACTTGCCGTCCTTTAAGCAACCGTACTTGATGAAGGGACTGATGTCCTCCCAGTATTTCTCGTATTCTTCTTTCTCGGTCTTGCACATGCCGGAAAGCTTGTCTGCCACTTTCTTGGTGATGTAGTCCGAGATCTTCTTTACAAATCCGTCATTCTGAAGTGCCGATCTTGATACGTTTAGCGGAAGATCGGGGCAATCTATAACGCCCTTTAAGAGCATTAAGAATTCGGGAATGACTTCTTTGATGTTATCGGCGATAAATACCTGGTTGTTGTAAAGTTTTATCGTTCCCTCGATGGACTCGTATTCCATGTTGATCTTGGGGAAGTAAAGGATACCCTTTAAGTTGAAGGGGTAATCCATGTTTAAGTGTATCCAGAACAAAGGCTCCTTGTAATCTCTGAATACATCGCGGTAAAACTTCTTGTAATCTTCGGGAGTACATTCGTTGGGATGTCTTGTCCATAAAGGATTGGTCTCGTTAAGAAGCTCGGGACGCTTCTCGATCTTAAGCTTGATGTCGTCGCCTTCCTTTTCGGGAGTGATTGTTTCAACGACAACGTCAGTGTCCAGCTTCTCATCGAGTTTGATGATCTGAGTTCCCTTGTCGGGTGCTTCCGAAATATAGATCTCGGTAGGCATGAAAGAACAATACTTCTCGATAACTTCTTTGGCTTTGTAGATGTTGCAGAATTCCAAAACATCGTCGTTTACGAAAAGGGTGATCTCGGTACCGACTTTATCACGGGTACCTTCTTTCATTGAAAATTCGGTACCGCCGTCGCATTCCCAATGTACGGGCTTTGCACCGTCTTTGTATGAAAGCGTGTCGATATGAACTTCTTTTGCCACCATGAATGCGGAATAGAATCCCAGTCCGAAGTGACCGATGATCTGATCGTCATTGGCTTTGTCTTTATATTTCTCGATGAAATCGGTAGCGCCCGAGAATGCGATCTGGTTGATGTATTCTTCAACTTCATCCTCCGTCATACCGATACCGTTATCTATGAATTTGAGTGTCTTGTCAGTTGAATTGACAATAACGTCTATCCTTCCTTTGTAACCTTCGGGGAAATCATATTCTCCCATCATATTGATCTTTTTAAGCTTTGTGATCGCATCACAGCCGTTGGATATAAGCTCTCTGAAGAATATATCGTGATCGGAATACAACCACTTTTTGATTATGGGAAAAATGTTTTCACTGTTAATTGATAAACTGCCTGTTTTAGCCATTGATAACCCTTCTTTCTTTTGGGCCGCAAAGCCCTTATTACCTGTGTACTCTATTAAGTTTACGCACTAAAAAACAAAAGTCAATAAAAAATTAGCACTCATTTATCATGAGTGCTAACGATTGCCTTAAAATCCTTATTTTATGCGCCTTTACGCATTTCTAAAACTTTTATAAACCGCCCACATATTCTTCCGAGAACATGTCACTGGTTCTCAATCCTTCGTCGGATATGACCTCAATGGATTCGTAAAGCGATTTGTTTAAATTCTTCTTTAAACCGGGAAGATAGCCGTTATAGGTTTCTTCGAACACCTTGTCCTTACGTTCTTTAAGTATGGCCACCTTGTTGGCCTGGGTCTGCTCGATATCAAATGTGCTCACGCACTTGATTATGTGATAACCGTACTCGGTCTCGACGACTTCAGATATCTCACCGTTATCAAGGTTAAATGCGGCTTCTTCAAATGCCTCCGCCATCTCGCCCCTGCCAAAAGAATAGGTTATGGCTTCGCCTTCATTGTATTCTGCTGCAAGTACCTCGAAATCAACGGGTTCTTCCTCATTTACGGCCTTTTCCCTTATTTCGCTTGCAAGTTCGAACGCAGCCTTCTTGGCTCTGTCGGAATACTCCACACGCTTACCGTTACCGTCAAGCGCATAGGTTTTTATGAGTATCTGCTCCACCATTATCGTTCTTGCTTCGTCGTCGCTTATTTCCGGATTGATATCGCGAATGATGTAATCGTAAACCTTTAAAGCCGTCACATATTCTTTGTAGATCGTTTCAACGGTGGAAACCGTGGCACCGGTGTACTCGATCTCCCTTTTCGTAAGAGACCCATAATACTTTTCGGCGCTCTCCTTTATCGCATCGGCTTCTTCCTGCGTAAGTTCTATGCCGTAATCGGCGGCCATAAGGTTCATGACCTTGACCTGTGCAACCTTTGCAAGCACCAGATCTTTTATGCTGTCGGAAAGTTTCTCGCCGTCAAGAGTCTTTTCCCAGATCTCGCTTCCGTAAACGGTTTCATACTCGTTTTGCTGATTTATGAGATAAAGCATCATTTCAGGCATATAACAAGAAAGGGTGTTTATTCTCATAAGCTCCCCTTCTTCAAATTCCGTTGTCAGCACTATCTCCGCTTCCTCGCAAGCCGCAAACGGCATTAGGGTAAGAAGAAAAATAAGCGCCAAGATATTCAGTTTTCGAAATATCTTATTAAACAAGCAGTTCTCCGGTTCTGGTATACCAATGCTCTCCGTTGGTGAGCACGTAATCTTCTTTGTTCTTGACTCTCTTTACAAAGTCTGCCATGGATTCAAGCTTTGTCGGAAAAGCCATTCCTCCGCCAAACACCTCTACGCTGTGAACATCCGAGCCGGCCGTTACGGGAAAGTTATGCTCTCTTGCATATGCTATCGCCTTTTGATCGAATTCGGGATTGTTGTGAGATTTTGACTTCGAACTTGAGTGAGTTGCGTTTATCATTTCGCAACCGTCCACATCATCGGGGAAAAGTTCGACTTTCTCGATGTACCATTCCTCTCTGAAAGGATGAGCCTGAATGAGAATTCCTCCTGCCTCGTTGACGGCTTTTCTAAGCTCGCCCACCGATGCGTTCTTTATCTCCTCATGCTCCATAAACCATTCGGGGGTTACCCCATACATTAAAAATTCGGGACCGTGGTAACCGGCTTCGCATCCCGGAAAAACCTGAAGTCCTATCTTGTCGCCTTCCTCTTTTGCGTGTCTGTATCCCGCAAAATAAAGGTCGACCCATTCTTTCCACGGAAGACTTCTGTCTACACATGTATTTCCGCCCCAGTTGTGATCGGTCACAATGATACCGGTATATCCGGCTTCCTTGTGTGCCCTTGCCATATCTTTACCGGCGGATCTGGCGCATGCGCTGGCTTCACTGGTGTGAAGATGCGTCTCGTAAAGATACGGGTACCTTTCTCTTATTTCTTCTACTGTCACCTTTGACTTCCTCCTTTTGAGTTAGATGGCTACCTCAATGTCGGTTATCTGAGGATGAGTCTCGTAACCCTCTACTTTAACGTCATCTCTGGTGAATTCGTAGAAGTCGTGAATATCGGGATTAAGCCAGAACTTGGGTGCCGGCAAAGGCTCTCTTGATATAAGCTCTTTGATGGCCGGTACGTGTCTGTCATAAATATGAGCGTCTGCGATAACGTGCACAAACTCTCCCACGTTCATATCACACACCTGCGCAAGCATGTGAACGAGCACGGAATACTGGACAACATTCCAGTTGTTGGCTGCAAGCACGTCCTGAGAACGCTGATTTAATATGGCATTTAGAGTAAGCCTGTCTTCTCCCGGGCGCTGAGTAACGTTAAAAGTCATGGAATAAGCGCAAGGATATAACCTCATCTCGCTCAGATCACTGTGAACATATATATTAGTGAGTATTCGGCGCGAAAAAGGATTGTTTTTAAGATCGTAGATGACTCTGTCAACCTGATCCATCATTCCTTCTTTGTAATTGTGCTTTACACTCATCTGGTAGCCGTATGCTTTACCGATGGAACCGTTTTCATCGGCCCACTCATCCCAAATATGGCTGTGAAGATCTTTTATGTTGTTGGACTTTTGCTGCCATATCCAAAGCATCTCGTCGGTTGCGCTCTTAAGCGCAGTCTTCCTAAGTGTAAGGATAGGAAATTCTTTTCTGAGATCGTAACGGTTAACGACACCAAACTTCTTTATGGTGTAAGCCGGTGTTCCGTCGGGCCAGTGAGGACGAACCTTTTCACCTTCGGTGGATGTTCCGTTCTCAAGAATGTCCTTACACATATCTATAAATACAACATCTGCGTAACTCATATATAAACTCTCGGCGTTATGTAAACCGATTATCCTTTCTTTTTTCTTTTTCCCTTTTTGCCGTCTATCTCGTCGATGATAAAGTTGTCGGGATCCCACTTGTCCGCAAGGGAATTGATCTGGTTTGTAAACTTCGCGAGATCTTTGTTGGCGTGGCCCTGGTTTTTCTGAATGACGGCCATGAGTCTCTGACCTGCGGCAACAAGACGTGCAAAGGCATCGGAAACGATGAATACTTTCTTCTTGCGCTTTTCGGGAGCTGCTTCGTACTCGAACTCTCCGCTCACAAGGTTAAAGATCGTACCCGAGAAGGGAGCCGTTGCGGGTATCTTCATCTCTTTATTTACGTACTCCGTG
>JAEEGJ010023452.1_pt1 | contig 12946 bp, 12 predicted proteins | sample 8958761 | NCBI WGS metagenome assembly JAEEGJ01 (sample SAMN16246546, study PRJNA631951) | gut metagenome | biome: gut microbiome; feature: rumen; material: RS-attached | host: Bos | place: Iran: Karaj | collected 2018-10
GTTGGTGAGACTTGCAATATTACAAAACTACAGACGGCAAAACAGAACATCATAGATATTCAAGACGGCGTCTATCGGACACAACTAAGTTTGCTATCGCCTAAACAGAAACAATTGTTACAGGCAATGGTACAAGAAGGTGTCGTTAAGTCAGTCACCTCAGCGGTGTTCATCAAAAAGTATTCTCTCGAAAGCGCCAGCTCAGTTCAATCAGCGCTGAAGGGCCTTACTGAAAAAGCCTTAATCTCATCAACAGATAATCAGTACCATATCGATGATTTTTTCTTCGCCGAATGGCTAAGAAAAAATTATTGAAAAAGTCCATAATACATTGCATATTATGGACTTTAATGGGTTTTCAAAGGAATTGGAGGATTTTATCCTACATTCACGCCGGAGGTGACGAGTTGGCTTGGGGTGATTAGCACCAGACGGCCGTCGCGGTCCTCGGCGCTGAGAATCATACCTTCGCTGACAACGCCCTTGAGCTTGCGGGGCTCGAAGTTGGCGATGAAGCATACCTGCATTCCCACCAGTTTTTCCGGCTCGGGATAGTATTTGGCGATGCCGCTGACGATGGTTCGTCCACCCATACCGTCGTCAATCTTGAACTGCAACAGTTTGTCGGCCTTGGGCACTTTGCTGCACTCAAGCACGGTGCCTACGCGGATGTCTACCTTTCCGAAGTCGTCGAAAGCCACTTGGGACTTGACGGAAGCTGGCTGCCAGGCGTTGAGTTCGTTCTGGCGTTTGGTTTCAAGCAGTTTGTCGACTTGTGCCTGTATGGTGGCATCGTCGATTTGTTCGAAGAGCAGTTCGGGCTTTTCGAGGGTTGTGCCTTCCATAATTATGTCGGCGCGGCCGGCATCCTGCCATCCCTTTGCCGGGAGGTTGAGCATACGGTGCATCTTGTCGGCGGTGAAGGGCAGGAAGGGGGCACAGAGGACGGCGAGGTTGCCGCAGATCTGCAAGGCGATATTAAGTACCGTAGCGGTGCGTTCGGGGTCGGTCTTGAAGAGCTTCCACGGCTCGGTTTCGGTGAGGTACTTGTTGCCGAGGCGTGCCAGGTTCATCATCTCGGCAAGGGCTTCGCGGAAGCGATAAGCCTCGATGCTGCGTCCAATCTTTTCGGGATAGGTGGTCATTTCCTCGATTGTCTGACGGTCGAGGTCGGTGAGGGTGCCTTGAGCGGGGACTTTGCCTTCGAAGAACTTGTGTGTCAGCACGAGGGTGCGGTTGACGAAGTTGCCGAGTATGGCAACCAATTCGCTGTTGTTCTTAAGCTGGAAGTCCTTCCAAGTGAAGTCGTTGTCCTTGGTTTCGGGAGCGTTGGCGCAGAGAGTGTAGCGCAGTACGTCCTGTTTGCCGGGGAAGTCTTTCAGGTATTCGTGCAGCCATACTGCCCAGTTGCGTGAGGTGCTGATTTTGTCGCCCTCGAGGTTGAGGAATTCGTTGGCGGGCACGTTGGCAGGCAGTATGTAGCTGCCGTCGGCGTGGAGCATTGAGGGGAATATGATGCAATGGAAGACGATGTTGTCCTTGCCGATAAAGTGTACCAGCTTGGTGTCTTTGTCTTTCCACCATTTCTCCCAGTCGTCGCCTTTGAGCTGCTTGGTGAAGCTGATGTAGCCGATAGGAGCGTCGAACCACACGTAGAGGACTTTGCCTTCGGCTTCGGCGAGGGGCACTTTGACACCCCAATCGAGGTCGCGTGTGACGGCACGTGGCTGCAAGCCGGCATCAATCCACGATTTGCATTGGCCATAGACGTTGGTCTTCCAGTCCTCTTTATGGCCTTCCAGAATCCATTGGCGGAGCCAGGGTTCGTCTTTGTCGAGGGGCAGAAACCAATGCTTGGTTTCTTTGAGAACGGGCTTGGAGCCGCTGAGTGCCGACTTGGGGTTGATGAGGTCGGTGGCGTTGAGAGAGGTGCCGCAGGCCTCGCATTGGTCGCCATAGGCGTGTTCGTTGCCGCAATGTGGGCAGGTGCCGGTGATGTAGCGGTCGGCGAGGAACTGATGGGCTTCCTCGTCGTAGTATTGCATCGAAGTCTTCTCGATAAGCTTGCCTGCTTTATAGAGCTTGTCGAAATATTCGGCAGCGGTTTCGTGGTGTTCTTTGCTGCTGGTGCGGCTGTAGATGTCGAACGAGATGCCGAGTTCGGCGAAAGACTCTTTGATTATCTTATGGTAACGGTCGACGATGTCCTGTGGCGTGACGCCTTCTTTGCGGGCTTTGATGGTGATAGGCACACCGTGTTCGTCGCTGCCGCCAATGAACATAACTTTCTCTCCCTGTGCACGCAGGTAGCGCACATAGATGTCGGCGGGTACATATACACCGGCGAGATGGCCGATATGGACGGGGCCGTTGGCATAGGGTAGGGCGGAGGTTACGGTGTAACGCGCGTAATTCTTGTCTTTCTCGTTGTAGGTCATATATTGTTTATTTTTGTTTTAAGGGTTAGAAGGGTTTAAAAGGTTCGCTTCGCTTGAAAGGTTAAAGGTTAACGGTTAAAGAGGTTTAGAGGGTTGTAAGGAATTGTTCGAGTGTTTGGCGTTCGTGGCGTAGTTTTTCCAGCTGTCCTTCGATGAAGTCTTCGCTGTATTTGCTGTCGCAGAAGCCGTTGCCTCGTGCCACATACTCAGGGCTGTCGAGGTCGCTGTCAAGCTCTTCGTAGTTGGCAATGGCTCGGTCGATGGCTTCGAGGCGTGATAGTGTCTTTTCTTTCTCGGTCATTGTTTCTGCAGGTCTATGTCAAGTTTTATATCAAATCCAGCCCCTTGACGTTCGCTTCCGTCAGGCGCTGCGTTGAGGCCCGAGGCGTAGATGCGGTGGCGTGGTGCATTGCTGTCCCAAACCACCCAAATCTTCATTGCAAGGTAGTCGTAGCGAACTATGAATCCGCCCTCGACTTTCCATTGCACCTCGGAGACGCCATCCTTGCCGATGTAGAACAGACGCGGGTTGTCGCGGTCGTTTTCAATGACTGGCGGTTCCCCTTTGAGTTCTTTGTAGAAGAAGGCTGTCATCTTGTTGCGTATGAATTCAAAGTTCTTCTGGTTCCACGTTCCATCGGGGTTGCGGTGCAGCGAGTGGCCCTCGCCGGGGAAGGTGTTGAGTTCGCTGTGCAATCCCAGTTCGCGGGCACGTTTGTCAATCTGCATCGAGCCATACATACGGTCGAACATACGTTTGCCCAGCTTGATGCTCATATCGTTGAATGGGAATCCGTTGTCGTAGGGCACCACCTGGTCGGCGTCGCCGTGGAAGGAGATGATGTCGGTTTTGCTGTTTTTCAGCATATTGAGGCTTGTAAGGGCACCCCACATATTGGCCACGGCTTTGATGTGGAAAGTGCTCTTGCTGCTGTTTCCGCTCGAGGCGATGGCGCCCAGGTCGCGCCACCGTTTGCCACTGATGGCTTTAGGGCGGTCTTCGTCGCGCATAAAGGCCAGATTGAGCGATGTTATGGCTCCGGCACTTGCACCGCCCACGAAGATGGAACTTGTGTCTATGCCGTATTGTTCGGCGTGGTCGACGAGGTAGCGCAGGGCGGCGTGGGCATCCTGAAGAGCCATAAAGCCGGTGCGTGCAATCTCACCCTTCGAAGGCAGGAAGCCGAGGCGGTAGTTGGCGCTGACGGCGATGTATCCCATCGAGGCAAAGTGGCGGCAAAGTCCGCTGATAAGGCTGTCGCGCTTGTCGCCTACGTAGAATCCGCCTCCGTGCAGCAGCAGAACCAGAGGATTCCTGTAATGGTCGATATTTTCAATGTCAGGCTGATAGACATCCATCTTCAGCGATTGGGTGGTTCTGACGATGCTGTTGAGTATACCGTCGCCCAGTATTTGCAGGTAGCTCATCTCTTCGGTGCCGGGCATACTTGTCCAATAGCCCAATGCCTGGCCGTACTCAATGTCGCGGGTCACACGCACTTTGAATTTCGGCAGACGGTAGACTGAGTCGTTGATGAAGTGGAATTCTGGTTCCTGATATATGTATACCAAGGCGTCCTTGCGCTGGTTCTTCCAGTGGGCGTCGTGGGTAAACTCCTTGCGTTCCACACAGTCGCTGCCCTCAAAGAGCTGGTAGTAATAGCCATACAGCTGGTCGTCGACGATGCTGTCGATGACCACGAAGCAGGTGTCGTGTCCGATAATGACCTTGTACATCACTCCTGTGTCGGGCGTATAGTCGCCTTCGAGGATGTATGGTAGCTCGGGTATTTCGGTTGCCTTCTTGCGGGCTTCGCCGCTTGTGTCGGTGACACCGCCTTTGCAGCCAGCCAACAGAAGCAGCGAAAAGATGATTATGTATATCCTGTTTTTCATTTATAGTTTATTATTAGTGCCGCGCTGACATTCCAATGGCTGAAGCCTCCTTCCATAGGTTTGCCTTGCGGGATGGCGATGGTCAATGTGTGTGTGCCTGGCTCGAGGTCGTTGAGGTCGAAGTAGACGGGCTGCGTGGCCGTTCCGGGGCACCATCCGCTACGGCTCAAGTCGCTGCTGGAGATGCCGTTCCAGAAGTTGCCGCTGACGGGGTTCCACTCACGGTAGCGGGCGCAGTCACAGCGCCAAGGGGTGTGGCTGAAGCGTTTCTTGCCGTCGATAATGATTTCGTTCTCTTTGGGGTTGAATTCGTCACCGCCGCCCCATCCGCCGTGGCCGGTGCTGATGTAGCGCAGAGTGGTTTGCTGGTTTGTATCTGCAATATAAAACGGGACGGTAATGCTGTCGGTTCCGAATATCTTGCCGTAGTTCTGGCCGGCCATCTCCAGCACGTTGCAGGTGTTGACGAGCGGTTCGACAACGGTCATTGTTTTATCTATCGACCATTCATAGTCGTTGGGATAGCTCTTGATGTCGAGGCTGACGATATGGCCGCCGCCATCGTAATTGCCTATGAAGCAGCCTATCCATACCTCGCCTTCAAGCAGAGACTTAAGGTCTGTGACCTCCTGTTTGTAGAAGGTCTCGTCTTCCCATTTCAGCCCGTCGAGTTTCACGCGGTCGTTGAAGTGGCCCACGCCAAAGGGGGTGAAGAAGCGCATCAGTTCCACAGGAGGGCGGTATGCGCTGGGAATGAAGGAGGAATAGGGATTCAGGTAATCCTTGTATTTTTTCATTGTGGAGGGCGCTACAACGATACCTTGGTAGCGTCCGCCATCCTTGCCGACGATGACGGGCAGCGAGTCGGGGTGGTATAGGATTCCGTCCAGAAAATTAGGATGGTTGGTTCCAGCAAGTGGGATTACAAATACAGAACCTGTGCGGTCGTAAGCGTCACCGTTCGAGCGTTGGCGCAGCTCGATGAATGTCTGGTAGTGCGAAGGGAGTTTTGGGAGCTTTATACGCTTCAGTATCAGTGTGCCACTGGCAAAGTGCAGCGTGGTGTCATAAGGTATGTCGGTGAGGGTCGGCTTCTCCTTGCCCCAGCAGATCTGCTCGTTCTCAAACACGTGCGTTGTCAGCACCATCCTGTCGCGTTTGAGGTTGCTCATCTCGCGTGAGCTTTTGCGGGTGCCTAAATTGTCGGGGATGATTTGCTTTGCCTTCCGCTTTTCTTTTGTGATTGCATTCAACTCAATCTGTACCAGCCCGTTGCGGACCATCTGTTGCAACACTCCATCGAATTTGCCGTAGTAGGGCAGAGGGTTGGCATTGAAGCCTTCCTTGGTCGAAAAGAGCATTTCGATACGGTTGCTGTTTATGCTGGTGACATAGCGTGTAGTCTTGGAATCAACGATTTGGGTGTCCCACTTGATGTCGCTGCGGTTCATCGTGGAAGCGACATAGAAGAGGTCGTGGTTGTCGAGGTAGTGGTATTGGAAAAAGATGCTGTCGCTCTGATAGTCGGCATAGGTGAGTTCCTCGGTGTAACCGGGTATCAGATTGCCTTTGGCGGGAGCGTCATTGTACACTTTTATTTGAGTTCCAATCTGGTCGACAAATGTCTTGGTGGTGTCGGTATGGTCGCTGTCGTAGTCGTAGCTGTAATACGTAATATGGCGTAATTGCTGCTGCGCCTGGCACTCGGAGGTACCGAATGTAAGTGTAATGAGACTGATTATGAGTGATATATAACGCATTATATTTTAGTTCAATAAAAATACAAAATTACTAAACAAAAGCGGAACGGCAAAATTTATTTTTGCCGTTCCGCTTGATAATTGAGATGAGAATGGAAAAATTATGCGTTCTTTTCTTCTTCGTTTTTTTCAGCCTCAGGCTCTTCGAGGTCGATTTTGCCGGCGTTGACGAGCAGGTTGTACCACAGCAGCACTTTCTTGACGTCGCTGGCGTGTACGTGCTCGGTGTCGTAGTTGGGGAGCACTTCCTTGAAATAGGCGAACAGGTCGGTGCCGGCGGCTTTCTTTATCTCAAAGGTGATGGGTTTGCCCTCTTCCTTGCGGAAGATGTCCTGCAATACCTCGCCAAGGGGTTTTTCCTCTTCGGTGGTGAAGATGCTTATCTCGTTCAATGAGCTGATTCTGTCCGATTTGAATACGGGACAGCGCTTTTTGTCGGCCAACGACTCGACGATGGCGCCGTTCTTGGTTTGCGATACGAGTTCATAAATGTCCGGTTTGCCGGCAACTACTAAGATTTTGCTTAAGTCCATTGTTTATGTTTTGTAGATTTTTAATGCGTGTGTAACGCTGTTTATTTGTTTAAAGTATATCCTGTGCTAAAAATTAATAAAATTTAGTGTGTTTTGTGGAATTGTATAAGTCCGTCGATGGGGTCGGCGAGGACAGTGCCAACGTGGAAAGGCCCGTCGCTGTACAGGAGTTCTTTCAGCAGGGGTTCCACGGCTTTGGCATAGCCTCCCACGAAATTCACTTCGCCGTCCCAATGGTGTGAAAAACTATGCGCCTTGCGCCCTTTGAGAAGCCATATCAGGCAAAGGTGGTACCAATCGGAAAGGGTCTCGGTCAAGATGCTGCGGCAATAGTCGTTCTCTATGTTTTCAATGGCGAAAGGTGCCAGCGACGCAAGGAATCGGTTCGGGTTTGGCTGGTGGTATACGGCATTGATTAATTCGGCGTCGGAGAGGCGGTAACTGTTATGGAACAAGTGTCTTATGTTCGCCGGCATACGGTGTGACAGATAGTCGTCAAGGAGTTTGCGTCCGGCGTGGTTGGCCGAGCCACGGTCGCCGAGGATGTAGCCGGTGCTGACGGGTTGTCGCACAATGGCTTCTCCGTTGAAAAGGCAGGTGTTGCAGCCGGTGCCCAGAATGGCCACAACACAGGGACGTCCTGCACCTGCGGCACGGCAGGCACCAAGCATATCGGTCTCAACGGTAACGCTGTCGGTACCAAAGCCTTGTTGCAGGAGGGCATTCATCCGCTTTGCCTGCTGCTTGTTGCCACAGCCGGAGCCGTAGAAATGGATCTCGAATTTCGAATTTCGAATTTCGAATTGCCGGCATACGGTGGCACAGGCATCAAGCACCTGCTTGTCGGTGCTGAAATGGGGGTTCAAACCCTCTGTAACGACCTTGTTACCAGTCGTTACATCCGCCCAGGTGGTCTTGGTGCTTCCGCTGTCGGCGACAAGTATCATATTATGCCGATAATGTCGTTAATATCGCTGATTCTATGACGTTCGCAGTAGTTTTCGAGGCCGTCGATTATCTTCATCGTGACAGCGGGGTCGATGAAGTTGGCTGTGCCCACCTGCACGGCTTTTGCTCCAGCCATCAGGAACTCGAGAGCATCGGCTGCCGAGGTGATGCCGCCCAAACCGATGACGGGGATGCTGACGGCGTGTGCCACTTGCCATACCATCCTGACAGCCACAGGCTTGACGGCAGGGCCCGAGAGGCCTCCGGTGATGGTGCTGAGGTAGGGGCGTTGCTTCTCGACGTCGATGGCCATACCGAGCAGGGTGTTGATGAGGCTTACGCTGTCGGCACCGGCATCTTCAACGGCTTTGGCTATTTCCACAACGCTTGTGACGTTGGGTGTGAGTTTTACTATCAGTGTCTTATGGTAAACCTTGCGCACCTCGCCGACCACCTGTGCCGCCATATCGGGGTTGGTGCCGAAGCCCATACCGCCTTTCTTGACGTTGGGGCAGCTGATGTTCAGCTCGATGGCGGGGATGTTGTCGAGTTCGTCAATCATAGCTGCTGTCTTGCAGTATTCCTCTATAGAAGAACCGCTGACGTTGACGATGATATTTGTATCTAAGTCCTTGATTCTATGATATACTTCTTTACAGAAGGTCTCAACGCCCACATTCTGGAGTCCTACGGCGTTGAGCATTCCCGACGGGGTTTCGGCCATACGAGGGTAGGGATTACCCTGGCGGCGTTCGCCTGTGGTGCCTTTGACGATGATGCCCCCAAGCCGGTTGAGGTCGATGAAGTCGGCGAATTCTTCGCCATAGCCGAAGGTGCCGCTGGCGGTCATCACGGGATTCTTAAGAGTCAGGTTATGTATTTTGGTTTGAAGCATTTCAGTTATTGTTGATAGGTTGATAGGTTTGATGGTTGGTGTGGTGTTATTGTTTTATCCAGTTGGTCAGTTTTTGGACATTGAAGACGGGGCCTTCTTTGCACACGCATTTGTGGCCTTCGTCGCTGTCTACCACGCAGCAGAGGCAGGCACCTATGCCGCAAGCCATCATATTCTCGAGCGACACCTCACATTCGATGCCTTTTTCAAGGGCATAGCGAGCAACTGCTTTCATCATCGGAGTGGGGCCGCAGGTGTAGATGTGGTCGTAATCGGCTGAGAACAAACTATGTTGTGTGACCAATCCTTTCTCACCCAGCGAGCCGTCTTCGGTTGCGAAGCCGATGGTGCCGTAGGGTTCGAATTCCTTTTGCACGGGGATAAGGGCTGCGGTGCGTCCACCGAGCAGAATGGTAGGGTGTATTCCTTTGGCGGAAAGGCATTTGCTGAGGTGCAGAAGGGGTGCGATGCCTGCTCCGCCACCGACGAGCAATGTACGGGTGCCTTCAAGGCTGAAGCCGTGCCCAAGCGGGTATACGAGGTTGAGTTTCTGTCCTTCGGAGAGTTTTGAGAGGGTGCGTGTGCCTTTGCCCACTACTTGAACCAGGATGGTAAGTGTGTTGTTGTCAATGTCCACGTCGTGAATGGATATGGGGCGTCGCAGCATCACCTGCTTGTTGTCGGGCACTTCGACTTCGACAAACTGTCCGGCCGCTATCTCGGGCAGACGGTCGGGGTGCTGAAGAGTGAGAGAGAAATACGACTCATTGTAAACTTGCTTTCCGACAATTGTGAAATCGGTAATGTACTTTCTCATAATTAAGGTATTGTGTCAGAGGGTATAGTTGTTTTTATTTTGCAAAGATACGCAAAACTTTTGGATGTGTCGGACGATTATTGCGAGATTCTGCGTATCTCTTTCAATGTGTGGGAGTAAGTGCAGCTGTCGCTGTTGTAGATTCCGTTTTCATCGAGCAGGTCGCGCCTGACCATCCCAGAGGCGTGGATTATTGTGCCGTCTCCGACAACGATGCCCACGTGCACTATCCGTCCTTGGGCATTGGCAAAGAATGCCAGATCGCCCGCCTTTGACTGGGCAAGTGCCACGGGTTTGCCGCAGAGATATTGCTGTGAGGCGTCGCGAGGCAGCTTGATGCCGCATATTTTATATACCACCTGCACCAATCCCGAGCAGTCGATGCCCATAGAGGTGCGGCCGCCCCACAAGTATGGAGTTCCAATGAATTGACGGGCTATGCCAATAATGTTTCTTGCTGATGTTGTTGTGTGTTCCAGTTGTGTCTTGTCGCACTGGGAACCAGCGGGTATTTTTATGCGTACATCGTTGAGAAATATTTCGTTGTCTGATGGAACGACGTAATCTGCATCCTTCAGGTTGTCGCCATTGCTTAATTGTTTGTCGCTGACCCATCCCTCATAGCCATCAAATAGTGACTTCACGTACATCCATTCTGGCTGTCTGTCGAGTATTTTGACCTTGTCGCCAAACAGCAGTTGGTTGACCATTTCCGAACTGTGCATTGCCTCTCTTCGCACGGCTACGGCTGATAAAAAGCAGTATCCAATATCCATAGAATAAAAGTGTTATATCTTGCCAAGCTCCACAGAGCGTACTATGCGTTCCAACAGTTCGTCGTCCTTGTTGCGTTTTGGGTCATAGCGTTCCTTCATATTAAAACCAAACATACGTGCGAAAGTATTGTAGAAAGAGGCGCGGAATTTGCCTCTCAAATCAGCGACCAATGTATATGAGGAATTGCCCGTTTCGCGGTCGACAAGTTTCAGAAGCACTTTGCCTTGTGAGAACGTAAGTTTTTCGAGATCTTCATAGAAGTCGTCCAAAACTTCCTGCTCCACTTGTTTGATGTATTCTTTTTGTTTCTTGGCGCTCATACTTGCCATCTCTCTCTCAAGCTCTTGCAAGCGTTTTCGAGCCTCTTTGGCGTAAGGGAGGACTTTTTTTACATTGCGTATCAGTTTTTGATTTTTGCGTATCTCTTTGTCAGAAAGCAGCGCCCATTTGCGTGCAATGACAACTGGTTTGAGGTGCACCAACGGAATTGTGTCGCCATCAACAATCGAAGCGAGGCTCAGGATCTTATTGTTGCCTCCGTCATACTGTGCATTGGCAGTCCTCATACCAAGAACAGCTGTGAACAGCAACACAAGGAGCAAATGTTTTTTCAGCCTGTACATCTCAAATATTTTTGATAATAACTCAAAAAAATTTTTTTTCGTATCTTTGCAAAAGCAAACATTTGTTAAAATATTGTTAACCTATTGTTGAATAATTAAATAACAAAGGAGAGGCAGTTGTTACGGACTTTGCTTCCCATTATACTTGGTGATTACTATGCCTAAAGCTATACAAGACAATAATTGTCTATACAATATCCTCAGCCCTTTAGTGCAGTTTGGTACACGATGCCATTACCAGCGTTTTGATGTCCACGGACTTGAAAACCTTCCTTCTGACGGGGCGTATATTATAGCTCCGTGTCATCAACAGGCTTTGATGGAGCCTTTGGCGGTGCTTAATTTTGCACCAAAGCCACCAGTATTCTTGGCTCGTGCCGACATCTTCGAGAACCCAACAATCCGTGCTATTCTCACGTTCCTAAAGATTCTGCCGGTATATCGCATTCGCGATGGACAGAGCAATTTGACCAAAAACAATGACATATTTGACCTGTCCCGTGATGTGCTACTTGATGGTTTCCCCTTGTGCCTTATGGCAGAGGGGCGCCATAACGACCGTCATCACCTGTTACCTATGGGCAAGGGTATGTTTCGCATTGCCGGGGAAACGCAGCTTAAACTTGGCAATCATCCGCTTTACATAGTGCCTACGGGTATAGACTTTGACGAATACGAACGCCCATACAGCAATCTTGTTGTCAATATAGGAAAACCTATTCCGGTACAACCGTTTATGAAGGACTTTCGCGAAAACGAACCCATTGCCCTCAATGCGATGCGCGAGGCATTGGCAAAGGAGCTTAGTCCTTTGATGCACGACATACGTCACGAAGAGAATTATGAGGAAATCTTCACGCTGTGCAATGTGTTGAACCGCGTGGTTCGCAAGCGCAACGGTATGAGAAATACGGCCTGGAACCGTTTTCTCGTCCGTCAGAGTATATCGCAAGAACTTGACAGACGTGCCTCGGAGAGTGCAGACACAAAGTCTTCCGCATTCGAGTCGCTGATGGCAGATACGTGTGATTATCAGCAACAATGTCGCAAACTACATATTCGTGAACGGGCAGTGCCAGACCACTGGAGTCTTGCAACAACGATTATTGCCCTTTTGCCGTTGGTGGCTATCGTTGCTGGCACCGTTTTGGTGCCACAATTCCGTTGGCTTTTCTTTTTCTGGCTGATCTGTTATCCGTTGCCATTCATTCCTACCCATCTTATTACTCGCAAGCTTATAAAGGACAGTCAGTTTCGTAGTTCTGTGAATTTCGGAATAAGATTCCTGCTATCAATAGTTTATGCTATTGTAATCGGTGTTGTTATGGCTTGTTGCGGTGGTATGTGGATGGATAAGTTAGCGCACCTCGGTGCCTGGTGGGGGCTTATAGCTGTTGCTTTGTTGCACATCGAGGCTATCATTGCCGGACCTATTGTCAACGCTCTTAAAGCCATTGGCCGTAATATACGCTACTGGTGGCTTAAACTTGTGAAAAACGGTAAAATGAAATCGCTTGCCGACAGTTATCAAAAGCTTGTCGACTCATTCTAAGAAGATTGGTTCTTCTTTGCTCTCTTTGCCAGACGTGCAGTCAAACTCCGTTTCGGGGAACAAGTCCAACAGTTTCTCCAGTCCGTTGTATACTTCGTCCCAACGGCCCCAGCAGTGCATAGGGTAGAAGTGTCCAGTGTGCACTTGTTGCAGCCACTGGCAGACACCGCGCAACATTTCTCCGTTTAGACGTGGATCGACGGGAAACATAACATAATCAACCGATTTGGTTATGGCTCGCACCTCGCGCAGATTAGACATAAACATACCCTCCATCTCGTCAAGCGTGCAGCGAATATGTTCCTCTTCGTTTTCAGGGAAATACCAGTTGTTGTTGTCTCCAGCGTGGTATATTGTTGTGCCGTCGGACAGTGTAACAAGCGAGGCTATGCCGACATCGGTAGATCGCAGTGCGTTGAGACGAATCAATTCGTCCTCGTATATGTCGGTGGGTCGTAGCACTACGGTGGCCTCAGGTGGCTTGATGTGCCGCCGCTTTGATGTGTCGTAGGACACCAACAGTTTTGCATCGGAGAAATCAAGTATCTCGGGGTTGAAATGATCCTCGTGGAAATGCGATACTATGAAATACAGCTGTTTGTCACCGCGGTTGTCTATCAGTGTGTGCAGAAGATTGTGAGGACAACCGTCTGCACACACTGATAGACAACCGCGGTGACAAACAGCTGTATTTCAGACGTGTGCCT
>JAEEGJ010023453.1_pt1 | contig 12946 bp, 27 predicted proteins | sample 8958761 | NCBI WGS metagenome assembly JAEEGJ01 (sample SAMN16246546, study PRJNA631951) | gut metagenome | biome: gut microbiome; feature: rumen; material: RS-attached | host: Bos | place: Iran: Karaj | collected 2018-10
CTTCTTCCAGGTCGGCGGCGTATTCCGCCTCCGGGATGCGCCTGCCGTCACTCATAACCCGGTCCTCCTGCAGTAGTCACGGCGGAAGCGCCTCCGGGCAGGGCCGGTGCCGTAGGTCATGATCTTCAGGGCGGACGTGAGCAGCTTCTCCTGCTCGTCGTAGTTCTCCGGGCGATCTTAGTCGACCAGCTTGCGGAGGGATTCCAGGCGGTACTCGATGTACTCTTTGAATTGCTGATTGGTCATGGGCTTTGCGTGCTTGGTTCGCCGCAAATGTACAAAAAAAACGGAAATGGCGTATAATATACACCGTTTCCGTGTCGGTTTTCTTTGTTGGCGGGCGTTTTTACCGCCATTTCAGGCGCTCGCGCTCGTTCCTGGCATCTTCCCTTGCCTTGAGTTGTTCGGAGGCTGTCATGGCGAGTTCTGCCGCCGTAACGACCACGCGTCCGGTCGGTTGCCTGTGCATGTAGTCCGCCATCAGATCGCGGAAGGCCTCGAAGGTCCTGATCACCGCGTATTTGTTCCCGGCCTTCTCCGCCGCCTCCTGCCAGGCCTTCTGGGACGGGCGCTGCCGGCTGGACTTGTCGCCGGTCTTCATTTCGATGCAGAGAGATCCGTAGCCGCCGCGGGCTTCCAGGAGGATGAGGTCGGCGACGCCGGCGGTGACGCCTTCGCCTTTCATGATGGATGCCTCGATCCTGGAACGGCCGCCCCCGTTCGGGACGGCGAACAGCATCAGGGCGTGTTCCGGGTACTGCGCCCGGAACCAGGCGACGCAGGTCCGCTGCAGGTCGCTCTCCTGGTGCCTGGGCCTGGCCCGGCGCGTGTTGCGCTCCTGCTGGGCGAGAAGGCGCTGGTAGGCATCCAGCGGGAGAGTGTTAGCTGGTTTTTTCATCTTGAAACAGGGTCTTGATTGACAGGCACACGCCGATGAGTGCGAGCACAATTTCAATCGTGGTTTTCATTTCGGTAGTAGTCTTCGATGGCAGTCACGATGGCCTCGATCAGTTCGTTTGATGTGAGCTCCAGGGGGAACTCGTATTCAAGTTCCAGCTTGTGGGCGATGTCCCACAGGCGGCCCAGGGAGATGGGCTCCGGCACGATCTTGTGACCGTCCATGCGGATCGTGACGTCAGGGCATCCTGCGGTGAGAAGCCGGCGCCCCTGGGAGATCGTTGTTTCAGTCATTGTTCGTCCTCCTTGATTATCGGTTCAAGTGAAATATATCCCTCGCAGATATATTGGTCTCCTTCGTGTCGAATCTCGCCCATCTTCGGTGCGTAGTAGTAGCCGGGAGGAGGCGGAGGGAGTTCCTTCAACTTTTCTTGGTATGACGCAAGTGCCTTCTCGAAAATCACGTTTTCAAAAAAGGACGCCTTCGCCATTTCTTTGGCAAGTTTCTCCGTGATGAAAGTACCGTCTTTGAGTTGGACGGCCTTGATAGTTTCACCGGATAATTCGTTGGTGATTTCCAATTTATTCATTTCTTTGCCTCCTTGAAGCGTTTGAGAACTTCTTCATAGAACTCTTTGCTCCATAACTTGCCGGAGATTTCAAAGTCGTACCAATCGGAAGTTGCGATAATCTGTTCGATTGTTTTGATGTCTTCCCAAGTCAGCGCAAGGTCTTTCTCGGCTTTACGCACGGCTTCTTCAATACGATATACTGGTGTGTACTCCACATAATCTTCCATCACGCTTTCGTCATAGTCGTGCTCTGCAAGAATGGTGTTTTCATCTTCCGCATGATACCATCCGAGTGTGCTATACTTGGCATCCTTATGCAAGTAGATACTATCCGGCATTTGGCTCATTATTTTTCCTCCATCGCTTTTTTGAGGTTATTAAACATGTCTTCCATTGAGTCAAAATCTGTGGTTTCTATCCGGCCAAAAGACCCCCTATCGCTGTAATGACTCATATCTACGAAATGTTCTTCAAACCATTTGCATACGCTTTCGATAGTGCCTTTCTCGGCGGCTTCGTAGCCATTTATAAATGCCTCCCTGCGATATGCATTAAGGTCGAGTGGCGTGAATGGGAACAGTACGTTTGGATATGCCTTCAATGCGGCTTCTTCTGCTTTTGTCATTTCCCCTCCGCTTTTAATGTTGATATTCCGGTAGCCGTATTCGGGCTTGTGATTATTCCGCCAGAAGTCTTTCGTGGACAGTTGATGCAATCCATCTGCGGATTGGTGCAAATGGTTCCGTCGCACCCCCAACCGGATGGCGTGGTTGGCATTACGGGGATTTGAATTGGTTCAGTCGGAAGGCTATCCATTTCTACCAGCAGTTCCGCAAGCCGTTCTTTCGGCAAGCGCATGTAATCTTCCTTTGTCAATTTCATAAGTCGGTCGGTTTGGGGTTAAAGTGAATGGGTTGCTCCCTTTGCGAATCCTTCAAGAAACGCATTGTATGCAAGTCTCCACGGATCGCCACGGAAATCCTTTTCTTCAAGCATCGCCTTCGTTTCTTCCCATTTTGCGATTAGTTCCGTAGAATCAGGCATCGCCTTGTCCTTGCGGACATACTCAATGCTTTCCTCAAACGGCGGTTTCTCGAAGGCGAAGATCCCGTCCTCGCACACTTCAACATAGATTTTCTCTGGTGCTTTCATATCAGTCCTCCTTTACGATGATGATGCGAACCTTGTCGCCGAACTTGAATCCGTCAAGGTTGATTTTCGCGGTCACTGCTAACTTGTTACTAATGTCCTTTACAACCTCTCCTTCCACCGCCTCCTTCATCATCTGCTCCTTGCATAGATTGTAACCGGCGATGAAGGCTTCGCGGATGTCTTGTGTAGTCCAATTCCACCCTGGATGTCCGGCTGCATCTATGACCCTACGGATATGGTTGTCAGCCGCTTCTTCAAGGTCATTCGAGACAGGCTTTTCAGATTTTTCAATGTCGGAAAGAACGGAAAGGACAAATTCCAAGGCTTTATGATAGCCATATTCTTGAGAGGCGTTTAAAAGATTTAAGAACACGGAAAATTGTCCTTCAACTTTGTTTCGGATAGTGGCAATAAGTTCTGCGTTTGTCATCTGTTTTCCTCCTTTCTTGCGTTAAGAACCCTGCCGAGTTCAACCATATCCCTGCGAACATCGTCCATTGTTCCTCCCATCCACGATTCATATACATTCCGAGATGCTTTTTCCAAATCCACCTCCGGCTGCTCCTGCTGGAGAGAGTCAATTAACTGGGATATTGCATCTATTCCAACGAAATAACCATCATCAAAGTCACATTGTTGGTCGTGCTTTGGTGCTTCTCCGTTATACAATCTCTCTATTTCAGTATTTAAGCGTTCTGCGTCAATGTATTTCATATTCCTGTTCTTGTTTCGTTTTTACAGTATCCTTTTATATCAAGCCACTCATCGAAAGAAATGACATTCTTCTGCCCGAATTTTTCAAGAGTGGCAACCTCCGCTTGATATTGATACCAAAGGTCATCTCTTGTTCTTTCCATATCTAAATCGATAAAGGGTGCGGCGTCTCAATCATCCTCCTCCTTTCGGAACTCGTCCGATACTGGGAATCCGCAATGCACCTCGCGCAGACTTTTCCACACCCTATGTTTTACATCAGTTTCTTGAGGTCTTCGTAAAGTGATTTTAGAGCTCTTGCAGGCTCATATCCACTTACTGATTCATTATGTTTTCTTATTGCCGCATCAACAGCAGCACATAGGTGATTCATCTGCTCCTCACTGGGTTTCCAATGGGGCTTTGTGCATTTCCCGTTAAGAAACATCGCACAGTCCTTGCAGCACCGTTTAGGCTGTGGACGGAGGGATTTGAGCCAAGTAATTTCATGGTCATACGAGGTGTCTCCGTCTGTTTCTTTATAGGCATATCGGTTCTCTTTCGCTTCTTCGATTGAGGAAATACAAGAATTTAGCATCTCCTCATCCTCCTCGCTCCAAGCGGGCTTGTCTGTTGGTATTATCCTCTCAACCCATTCAATCAAGTCCTGCTTCGTGAAATAACCGCCTTCCTTGACCTTGAGTAAATCACTATTCAGTAGAGCAAGTAGGGCCGCTTTCAGTCTCTCATCCCTGCTGGCATTGGAGTTATAGGTGTAAGTGATGGGCGGTTGTTGGACGAGTTCTGGCTTCTGCTCTTTCCTTCCAGCCTCTAATCCGAGTTCATAGCCCTTGTTTAGCCCTCGTTGATAGTAAGCATCCCAAGACGCATCGCATGGGTCAACATCTACCGGAGGATTCAGCTCTTTCTGCTTTTCGAGCCAATCCTTGACCTTCGTCAAGACATAACATAGCATATTGAGAGTCCTACGGTCTTTCTCATCACGCAAGTCATTTGTGCGACATTCAATTTCCTCGCAAAGCCAGTCATTAAATTCTCGCAGCATCCTCTCGTCTTCCGACTCGCGGAGTTCGGGGAAGTAGTGTTCCGCATCTTCCTTTGTTGCACCGTGAAGCCCCGGGTACAATTCGCGCATCCATTTAAGAGCCTCATCGTAGGCTTTCGCTTTTTCTTCAGTTGACATCGCAATATCCTTTCTCGTTAAATTCTTTCAGTTTCCCGGTCAGTTCCTCCCAGTCCTTGCACTCGACCATTTCGTGTCCATCCTTGAAGAATTGCCAGTCAAGCCCGTATCGTTTAGTGTTCACGCGGGAACACCAGACTTTTCCTTCTTCGTACCAGAACACCAGATACACATCTCGCAAGTCCACAAGAGGGCCGCGGCGATATTTCAGCGATATGAACGCTCCTGCCTTGCGGAGAAGTTCATTGTGGCTGTGAAAACTCTGCGGGATTGCGGTTTCCGCAAAGCAGAGGTGGTATATCTTATCCATCATGTCCGGCGCTATTGCTCGAATACAATCTCAGTCTCGTAGGTCTCGGCGACGGTCACGGGAAGCGTCGATGCAGCGAGAGTTAGGTTGTCGTATCTGACCTTTCTGGTCACAGTGACTCGCCGGATGTTACCTCCGAAATCCCGCTCCATCTGGTGGACGAGGTCTCTGAACAGTACTTGGTAATCGGTGATGGTCTTTGGTTTATTTTGCTTCATAGGTGATTTCGATATGGTCTACATAGTATGTCCCATCCTTGGTGATGACTTTGAGGTCGATGTTGACATCCCTGCCGTCCTTGTCCAGAATAGGGACATGTGCTGTCGTGATAGCCCACTGGGTGTAGTTGCATTTCTGTAAGAGTTCGGCCAGTGTCATTTCTTGCGCTCCTTTTGTATCGTCGGTTCAACCAAAGTCCCGAAGCCGTACTGGGTGTGCTTGCACTCGAGCCTTTCCAGCGCCACTGGCGGATAGAAGTAGCGGCAACAGTCCTTCACGCCGTCTCTGGTGTTCATCCAAGAGAGCATCTTGCAGCGTCCGCATTTCTCCCTATCCATCTCTGTCCTCCTCTCTGCGTTCCTCGATGTGGTTCTCTTGGATAATCTGTTCACCCTTGTGGCCGACGCACAGCAGCAAGATGCACAGCCCCAGAAAGTGCCAGAAGTCGCCGAAAAAGAAGTCGAGGATGTACTGTACCGTCTCCATCAGTTCCCTTCCCTCGCCATGGCCCTCAGTTCTTGCTCGAGGTCGTAGCGCTCGCGGTCCTCTTCCGCGTTGTAGGTGTCGTCGAAATCCGGGTCGAATGGAGACTTCCCGAGGTTCTTGTCATGCCATTGTCTCATAGGTCTCGATAATGGGTGTACGAGTCCCGTTGGACGAGACCCGTACACGGTTCTACATGTTAGTCCTTGAAAACATCATAGTGGCGGACACGCGCATACCACAATGTCTTTAAGGGGTTACTTCCAACACTGGCCTTCAAGCCCATGTCAAGGAGTTTCTGGCAAATCTCTTTCGCTGTCGACTCCTTCCGCACATTGTAGAAGTAGTAGTGCTCGTTCTCGAAGGTGGACTTGACGCGCCTTCCGCTGTCAAGTTTCACCACTGGTCTTTTGTTGTTCATCATGTAATACTTTATGTTTTGCTGCCGTCATTCGCCACGGCAACTTTGGCGTTCGACTCTCAAAATCTCGATGCGCGTAATCCGACATTTGCTCGTCACGACGGGCTTCGTTTCGGAGACTCGCTTCACATAGAGACTCCCCAGTGTGAGTCCGATTTCCGCTGGCGTGAACCTCGCGTAAATCGCCTTCACGGAACCGAAGTAATAATCGGTCTGGCCGTCCACTGGTTCAAAGAACTGAACCCTCAGACAGCGGCTGTTGGTTATTGGCATACATGGTTGGTTTTCGCCTCTTTCGAGGGCGTTGCGGTGCATCCCGCGTATGAACTCTCTCTGGTCATGGTATAATGCGTCGTACAAAGGTAAATTTTTATTTTATAATATCAAAGAATTTTTTACGAAAAGATTAAGATATTGCCGTTTTGACGCTTTAGATGAATCGCATAAGTCTTTTATTGTGAGACATTTGAATAAAATTTTTTTGTACTTTTGTCGCAAGTGTATCAATAATTTTTTTACATTTGCAATGAAGAAAAAACTCATCAGCGCTCTGGCAACCAAGTTCGAGGGGGTCGACGCAAAAGTTTTTGGCAGGATTGCGGACAACATTCTGGACCGCAAGACTATTGAATCAGACGAGGATGTCGAGGCGGCTGTCGCCGAGATAACCTTCAATGATGTTCTTACGAGTTATGGCGATGCTCGGGCGACCGAAAGCGCACGGACTGCAAAGCGGAACGCTATCGTGGATTACGAGAAGCGGTACGGTATCAAGGACGGCAAGAAGGTCTCACAGAAGGGCGGCGACGATGACGACGACGACCCTAACGCCAATCCCAACGATGACGACGACAAGAACGGTTCCGTCCTCGCGGCCATGAAGAAGATGTTCGGCGCTCTCGAGCAGAAACTCGACGCCGCCAACACCGAAATCGCCGCGATGAAGAAGGGTAAAATCACCGAGGGCCGCAAGGCGCAACTCGAAGGACTCTTGAAGGGTCTGACCGAGGCCGAGCGCCGACCGTATTCTCGGATTGCCGTGGACGACATGTCCGACGACGATTTCACCGCTTTTCTCAACGAGGTCAAGGCTGACGCGCAGACCATCGCCGATGAGAAAGCCGCCGCTGGAGCCTCGTTCCTTCCGCCGCTCGGTGGAGAGCAGAGAAGCGACAAGAAACTCGAAGTGTCGGACGCCGATGTCGACGAAGTCGTTTCCAAGTTAAACCTTTAACCCTTTCAGCACATGGCAAACTATGTCAACCTCGAACGAGACAATGTTCTCGTCGATGATGGGAACGACGCGAAGGTCATCATCCGCGACCTCGCCGACATCCCGGGTGGCCGTGCGCTCGATATGTCCGACTGGACTCCGAGCGTGGTCAAGGCTGGCCACATCATCAAACACAACAAGGCCACTGGCGCTTATGCGCCGCTCGGCATCACTGGCAGCAACAACGACGCTTACGCGTCCCTCGCCGAAAACGAGGAGTACGCTGGCGTCCTCAAGGTCTCCATCCTCAAGGACAAGGCTTTCGCTGCAATCATGACCATGGGTGAGGTCAATGTGGCGGCATCTCCCTACGCCGTCTCCGACACCATCAAGGCTGGCCTGCCCCAGATTAAGTTCCTCTATTAACTCCTAAGACGACACAACTATGAGCATGCAGACCTCTATGTTCGCCGCCTATGTCGACGCCTTTTTCAAGAAAACCGTAGGCAAAGTCACGGAGTATTTCAATGGCAAGAAGGAAGAGTCCGGCTTCCTCTACGAGCAGATGCTCGACGAGGAGTACAGCGCGGACCTCACTTGGAACTCCACCTCCCTCAATCACAGCATCGTGGCCGCTGATGTGGTCTCGATGGACTCCTCCCTCCCGCTGAAGAAGCGCGGAACCATCCGCACCGCCAGCGGCGACATCGCCAAAATCGGCATCAAGTTCATGATGAAGGAAAAGACCATCTCCGATGTGACCGTCATGCGGTCCAAGGGACAGAAGGCTTCCGACATCGCGGCGAAAATCCTCAACAATGTGCCTCGCGCCATCAAGGGCGTCAAGATTCGTATCGAAATCCTCTTCGAGCGTGCGCTCTCCACTGGTGTGGTGCTGTTCGAGAACGACGAGCAGAACGACGGCACTGGCGTCCGCGCCTCCTTCGGCTACGCGAACTTCTTCCACGCTCTGGCCGCTGCATGGAGCGACGCTGCCAACGCTACGCCGCTTAACGACCTCCGCCAGTTGTTCGACGCCGCCAACGCCAACTCCGACTCTATCGAGTATGTGATGCTCTCCGAGCAGGCGTTCAACTACATGCGTAAGTGCGTCGATGTCAAGGAACTTGTCGCCACCGCCAACAACCAAGTCATTGTCAATTCCAGCACGCTGCCTCAGCCGAGCCGCGCTAAGACCCTCGAAGCCCTCAAGGACGAATTCGGTGCTGAATTCCGCATCGTCAACAACTCCTACAAGTGGGAGGACGAGGCTGGCAACCAGCAGACCATCAAGCCTTGGGAGCAGGGCAATGTCGTGGCTATCCCGGCCCTCAAGGTCGGCCGTCTGGTCCATGGCACTCTGGCCGAGGACCTCAACCGTGTCGCTGGCGTGACTTACGAGAAGTCTGGCTTCATCCTTGTCTCGGAGTACAGCCACAATGAGCCGTCCCTCGCCGAATTCACCTCCGCGCAGGCGCTTGCCTTCCCGGTCATCGACGACGGCCAGAGCATCTATGTGCTGCACTCCGACGGCACTGGCGTCATCTCCACGGATGTCGACAAACTCACCTTCACCGCCGCCGCCAACAACACTGGCAAGAAGGTCAAGGTCACTCACGCTGACAAGGCTTGGACCGCCGCCATTCCCGCTGCCGACTCTTGGGCTACCGCCACTGTCTCCGGCAACGAAATCACCGTGAAGGTCTCCGCCAACAACGGCTCTGGAGCCGCGAAGCGAACCACCACGCTGACCATCACCGACGCCGACGGCCACACCAAGACCGTCGAAATCGAGCAGGCCGCTTAACCTACCTTAACCACGGCAAGTCACCATGGCACAAGACCTCACGGTTTTCGAAGCACTCATCGGAGTAACGGGCTATCCTATCCCGGCGCGGACGGGCAAGACCAGCTCCCTTCGCAGGGGGCTGGACTTGGACGCTGCAACGAGTCAAGCGCTCGTTACTTCGAGGGAGTTTCGGCTCTGCGAAGCCGACCTCCTCATGTGGCTCTTCCGCGCTCCGAATGTGGGGCAGGGAGGCCAGTCCTACAACTTCACCGACGAGCAGAGGCGTAACTTCCGCCAGCGTGCGAAAGCCATCTACGACGCTCTCGGAGAAGAGGCGGACAGCGCTTCCACTGGAATCCAGTATGGGTACAAGGGAGACCGGGTATGATTATCCAGAACGGTCATATCCAGTTCCTTGAGTCATCTGGAGGAGGTCTTGACCCGGTGACGGGACATCCGCGGCAGGCGACTGAAAACACCATCGGCCCGCTGGTTCCTTGCCAGTACATGTCGTCCACCTTCGACTACCTCGCGGAGTCAAGTGGCGAACACTACACGAGAAACGGCTATACCATCCTCGTGGAGAACTACACGGAGGTCGCAAGTGAGCGGCTTGTGCTGACAGATATGAAAGGCGTGGAGGTGGGACGGTTCTCTATCGTTCGCGTCGACCCTCTCGACGCGGTATGCCAGATTAAGATAACCGTATAATCGGCGTTCCATCATGGACATGAAAGTCAAGATGGAGACTTCCGAAAAGGTCATCCGGGCATACCTTGAGGATGAGATGGGGAGGTATCGCCAGAGGATTATCACATGGCTCCATGTAATCGGCGAGAAGTGCGTCAACGACGCAAGGCTCCAAGGTAGTTACAAGGACCGCACGGGAAACCTCAGAGGCTCTACTGGTTATGCAGTCATCGACCGTGGCTCCGTCATCACCATCGGCGGCTTCAAGCAAGTCCTCGACGGAAAGGAAGGACCGAGAAACGGAAGGGCGTACCTCAACGGACTCATCTCCGAGAACGAACTGATTGGACCGACGCTGATAGTGGTCGCTGGAATGAAGTACGCAAAATATGTGCATGACAGAGGATATAATGTCCTCGACAGCGCAGAAATGCTCGCGGAAAAACTCGTAACAGAACTACAAGCAAAACTTTCGAAGTGAAAACTGGACAGCAGATAGTAACCGACCTCATCGCCCTCTTGCGTGGCTCGACCCTCGCAAGCGGCGTGAACGGTGCTGTCTACCGTTCTGGTACGAGGCCGAGGGACAGCAGGGCCGAGGATGTCGTAGTCATCTTCACGGCAGGCGATGGAGCGCAGTTCCAGAGCGGCGTGGTGACGCTCAACATCTTCGTCCCGTACATCCCGGTCGGTAATGACGGTGTACTATACGAGGACTCCGAGCGGTGCGAGGAAATAGAAGCCCTTGCACAGTCGACAGTCGACGACCTAACCGCTGACCGTTCCAACTACCGCTTCCGGCTCCGCGACACTATCCATACCCAGCAAGACGACGAAATCAACCAGTCTTTCGTGGTTGTCCGCCTAAGTTTTCAACACATTAAATAGCACCGAATATGGCAACTGTATCTTGGGGCGCTCCGACGCTCGAATTTATGAAACTCTCCTCCACCGTGTCCGCTCCGCCCGCTGGCGCGTGGACTGGTCAGACTGGCTATGTCAAGATTGAGGGGACCGTTCTCCTTGAGGACTCCAGCCAGTTGAACACCACCGAGGGTGAGACCAAGACCCTCCGCAACGAGAAGGGTGAGAATGTGGACAGCAAGCAGATGCCTGCTTCCTACCAGTTCCAGACCTCCGTCATCAAGAAGAAGGGCGAAACGCTCGTCTCCACTGGCTTCTCCCCGGTAAACGGCGTGGTTGCAGGCGACTGGGCCATGCGCCTTATCCCGGAGGACCCGGAAACCACTGGCTTCATCTTCCGCAAGTGCTCCATCTCCACCTCCAAGGGATGGAACGCCGACCAAGGCGCACTTGACAACATCACCGTCAACGGACTCGTTCCGAATACCGCCGCAGGCGACAGCGAAATCTGCAAGGACTATGTCCACGGCAGTGGCTCCGGCTCCGGCTCGAACTAACGGCTGACGACACCGAAGGGGGTAAGACAATGGTAGTCCCACGGTTTTTCTTGCCTTCCCGTGAATGTGGGTTCGACTCCCACTCCCCTTCCCAGTATGAGTAACGATAAGAACATACAAGCGCGGGTCGCGCAGACCATCCTTGAGGACAGCCGCACCATCACCCTCGGCGGACGGTCATACCGCGTAGCGCCACCGACGCTCGGGACGCTTATCCGTGCATCGGAAATGATTGCCAGACTCCCAGAGGCCATCGAGGTCAACAAGGGACGCGAGTTCCAAGACATCCTTGCGGCGGCGAAGGACTACGGCGCTCTCGCCGACTTCGCGGCCATCCTCATCCTCGGCGCGAAAAAAGCCCGCGAGGAGGTCGAAACATACGAGTCAAGGGGATTCCTCAGACGGAAGAAGAAAGTCGTCACGACAAGGGCTGAGGCACTTTCTCGGGAAATTCTCGAGAGCGTTTCACCCGCGGACCTGAAGGATGCAATCATACCGCTGCTGGAGGGGCTTCAACTGAACGATTTTTTTATCACTACCACTTTCCTCGGCGGGATAAATGTGACAAGGCCGACGAAGAAGAAAGTGGGAACAAAAGCGACAGCGTCTGGGGCATCGTCGGAGGGTTCGTCAAGTACTACCGGGTGAGTTTCGAATACGCCCTCTACGAGATCAGCTATGAGAACTTCCTACTCTACAGCGCAGCGATTCCATCATTCAAGGCGAAGGCAAAAACGAAAAACGGAGGCAAGAATAACGAAATCATAAAGGCAGACGACCCGAAGAACCGGGAGCTGGTGAAAGCAATTATTCAAGGATATAAGTTCTGATAGCGACATGGACGACGGCCAGATCAACTTTAAGGCATACTTCGACTACGGAGACGCGATGCGCGGCGTGGACGACCTTACGAACAAGTTCGAGGCCGCCGGCATGAAGTTGCAAGACGCCTTCGACTTCGGGCGTTCGTTCGAGGGCAGCAAGCAGGAGCTCCAGCGATTCATCGGCGATCTGGAGACCACTCTCAGTTCCATCAAGCAGCAGATAAAGGACGCGACGACCGGGATGGCCGGCGACAAGACCCTCAGAGAAGGTCTTCAGCATCAGCTCGAAGCGGCGAAGGCCGACCTCGCCCAAGCGAACGATGTCATATCAAATTTCCATTTCGACCAAAACAAAGCGATCGGTCAAGTCCTCGATCCTATCGCCGAGGCGATCCGCGACAAGACCGCCATGGTCGCGAAGATGTCGAAGGAGCTATCCGAGTTGAGCACGGAGTCCATCGCGGCTGAGGTCGAGGCGCTGAAAAAGTTGCGGGACTCGCTGAAGGATGTTGCCGACGAGGAGGAACGGCAGAAAAAACAGGCCGAGTTGGCGTTACGCACTCAGCAGCTCGGACAGAAGCTCGATTGGGAGACGGACCAATACGGGGCGCCAACCATCAAGCCCGAGGACTTGGACGAGATCACAGACGAGCTGATCAAGCTGAAGGTGGCTGCAAGGGAGGCCGATCTCGAGGTTCAGAACGCACTGACGGGGCAAGAGATCGAGGATCTTGAGGAAAAGTACGAGTCTCTGAGGGTTCAGCTCGAGGACGACGCGGGGAAAGCCTCGTTCCTCCCCTCCATGCAAGAGAAGGCCGACGCCGCGAAGCAGTCCGTCGATGAGCTGACTCAGCAGCTCAAGGATCTCGACGAAGGTGTCGGTGGCTCCGGGGAGACGCAGGAGGACCTGGACGAGTTGAAGAAAAAAGCCGAGCAGCTCGACGCGACCCTGAAGGGGGCAAAGGCGAGGCTCAAGGACCCGGACTTTGCGACCGGGAACATCTTCAACGGTCTTACCCAGGGGCTCCAGGGGCTGATGGGCGCATACACGGCAGCAT
>JAEEGJ010023454.1_pt1 | contig 12945 bp, 10 predicted proteins | sample 8958761 | NCBI WGS metagenome assembly JAEEGJ01 (sample SAMN16246546, study PRJNA631951) | gut metagenome | biome: gut microbiome; feature: rumen; material: RS-attached | host: Bos | place: Iran: Karaj | collected 2018-10
CCAACTGGATATCGGCGTATGCGGTAAAAAGTACTACCTCCACCTCAGGGACCATCTTTTTGATTTCCGCGGCCCAGTACAAGCCTTCGTTACCCGTGTTGATGCTGGTGTTGAAATTCATATCCAGCAGCACTACGTCAGGCTTAAAACGCTCCAGCGTAGAAACCAACGTCACTGGCGAGGGCAGTGTTTCCACCTCTGAAAAATGCAACGGAAGCAGGATTTTCAACGCCTGGCGAATCCCGGCGTTGTCGTCCACAATCAGTATCTTTCCTTTCTTAGATGCCATAATCTAAAGTTCAAATTTAGTCAATTATTCTCGCACACGCAAATACAACCCCTGTGCCGTTAAATGTATCTCCTTTATAATCAGTTTCTTCCGCCAAGAATCACAAAGACCGGATTGTAAAGGAACCCTACACAACTGTAAGATTCCTTTACAACCCGTCCGTTATGCGCACCGGCCGTCACTACTTCTGCGCCAGCACTCTTTCTGTTTTCCTCGCCGGTTCCATCACAATACGGAGCCCAATAGAGGTCTGTCGATAGCGAATAATCCTGGAACCATTACTTGCAAACATATCTACAAGATCAGATGTGTCAAGGTTGTCCGGCACCTGCACGGAGAAGAAGCCCTCCTCATCCGTCACTGCCACACTCTTGCGGGAAGGGCTGTCCACATTCACAATCACCATTTTCATTCCCACGACAGGATTCCCATCCTTATCGGACACATAGCCACGGATAGTTTTGGCATTTACCATCACGGCGCTCATCAGCGCCACCATCATAAGAACAAATACGCGTTTCATAACTCTTGAAATCATTAGATTGTTAAACATTCATTGTCGTTTGCCCTCATCCTAAACACCCGCCGTGCCAAACTTGCAATACATTAACAATCAATACATTTCATTTTAAGTGTTGTTATAAAACGCCCTTTACACTTTTACAAAAAACGTAAAACCGGCTTTACACCCGGTCTGTCAAAGGTCCAAACAAAACCTCACCACAACCTCCCTCGGCCTCAAATACGTCAAGGTATATGACTGCACCGCGGAGGAGATATGTACCCGTTCATATTGCGAAGTCCCCACCATGTTCCGGCCGGCCAACGACAATTCCCACCGGTCCGCCTTGTAACTGACCGACGCATCACAGAACCAATTCACGCCAAAGTCCTTCTCGCTGCTGTGGTACAATTCGTTGTGCAGGGAAATCATCCACCTCTTTGCCGGCAGGAAGTTCAGCTGCATCCGATGCTCCCAGTCATTCACGCCGGCCATCGCAGTTCCTTCCACGCCGCCGTCGGCAAAGCCTTCGACCCCGCCGCCCTCCAGGCCCAGATGGTAGGGTTCTACCAGTCCCTCTGCAAGTAGTCTTTAAAACCGAATCAAATAAACTGCCGACACCCTAACGTGACGGCAGTTTCCGTAGTATATGTTTAACTGCTTATGAAAGCCTACCTCAGAACACCATATTGAACGCCGCCTGCTGTGCCCGTGCACTATGGGCGGCATTCATCTTGCCGAAGTTCCATTTCACACCGAAGAGAATGTACCTTCCCATTATGAGCCGATAGGAATCCTCCTCATAGTTGGCGGTTACAGTATGCGTGAGGTTCCGGGTCTGGTTCAGGATGTCATGAACCTTAACACTTAAATTGAAGGCACCGATATTCTTTGAGATCTCCGCATTCCATTGCCATTCAGGTTGGCCATAGCCTGCCGCATAGCCTTTGTAGAACACGTAGGCAATATCAGAATTGAATTCAAATTCGTGTTTGGTGGTATATGTGCCACTCGCAGTAAACCTGGTGTCCAGCGTATTCAAGTTGGCCTTGGGATTCAATGAGTAACGGGCAATGCGGCCGGCGGTCCTGGCTCCCGCGCTTACAGACCAATGGTCTGGATTGTACTTCACTGAGAAACCGGCCGAAGGGCTGAAGGAACGTGTCCTGCTCTCTGCAAAGCCGCTCTGTCCTCCATAGAATTGGTCACCGTCGGCATTTCCCCAGAAGTCGGTCATAAACGCTGAATAATCAAACGTATCTTTATCAAGTGCCGGGAGCGTTGTCTTTGCCTGATAGCTGATGGAGGAAGAATAACCGGCGCCACCGCTCAAGGTCAGGGACCAGAGTTTCTTGGCGTCCAGGGGCGTAGTGTAGTTTACAACCAGGTTGGATGTCAGGCTCGGTTTTAGGGCATTCACAGGGATGGAATACATAATGCCGTCGCTATCATACCAGAGCGCGGAAACAATGGGATTGTAATTCACCTGACCAGACAGATAAACATAAAGCGTAGAGAACTTTTCCCGATTATTCCTGGTCCAATTCGAACTTATGAAGGTATATGAATAAGGCTTCAGATAGACATTTCCAAGGCTCAAACGCGATGGATTCCTAATACCCAAAACCGGGAGCATCAGGGATGAGGAAGGCTGCCTTCCATATCCGTAAGCGGAAAGTGTTATCCGGTCATTTCCTTTTGCATACTGGAAACGGAGAGAGGGCGCAAAGAACCAGTTCCACTCATCTTTCCCCGTTGTCTCCTCTATCCCATAGCTTTTGGAGAAGGTTTCATTGAGAATCCCGATGGCCCGGCTGCCAAAAGTAACCCAGCTGCCTTGTCCGAACTTGTACTGTGCAGTCAAATCATATCGCTGTTCCAGATAGTCGGACTTGCTTTCAGAGGAGTAGTAGTCATTTCTGCCAGCCTCATCGAATGCATCCCGGATGTCATCCGAACGAGACCAGTCATATTGTGCCTGGGCGGATAACGTCCACTTCTCTCCAACAGGCTCCGTGTACCGGACACTCCCGTCCATCCCATACGACAGGCCGTTAGAGTGGTAGGTCATCGAGCGGGTTTCATCTCCGGCATTTGTAGTCAGGAGGGAAGACTCCAGGCTTTCCCCGTCATTTCTGCTGTAATAGGGATCAATCGCCAGCTGGAGGGTTCGGTTTTGTTTGCCACCTATCTCGCGGAAAGTCACGTCGGCATCAAAATATGCGTTTTTCCTTTCCGAAAGACTGTGGGTGGTGCCAGTGGATCTGTTTACGAAACTTCCTTCACGGCTGATCTCCGCCTGGTTGCTCTCATAGGAATCTGCTCTATTGTAACGGAAATCAGGACGAAGGTGGAACCAGACCTTGCCTGTTTCCTTCTCGAATTCCATGTTGGCGGACAGCCCGTGAGCATAGGATTTACCGATGTCTTCCGTTGTGGATGACAGGTTCCCGTCTTCTTGATAGGTGGTCCTGTCCGCCCGAGTGCCGGAATCCGTATCCGTGTACTTGTAATTGACGCTGACGGTAGTCTCGACGTCTTTGATACGGGAAGTATTGGCATTCACCGCCAGTTGGGCAGCCGTAGACAGGCCCTGGTTCGCCGTGGAGCGCTCACCTGCATCGCTGATGACAACGACGACCGCATTAGAGTCGTTGATATTCTGCCCATTGGCAATCACCGTCACCTGATCTTTCTCGGAGTAGGCTGATACAAGGGCATTGCCGTTCCACAGCAAGCCGCGATTGTCACGCAGTACATCGTCTCCCTCTTTTTCTCCAAGCGTAGCGCCTCCCTTCAGACCCACATTGCCGAACCATCCTTTTTCGTATTCCTTCTTGAGCGCCACATCCAACACCTTTTCCCGTTGGCCATCCTGGATGCCGGATGCACGGGTCTGCTCGCTTTCTCGGTCTATGACGCGAATCTTGTCCACCACTGCAGCGGGCAGGTTGTTCAGGGCGGTGGATTGGTCGTTAAAGAAGAAGGTCCGGCCGCCCACAGTGAGTTTGTCAATCTCCTCGCCGTTGAACTTGACCTTGCCGTCCTCGGTTATTTCCATACCCGGCATTCGCTGAAGCAGGTCTTTCAGCATCGCATTGGCTCCCACACGGAAGGAGGAGGCATTGAACTCTACAGTGTCCTGTTTGACAACAATGGGGTTACCTATATCGGTGATGGTTGCAGCCTGAAGAAACAGTTCGTCCTGCTGCAGCCGAATTGTTCCCATATCCACTTGCTCCTCGCGGAAGAAGCGCTCTTTCACAAAAGGTTTATACCCCATCATCTCCACGTGGAAGACATAACTGCCGAAGGGCACCTCGTCCAGCTTGGCTTCGCCCTTGGCGTCAGTGAGGGTGAAATTGGTTATGGTGGTATCCTTGGAAGGTATCACGTACACCGACGCAAAAGCCACCGGCTCATTGGTGAGCGAGTCCAGCACCATGGTCTTGATTTCGCTCATCCGGCCCTGGAATACATTGTCATTCAAGATAAACACTTGCGCCAGTGCGGCAAGGCTGTTTACAAACAGCAATACAAATAATGACAGAATTTTCTTCATCTTTCAAACTACGGTTCTTCCATAAACAACTCACCCTTCAAGAAGGTTACTCTTTTGGTAGCGAATTCATACCCCCGTGTTCCCGGGCGGGCTACTTCCAGATATTTTTCGTACCATTGGAGCGCTTGTTTGTAATCCTTCTTGACTTCGTAGCAATACGCAATGGTGGAGAGGGCTGAAATGAATTTGGGATTATATCGGTATGCTTCCTTGTAATGCTCTATGGCTTTGTCCCAGGAGTCCTGCCTGCGGTAGTAGGCAAGGCCATATTGCTGCTGAATGCGGGAGGCCAAAGCTGGGTCCGGTTGAATCATCTCCCAAACTTTATCAAGCCAGGGTTTTATTTCATTATCAAAAGAACGGTATGCCTCCAATTTGACGGCTGCAATGGAATAGGCCAGGTTTACATCGCTTGAATCAATCTGCCATGCAGTCAGAAGCTCTTCCTCTGCCCGGTACATTACCTTCGTATGCCAGTAGCTCTGTCCCAAATAATAATGGATGGGATAGGTATCGTTGCCGATGTCCTCCTGGCGTTGGAAAACACTAATGGCAGATTCATAGTCCCCTTTGCGGTAATAGGACAGGCCTTGAAGCGGAGCAACAAGGGGGTTGTCAGGATCTTCCGACAGGAATGCTCCCGTCAAGGCTATAGCTCCGTCATAATCATCCTTACCAATCAGGACATTCACGGCTTTGGCCACGACCGACTCGTTCATCGGCCTCATGGCAAGGGAGCGTCTGTAGTACCACAAAGCCGAATCTGCCGATTCCATCTGGCGGAACGAATCACCGATAAAACTAAGTACAGCAGGAATGGAATCCAGTTGCAGAATTTCCCGACCGGCCTGAATGCTCTGCGGCCAGGCCTTGATCCGAGCGTAGGTCTGCATTTGCCTGATCTTGTAAAGAATATTGTCCGGAGCACGGGATGATAGTAGGAAGTAGGTCCCCGCAGCACTCTCATAATCCCCGCTCTGGAAATGGCAGTCGGCTAGTTCGGAGAGGACGTCCTCGTCAAAACCTTCCGGTTTTACAAGTTCTGACAACTTCTCGATGGCCTCGTCGGTCTTATAAATGCTCTTGAGGTAACGTGCCTCCGCCAATATCCCCTTTCGGAGATCCAGCGAGTCTTGAGTTTGGGCATGTACGACACAAAGACTGCCAAGTAGGAGTCCGGTAATATAACTGAGTTTACGCATACGCGTTAATATGTTCTATAAATCTACTTAAGTTGGAAATAGATTGGGAAGTTATACGTCACTTTGACCGGATGTCCATCTTGAGACCCTGGAGTCCATCTTTCAGAACAGCTCGTAAGTACTCTCAATGCCTCAGTGTCCAAATCCGGGTGAACGCCTCGGACAATGCGAATATCCTTCATGTATCCATCCACATCCACTGCAAAGCTAAGGTCAATCCGCCCCTGGATACCGGCTTTTTTTGCATTTTCTGGATATTGCAGTTGTCCATTTACCCAGCGGGAGAATTCATTAGCATCCCCTCCGTTGAAAGTGGGCTTGACATCCACAAGATGGAATGGAACAGATTCTTCCAATTCAATCGCTATTCCCTCTGTATAGCTATCTCTGACTGGATTTACTGCATAGGCTGTGATAGAGAGAATAGGCAGGATGGCCACATAACACCAGCAAAACCATTTCGGAGAGGTTCCTTTCAGCATCATTGAAATCCGGCTTTTCAGATAGGAATGCTGAAATCCGCTTGCAAGAACAAAATGTTCATCGCCTACTGCTTTTCTGACTAATAACATTTGATACTGGCGGGCTTCTATGCCGGCATCTATGACAGCGTCATCTGCCTCGTATTCATGAAGAAGCCCCAATTCCGTTCGCATAATCCACACAAGCGGATTCCACCACCAGACAATCTGGATGATACGGTAAATGAATAAATCCAGGTAGTGGCAGCATTTTACATGCATCATTTCATGGGTAAAAATGGCAGGATTCTCTTCAAGATCTTTTCTCCCAATAACTATGATCTTTCCGAAAGAAAAGGATGGATGGTCTCCTTCCAACACTGTTGTCTGGTATCCCTTAATTAGCCTTTTCTCTCCGGTTTTCATCAGTCGTATCATTTTTACTGTGGAGATTGTCGTGTAAAGAATGATAACTAATGCCCCTATAAGATAAGCAATCGATAAGATGACCGGCCAGGATAGGAAGGAATCATGGGCGGCAGAAAGGGAGGACTCTTCTGAGCCAATTATTGAAAGTGGCCCAGCCGCTGTAGCGTGATTCGCTGTTCTAATTTTAAGTAAAGGAAGCAAAGAACAAATCACAGAACCCAGAAGAAGTACAATCCGATTCATCCGAAAGAAGGTAGCATGGCGCATCACCAGAAGGTAAAACGCATAGAAGATACCTAAATAGAGTCCGCTCCGGGCAATATAGTATAGGAATTCTGTCATGACTGCTGCTTTTCAATTGATGCAATTAATGCCTTCAAATCTGCAAGGTCGATCTTCTCCTCTTCCACGAACTGCGAAACTAAAGACAAATATGAGTTGTTGTAATGATTCGCGACGACATCAGAAACCTTACGACCTCTATACTGTCGCTCGCTAATCTTAACTTTATGACGGAATGAATTGGCCATGGGCTCCCGCTCCAGGAACCCCTTCTTCTCCAGTATTTTCACCAAGGTAGCTATAGTGTTATAATGGGGCTTTGGCTCCGGGAGATATGAAATAACATCACGGATAAACAAGGGCCCGTGCGCCCAAAAGATGTTCATCAAGATCTCTTCTTTAGCAGTCAAACTCTTTATCATAATGCAAAATATTATAGCTTCGACTGCAAAGATAGTAAACAAAAATTAATCTACTAATACTTTTAGTAGAAATACTGCATGTTTTAGTAGATTTGTGCTTAGCGAAGGGAGTTTTGATACTTTCTACCTTGAAAAATATGTTTGTCTGGAAAAAAGCATTATGTTTGGAACAAAACAATAATAATAGTTATTGCTGTCATTGTGAAGTGGCCTAACAAACTGTCTTTTTGAATCTTTGAAAACGAAGTTTGTTTGTCCGAATAGACATCAAATTTATTTAATTCATTGAAAATCAATATATAACAATATCTTTAACGAGGAGGAGTATTAAGAGAGAGTTTTACTCTTAACATACTGATTTACAGTGAGACAAACAAAAATTATTTGTTTGTCTCACTGTCTTTTTTGCATCAAATTCGGTCGTAAATAACGCTGAAAACCGCCCAAAATCGTGTGTTTTACAGATAAGTTTGTCTATTTTTTATCCTGCGGATTCTTCCTCGTGAATATTGGGATGCATCAATAAAAAAGTCCTCCAGAATCAAAGAGCCGAATATGGGAAGCAATTGTGTCAACGCTGTTGACACAATTGCAGGATCGTTACGGCACGGATTTAATCTCCGGAATAATCGGAGAATGATGCAATTTACTTTTTCTGGTAGTGACCCTTCATTGAGAAAACATATACCAGAATCTTTTCTCCGTCTACTGAGTAGATAATCCTGTCAGTTTTGTTGATTCTACGGGACCACTTGCCAGTGAGGTTGTGCTTGAGCGGCTCCGGTTTTCCGATGCCTGAGTAGGGATGCTCAGCAATGTCCTTGAGGATTTCCTTTATTTTAACGACCGTTTTCCCATCAGTTTTCTTCCACTCGTCAAAATCCTTCCGCGCCTGGGGAAGAAAGGCAATATTATAGCTCATCGACGTTTACAACTTCATAGTTCCCGTTTTTCACATCCTCATCTCCCCGGCGGATGGCTTCCACCAAATCAGGCTGAGACATAATGTAAGCCGTTTCTACCATGGACTCGTACTCTTCCAAGGACATAATTACCACCGCGGATCCGTTTCCCCTGTTCACTATGACATTGTCGGAATCCTTGACTACCCTGTCGAGATAGTCTTTGAGATTTGACCGAAGGTCTGTATATGTTGCTGTAATCATATTGTAAGTACTTAAATAAGTACTGCAAAGATAATGCTTAATACTGAAAACGCAATACTGGAAAGGAAAAACTACCGCAATTCAAGCTCAAACACTGTCCGGTTATCATCGCTTCTTAAAAATCAAAGCCACCTTCAGTTTTAGAACTCTACAAAACAATGTTTGTTTGTCTAAACAAGCATGAATGATTTGTTTGTCTCGCTGTCGTTTTGTGATGGTGGGAGAAGAAGTTGACGCGACGCAGAAGAAACGGGTATTATATCTGCGTCGCGGAGGGAAATAGCCGAAAAACTGCTTGAAATTGCCCGTGACGTTTAAGAACGGGCCATTTTTTATGCGTCGCGTTAAAGTCAGGATTACGACGATTTGTCCGGACAGGAAAGAATGGTTATTTTTGTCCAAAATCATCCAGACAGTTTGGAAGATCAAAACGAACTTTATAAATTCTTTGGAAATGAAAGCTCACTCCTTTCTTATGATTCCGGTGGTCGCCGCTGGTATGTTGGCTTGCTCCGGAAATGACACAAAGTATGTTATTACAGGCAAGAACGCTCCCCAGGATGGGGCAGTCGTCTATCTGGTTGATCGGATCGTAGCCGACGCCATTGACAGCACCGTAGTCGCCGATGGTGCCTTCCGGATGAAAGGCAAGGCCACCAGGGACGCCTTCATGCACGTTGAGATTAAGGGTACGGACTGGAACTATCTGCTCTTCAACGACGGTGTTCCCATTCAAATCAATTACACCGACAGCTCCGTCACAGGATCTGCCCTGAATACCAAACTGACGGAGTGTGACAAGCGGAATTCCAAGGCCTACGCTCAGTTGGATAGGCTCGTACGTGATTTCCTGGCGATGTCCAAGGAGGATCAGAATTCCGCCGAGGATGAATTTGTCTCTCAGTATCAGGAAGTGTACCAGCGTTTTGCTGATACCAATCTGGCCATTATCGAGGAGAATATGGATAATCTCATCCCGGTCGCTTTCATTGAAAACGTCCCCGAGGTCGCGGGCTACTCTAAGTTCAACGAACTTGTCTCCTCAGATGCTCCCTTTGCCAAGCATCCGTACGTGGTGGATCTCAAGGAGGGTCTGGAAGGGGCCATGGCCGAAGAACTGAAGGCTGAAGATGTCAGGAGCGCCGTCATCGGCCAGAAATTCCTGGATCTGGAAGAGGCCGATACCGATGGCAATATGCATAAGCTGAGCGAGTATGTGGGACTGGGCAAATGGGTGCTGGTGGACTTCTGGGCCTCTTGGTGCAGTCCCTGCAAGGCTGAAATGCCCAATGTAAGGGATGCCTACAAACAGTACCACGACAAGGGTTTTGAGATTGTCGGGCTTTCTTTTGACAGCGAAAAGGAGTCTTGGGAAAAGGCTATCGTCGAGTGGCAGATGCCGTGGATCCATCTCTCCGACCTGAAGTCCTGGAAGAGCGTGGCTGCAGAGGTTTACTCTGTCAACTCCATTCCGGACAACCTTCTGATCGACCCCGAAGGCATCGTCGTAGCCCGTGGCCTCAGGGGCGAAGCGCTGGCGAAGAAACTCTCCGAACTTCCCTTCTGATCCTGTAGGTCTGGATCAAGACAGAGGTCACGATCAAGGTGATTCCTAGCCAGAATGAAAAGTTCAACTCTTGCAGTTCACCGAAGAGAAGAGCTGCAATGGCTATGCTGTAAACCGGTTCCAGGTTGTAGGCAAGGTTGACCGTGAAAGCCGAAAGCTCACGGAGGGCTTGCAACTGGAAGAGGAAGGGCAGAACGGTGAATATGGAACCGAGAAGGAACAGCCAAAGATAATCAGCCTTCATTGGGGCAACCGGATCTGACGGGAACAGGTGTGCGTACAACGGCATGCAGAGACTGAGGAAGAGGACTCCTCCAATGAGTTCGTAGAGAAGCATGGTTGAACTGTCCTCTCCGGTTTCCCTGGCTACATTTATATTCAGAATGGAAAAAACTGAGTAGAGTGCAGCACAGAGCAGTCCCAGGGCGATTCCGAGGCGATAGCGAACATCAAGGCTGAATATCAGAAGCACTCCTGCGATAGCTATGAAACTGATCAGTACTTCAGCCCAGGAGATCCGTTTGCGATTGATGAGCGGGTTAAACAGAGTAGTGAAGAAGCATGATGTGGCTACACAGACAACGCCGATTGAGACGTTGGAAGCCTGGATGCTGGCAAAGAACGCTACCCAGTGAGTCGCAAGGATGGCACCGCATCCGGCAATCTTCAGAAGTGATTTCCATCCGATTCTATGAAGCCGTCCCATGATGGCAAGAACCAAAGACAGAGTTGCAACGCTGACCATCATCCTGTACCACACAAGAGGAAGTCCGCCAAGGGAAATCAATCTGCCGAAAATTCCTGTCCATCCGGCCAGGAATACGGCCAGGTGGAGTATGACGAGGATTCTGCTATTGTTTGAACTTCCCATCTAACTGCTAATGTAATTCGTCATATCGGCGGTCCCAATCACGATAGTACTCCAGTTTCGGGTCTTCGAATAGGGACATCTGCTCGTAGCTCTCATGAGTGAGTTTGCTGACTCCAAGACCGACCTGGCGGATAGGTGTGACTCCGTCCCATACCTCAGACAGCATCCTCCGGGCCTCATTTAGGATAACTGCCGTGACATCCGTCGGCTGCGACAGGGAAGTCTGCTTCTGGACAACTGAGAAATCCTTATGCTTGATGAACATTGACACGGTTGACGCCCGGAAATCATCCCGACGAATGCGGTGCGCCACTATGCAAGCCACGTTGAAAAGTGCTCTGTCGATATCCTTTGGGTCAGTAAAATCACTGGCGAACGTCCTTTCGGCGCTGTAGCTCTTAGCCTCCGCCACTTCTGTTTCCACCGGCGAATCATCGTGACCGTTGGCGTTTTCGTGAAGCTGCAGGGCGAACTTATGACCGACCAGCCTGGTAAGATAACCGATGTCGATTGTGGCCAGGTCACCAATCGTCCTTATCCCGTAGTCCTGGAGTCTTTCTTCGGTCTTCTTTCCCACCCATAGCAGGTCGCGTACACCTAGCGGCCACATCTTTTCCTGGACTTCATCCTCCCAGAGGGTGTGAACCTTGTCCGGTTTCTCGAAGTCGGAAGCCATCTTTGCGAGCAGCTTGTTTGAACCAACCCCAACATTTACCGTGAACCCGAGTTTGGACTTGATCTCATCCTTCAGCTGAGTAGCTACTTCGACGGGGTCGCGACCGGAGCAGCGAAAGGACATATCGATGAAACATTCATCGATGCTGAATTGTTGCAGGACGGGAGAATAGTTCCGGCAGATGGAAATGAATCCTTCCGAACAACGCTTATACCATTCCCAATCACCGCGCACAATGACCAGGGTAGGGCAGATGCGAAGTGCCATCGAAACCGGGGTAGCTGACTTGATTCCCAGTTTCTTGGCAGGCATCGATGCGGCAGTGATTATGCTCCTGCGGTCATTAGGGTCGCCTGATACCACCGATGGCACCAGCCTTATGTCCGGCTTACCTTCTTGAACCATTTTCACCGCCGTCCACGACAGGAAGGCGGAGTTTACATCAATATGGAATATGATGCGCATCACTTCTTGCGGAGCAGGAACTTACGGCCAAGCTTGACGATGGATTTCATAGGCCATGGGAGCAGGGCGCGCTCGGCCTCCTGGATCTTTTCACGGATGGGAATACCTTGCGGGCAATGCTGTTCGCATTTTCCGCACTGGATGCACTGAGAGGCGAATGACGGCTGAGCAGCCAGGGCGACAGTCTGGAAGTATTGTGAGCGTCCTGACATCTTAGCCTCAGTGTACATGGTGTTGTAGCTGGCGAATATGCCCGGAATGTCCACACCTTTGGGACAAGGCATACAGTAACGGCAACCTGTGCATCCGACTTTCTCCTTAGCCTTGATTATTCCCAGGATACGTTTCAGGAACTCGCGGTCATCATCTGTAAACGCTCCGACCTCGGCATCCGAGGCGGTTCTGACGTTTTCTTCCACCATTGCGATGGAATTCATCCCTGAGAGTACTACTGTTACCTCTGGCTGGTCCCATAACCAGCGGAGGCCCCAGTTGGCGGGGCTCCACTTTCGGGGATGGTGTGATATGAGGCGTTTTGCCTCTTCCGGCAACTTGTTCACGAGCTTTCCTCCACGAAGAGGCTCCATGATTACTACAGGAATTCCCCTTGCGGCAGCTGCCTTTAAACCTGCTGATCCAGCCTGGGTCGTCTCGTCCAGATAGTTGTACTGGATCTGGCAGAAGTCCCATTCATAGTCGGCGAGTATCTTCAGGAAATTGTCGGTGTTCCCGTGATAGGAAAAACCTATATTCCGGATTGCGCCGGATTCCTTCTTGGCTGCAATCCAATCTACAACTCCTACTGTCTTAAGCCGTTCCCACTGGGCGATATCGGTCAGGTGGTGCATCAGATAGTAGTCGATGTAATCAGTTTTCAGGCGCGACAGTTCCTCCTCGAAATACTTGTCCAGTGATCCGAGGTTACGGACCAGATACTGTGGCAGTTTCGTGGCCACGTGAACCTTCTCGCGGATTCCGTTGCGGGAGAGAATCTCACCTAAGGCTGCTTCACTGCCAGGGGACGTGTAGGCTGCGTCGAAATAATTCACTC
>JAEEGJ010023455.1_pt1 | contig 12945 bp, 9 predicted proteins | sample 8958761 | NCBI WGS metagenome assembly JAEEGJ01 (sample SAMN16246546, study PRJNA631951) | gut metagenome | biome: gut microbiome; feature: rumen; material: RS-attached | host: Bos | place: Iran: Karaj | collected 2018-10
TTGAGAATATCTGTTCGGGCTCCATGCTGACCACGGCATCGGTTACAGCGGGATTGAGTGACTGCAGGAACGCATCGCCCAGCATAGGCAGGATGGGAACAATCACGAACCAAACCAGAGCAGAACCGGCAGCGATGATGCATGCGTACTTAAGACCTACGATATATCCCAGACCCAGAACGGCAGCACCGGTATTGATACTGAACACCAGCTTTGCCTTTGTAGCCAGAGCCGATCCCCACGCACAAACCCTTGTGGTGAAGTTCTCGGTCCACAGACCGAATGTAGAAACTATGAAATCATAGATACCACCAATGATACCTGAAACCACCAGAGGCTTGGCCTGACCGGCACCCTTCTCGCCCGATATGAGCACCTGAGTGGTGGCAGTAGCCTCGGGGAAAGGATACTTTCCGTGCATATCCTTGACAAAATACTTGCGGAACGGAATCAGGAACAGGATACCCAGCACACCGCCCAGCAGAGAACTGAGGAACACCTGCATAAAGTTCACGGTCATATCCGGATATTTGGCCTGCAAAATGTAAAGTGCAGGAAGAGTGAATATGGCACCTGCCACAATCACGCCCGAGCATGCGCCGATGGACTGTATGATTACGTTCTCACCTAGGGCGCCCTTGCGCTTGGCAACTGAAGAAACACCTACGGCGATGATTGCAATAGGTATTGCAGCCTCAAAAACCTGACCTACCTTAAGGCCCAGATAAGCGGCTGCAGCCGAGAACAGCACAGCCATGAGCAGACCCCAGCCCACTGACCACAGATTGGCCTCGGGATAGACCCTGTCGGGTTTCATAATCGGTTCGTAAGACTCTCCTTCCTTAAGTTCGCGATACGCGTTTTCCGGCAGTTCAACCGGTTTTTTATCCTCTTCCATTAGTATTTGTAGTTGGTCAAACAATTCGCGAATATAGATATTATATTAAAAAATGAGTTACATTTGGTCCACAAAAACCACATTTACTAACTATCAATTATATGAAAAAGGATTTATTATTTGCAGCCGCAGCCGTCATGGCACTTGTATCCATGCCGGTTCAGGCACAGAATTCAAGAATCGTTGAAGACGGAGGTTCAGGCCCCTACAAGGCTATCATGATGGAAGAGGCCTCACTTACCACTCACACTATTTTCCGTCCGCAGGACCTGAGCAAGTTCGATAAGAAGAACCTGCTCCCCATCATAGTATGGGGTAACGGCGGTTGCGCCAACTCTCCCAGCGGCCATGTCAATTTCCTCAATGAGGTTGCTTCTCAGGGATTCCTTATTGTAGCTATCGGCCCCAGCAACTACCAGCAGCAGGAGGCTCCGCGTCCCGGTCAGACCGGTGATGTACCCCGTATGGGTCAGGGCGGCGGATTCCCCGGTGGCGGTATGCCCGGTGGTGGAATGCCTCCTATGGGCGGCGGAATGCCCCGTATGGGCGGTGGAATGCCCGGCGGTATGGGTGGCGGAATGTCAATGGGTGACCCCGCAGGCCTCAAGCAGGCTCTTGAGTGGGCAATCGCTCAGAATGCCGATAAGAACAGCCCCTACTATGGCAAGCTTGATATAGACAACATCGCTGCTGCCGGAATGTCATGCGGCGGTCTGCAGGCTCTCCACATGAGTGACGATGCACGTATCAAGACCATCCTGGTCATGAACAGCGGATACTTCGGCACCGATGAGAGTGAGGACAAGGCCAGCCTTGCAAAACTGAAACAGAAATCAATCATCTGGATCCTTGGCGGTTCAACCGATATCGCATGGGAGAACGGTAACGACGACTTCAAGCGTATGGCAGGTACAATGCCCGCATGTCTGGTAAGCCTTGACGGCATCGGCCACGGCGGTACATACATGCAGCCCAACGGCGGTGACTACGCAAAGGTAGCAGGTGCATGGCTCAAATGGTGGCTCAAGGGCGACAAGGAGGCCGGCACTATGTTTACAGGCAATGAGCCCGGCGTAAGCAAGATGGCTGGTTGGATGATTGAGCGTAAAAACATCAAGTAAAATCCCCAGACTGACAAAGAAAGAACGCGCCCCTCAATCGGGGCGCGTTTTCTTTCTTAGCCAATTTGGATTCCCGTTTGGAATCCCTCAACCTAATTATTTATAGTCTGAAGAAAGAATAGTATACCTTGTCGGCCATTGCCGTCTGTTTCTGCTCATTCATATAATTGAGGTTCTCAAACTGGTCACGGTCAAAACTGTAGACGAGTTCCTTGTCACTCAACTTGCAAAGACGTGCCTTCTTTGTGATGGTTTCACCTCCGTCACGCTCCTCGCAGAAGGTAAGACTTCCGTCAGGACGCAATGAATAATGTCCCTCCATTGTAACCATATTGGCAACTGTAAGCGGTGCATCACCGTACATTACGTATGAATGCGGGCTGATTACCAGATTCCACTTGCGTTTGTTCACAGTGGTGTTCTTCTGGATTCTCTTGGCATCACGGTAATATACCACGTCTGAGAAATACCAGTTTCCCTCAATTCTCCTCTTCCAATACATGAACCTAAGTCCCTGAACGTAATTCCAAATTTTCCTCATAAATAAGTCCTCCTATCAGTTAGTCCTAGTGTTAATCAATTATTATCTATTGAGAATTATTCATTGTCAAAATCAAGTACACGGCCGTTGAACTTTACCTCCCAGTTGTTTACTGAAGCAGTGAATTCAATCGGTCTGTAAACCGTATAGATGTTCATACCGAGCACGAATGTGTACTGGAGTCCCAGCTCCATCATATCATTCGGAAGTACACCGGCCAGAGAAATGATCTGAGACTGACCCTGGGCGCCACGGTAGTGGGTTCCCTCATAATCAAACGGATCTATGTCAAATATCACCTCTACAAAATGTTTACCGTCCTTGAACTCCTCAGGTACTGCGTATATGTGGTTGCAGTTCTCCCTCTCAACGGACAGTTTTCTTTCGCCCATGAAATCAGCATTCTCAACACCGCACTTTACAGGATCGTTTCCCTCATAGAATGTAATGTTCTGATGCTTGGCGTTAGGTATCCAACGGCTGTTTGCACCGTCTGCCACGAACAGACCTTCGGCAGGCATTCCATGAAGCACAACCTTGCGGACATGCATAAGTCCCTTGAGCTGATCATCATCGGTAATGTCGCAAACTTTAAAACCAATGCTGTTTGAGATGTGATGGAACTGTAAATTGACTGTTTCGTGATTCTGATCACATCTCATGTCTACAGCATTTGAGGCCAACGGGCCTTTCTTAATATCATTGGGTGTGAAAGATATGGCGTATGAGCCATCTTTGTGATAACTCACGCTACTTACATGGGGATAATAAGCGCTGACTTTTACTGAACCGCTCGAAAGACTGGATGTGATCAGATTTGCGGTTCTGACACCACCTGTCTCATATATGGGACAATTGTCAACTATGAAATCCTTCTTCTCATTGTCAATACCTACCAGACCGAAAGCGATCTTGGAATCCATATTCGCATGGGTCAAGTCAATACTGTAATCAGATACAGTCTTGGTGTCGTTATCGTTCCCTGTTATATTGGCCTTAGTACCCTCAGCATGAGACTTGGTCTTTGTATTACGGGTAACCGTTATATTAAATATGGTCTTTGTCTCCTGATCATAGGATACAACACTATACCTATCCTCCTGGACGCAAGAGGAGAACAGCAAAGCAGCTGTTGCTATCAGAATTGATGTTATGTCGGTACGTCTCATATCGTTTGGGTTTTGTTTCCGTATCAAAGATAAAATTGTTTTTCAACCGGCAATGTTGGAAAATAGGTGGACTTGCATATTTTGATTAAAATTATTCATGATTTGAGACAAATGTTTAAAAGTGTAAAAATGGACAATTGCTAAAATTTGAACGATTTTGAACATTATTTCCCGCTCTTCAGAGCTATTTCTTACCTTTGCAAGGACAATTAAAGAGCTATGAACATTCTCATCAACAACGGCATTATTCTGCCCATGACAGTATCAGAGAGCAATAATCTCTACTTTAATGGCAATGTAGGAATAGAAGGTGAAAAGATTGCGTTTGTCAGTTCAGACAAGAATAAAGCATCGGATTTTGCTGCAAGTCATCCCGACGCCATACAGATAGACGCTTCCGGAAAGATTGTCATGCCGGGACTCATCAACACCCACACGCATGTGGCCATGGCGCTGTTGAGAGGTATATCGGATGATGTACCATTGATGGAATGGCTTGAGCAGCACATCTGGCCCATTGAAGGAAAGATGGGTTATCAGGAGGTTTTTGACGGAGCCAGACTGGGCATACTGGAGATGCTCATGGGAGGCACCACCACCTTTGTAGATATGTACCCATACGAGGAGGCGGTGGCCGAGGCAGCCGAGACCGCAGGCATACGCGCACTGGTAAGCCCCTGCCCCATGGATTTCAGGATGGATCATTTTGAGAATGACTGGAAGCAGGTTCAGAAGAGGTTCTCATCAAGCCGTCTGGTTACCATGTGGATGGGACCGCACGCCATCTATACCCTGTCAGGCGAGCACCTGCAGCGCTCAATCAGCCTGTCCAGGGAACTGGGTGTAGGCAGTCATGTCCATCTAGCCGAGACACAGACGGAGCAAGATAACTGTATGGCACAACATGGTATGAGTCCTACCGAATATCTTGAGAAAGAAGGTCTGTTCACTACAAAGACGCTTGCAGCACACTGCGTAGTGATGTCTGACCACGATATAGAGATTCTGGCCAGAAACGGAGTATCCGTAGCCCACAATCCCCAGAGCAATATGAAACTTGCATCGGGCATTGCTCCTGTAAAGAAGATGCTTGATGCCGGCGTTAATGTATCATTAGGTACTGACGGTGCTTCATCTAACAATGACCTGGATATGTGGGAAGAGATGCGTACAGCTTCACTCCTGCAGAAGGTAAGCACCCTTGATCCCTGCGCCATTCCGGCATACACTGCCCTGCAGATGGCCACGGTCAACGGTGCCAAGGCTATCGGCCGTGAAGGAGAACTGGGCGTTCTGGCCGCCGGCGCGTTAGCCGATGTACTGCTCGTTGATATTGAAAAAGCGCATCTATATCCGCATACCAACCTTATTTCAGAGCTTGTTTACAGCACACATGCATCAGATGTTGATACCGTCATAGTTAACGGCAACATAGTGGTTGAAAACCGCAAATGCCTTACTATGAACGCCCAAGAGGTGTGTGGTACGGCGCAAAAGCATATTGACGCCTTGATGGCAAAATAAAAAAGTGCAAATAGCGACAAAAAAGTTGCAATACCTTTTGGTGGATAACCCCAAAAACCTTACCTTTGCACCGCTTTCACAAAAAGCACCTGCGGCAATAGCTCAGTTGGTAGAGCACGACCTTGCCAAGGTCGGGGTCGCGAGTTCGAGTCTCGTTTGCCGCTCAAAAGTAGATCTTTGATTTATTTAGAAATGCCCAGGTGGCGGAATTGGTAGACGCGCACGTTTCAGGTGCGTGTGCCGCGAGGTGTGCAGGTTCGAGTCCTGTTCTGGGCACTTCTCTGGAGAGATGGCGGAATTGGTAGACGCGCTACTTTGAGGGGGTAGTGACAATTATGTCGTGTGAGTTCGAGTCTCATTCTCTTCACTAATCAATCTATCTATGCGGCAATAGCTCAGTTGGTAGAGCACGACCTTGCCAAGGTCGGGGTCGCGAGTTCGAGTCTCGTTTGCCGCTCAAATTTATGAATTACTAAGCAGCTTGTCTTTAACAGGAAAGGCTGCTTTTTTTGTTGAATAACGAATGAAAAGAACTACAACATTCCTACTGTCAGTATTGTCAGTACTTTGTTTGCAAGCCCAAAACAAGCACACCATCAGCGGTTACATAACCGACAAGGCTAGCAAGGAGACACTGATTGGTGCCACGATCCTGGACCTCAAGAGCGGCCGCGGAACAACGACCAACGAGTACGGATTCTACTCAATCACCCTACCCGACGGCCCCATAGAGATGCGAACCGGCTATGTAGGATATAAGCCTGTGGTCATCCCGTTCACTCTTTACAAGGATACCGTTATTAATATAGGCGTTCCCACCGTCGACGCACTGAATGAGGTCACCATCTACGGTAACCGTGAGATTCTGGGCGTACGCGGTTCACAGATGAGCGCCGTTGACATACCCATTGAGCAGATCAAAGCCGTTCCCGCCATGTTCGGTGAGACCGATGTACTCAAGGCACTCCAGTTGCTGCCCGGCGTTCAGGCCGGCACCGAGGCAACTGCAGGACTCTATGTGCGCGGAGGCAACCCCGATGAGAACCTTCTGCTGCTGGACGGCGTACCCGTATATAACGTGAACCATATGTTCGGAATGTTCTCAGTATTCAATCCCGATGCCATAAAGAACGTAACCCTGTACAAGGGCAGTTTCCCGGCCCACTATTACGGCCGCCTGTCATCGGTCGTGGATATCCGCATGAAGGACGGCGACATGGAGAAATATCACGGCAACGTATCCCTGGGACTTATTTCATCCAAGATCAATCTGGAGGGTCCTATTATAAAAGGTAAGACATCATTCAACATATCGGCCCGCCGCACATACTCTGACATCCTGCTGAATTCGGCCATATGGCTCAACAAGCAATTTGATTTTGCCGGCTACGACGAGGACTACAGCATGGGTTACTACTTCTATGACCTGAACGTAAAACTGAACCACAAGTTCAATGACCGCGACCGTCTGTATGTAAGCTGGTACAGCGGTGATGATGACATATTCTTCAATTACAAGAGTTCAGGAGGTGCATACAAATCAAAGACTAAACTTGACTGGCGCTGGGGAAACACCGTTTCGGCCATACGCTGGAACCATGTGGTCAACCCCAAGCTCTTTATGGACCTGAGCGCCAACTACACCCAATATCGTCACAGGATGGGAATCACCATGAAGGATAAGGACAAGGTCAACAAAACTGAGGGCAATTCTTCAATCAGAATGAAATCGGGTATATACGACGCCTCTTTCCGTAGTGATTTCCACTGGTCACCATCGGCCAAGCAGGAGATCAGATTCGGCGGCAGTTACACTCACCACAAGTTTACTCCCGATGTCATGAGCCTGAGCTTGAACAGCACACAGACTATGGACAACGACTCCGTAAAGAACGAAAGCTTTAACCAGACATTCGGATCAAAGGATATAATAGCTCATGAATTCCAGCTTTATGCCGAGGATGACATTGAACTTACCGATATAATAAGGTTCAATGTGGGAGCCGGATACGCAGGATTCAGCGTCAACAATCGCTACTACAACTCTCTGGAGCCCAGACTGAGCGCCCGATTCCTCATTACCGATGACCTGTCACTCAAGACCGGATATGCGTATATGACACAGTATGTGCACCTGCTCTCCAACAACGTAATCAGCCTTCCCACGGACCTTTGGGTACCTGTGACCGACAAGATTGAGCCGGAGCATTCGCACCAGTGGGCACTGGGAGCCGCATACAGCATCGAGGGACTGGCCGATTTCACCCTTGAGAGTTATTACAAGCACATGAACAACCTGATTGAGTACAAGGAGGGATCAACTTATATGTCGGGCGACACGGACTGGCAGAACAAGATTGCCCTTGGCCAGGGCTGGAGTTACGGCATCGAGTTCATGGCACAGCGCTCTGTGGGCAGACTGAACGGCTGGATTGCATACACCTGGAACAAGTCACAGCGCAAGTTTGACCGTCCGGGCATGACACTTAACGCCGGACGAACGTTTGATGCCAAATATGACCGCCGCCACAAGTTGGACATTACCTGCAGTTACAAGTTCAGTGACAGGTTCGACATGTCGGCCACATGGCTCTATGAGACCGGAAACTGCGGAACGATCTATACCCAGTACTATGATTCAGCAATTCTTATTACTGATGAGGATGAGTTGTACCCCTACACCACCACTATTGGCTATTATGAAAACCGCAACAATCTGCGCCTGAACCCCACACACAGGCTTGACCTGAGTTTCAACTGGCATCGCAAATTCAGCGAGAGAGTAAGCCGCACATTGAATCTGAGCGTATACAACGCATACAACCATCGCAACCCGTTCCTTGTATACGTTTACTCTGAGAGCTATTATGACGGAAACCAGATAGTAGAGGACCGCAAACTGCGTCAGCTCACTCTGTTCCCCATCCTTCCCACTATCAGTTATGCAATATCATTCTAAAGTTATGAAAAAGTTTGGCACCATCATATTGGCAGCCGCAGTCATAATCTGCGCAGCATGCACCAAGGACATAGAGTACACAGGTCCGGACAGCGAGCGTATGCTTGTAGTTAACAGCGTTACCAGATCCGGCAATACACCCGTGTTCAAGGTTAGTCACACTGCATTCTTCCTGGACTCACGTTACACCGGCACAACCCTGAAAGATGATGTCACAATCGACGTTGACATTAACGGCGTGACACGCCAGGCTGCATATGTAGACACTCTTTATGGTTTTTCAGACGGCAGAACAATTAAGGACGGTGACATCTTATCAATACGAGCATCCCATCCCCGGTTCGGAACAATACGTGCCACCGACACAGTTCCCCATGCCCAGAACTGTCTGTTTTCCGATTACCGTAAGGAGTATGTCCCCACACAGACCATGAGCGAGTTGTTTGATGATTTTGTGTTAGGCTTTGATGACTCATCGGTTGACTCGGTATGGGTGACTGAACTTGAGATTCAGGGCATCGACAACAAAAAGGACTTCTACCTGCTTAACATCAAGCCCTCCGTATTCTATTACCAATACAATGAATGGACCAACCAATATGATACTCTTGAGAAGGTTCTGCATTTCAAAATACCTTCTGAGACTAAGATTCTGCTGGGCCAGACCGATGCTGCCACCGCCGTTCTTGAAGAGACCGAGGCTGACAGCCAGTTTGAATGGGGCACTACAGAATTCATGTTTGATGACCTTCACATCAAAGACGGAAACAAGTTCAGTTTCGACATCATGATGGAAAAACCGGATACCTTAGCCTATATCTTAACTAACAGCGACCAAGGTTATTTAGAGAGTACCAGCCCCTACTCGATTGCCGACAAGATAAAGGATGAGATAGTCTATTCGGTCACCGTTAAACTGTACGTTCTCTCAGATGCCTACTACTATTACCACAAATCAGTAAATGATTACATAGATGCCGATGATTTATCATTCCTTTCAGAACCTGTAACCATAATTCACAATATAAAGGGCGGTGCAGGCATTGTTGCCACCTACACATCAAGGACATTCCACAAGGAATTCAAGTATAAGTTCAAGTAAGTAGAAAAATGGCACAAAGGTAACAATCTCCCTGTGTCATTTTTTCTATATATTTGCTGAACTTATGCTTTGATTATGAAAATATCAAGAATCCTTTTTGCAGTTATCCTTGCTTGCGCAATCACCTCCTGCGGCAGTCTGCGCCGTGTGGAATCTGAGAACGGTCACGAGTACGTTGACCTGGGCCTGAGCGTCAAGTGGGCGACAATGAATGTAGGTGCCTCGGCTCCTCAAGAATCCGGAGAGTATTATGCCTGGGGTGAATTGGAACCCAAGGAAGTCTATAACTGGGTGACATACAGTTTCCGTACTGAGGGAGATACTGTGTATGATGTAAAGTTATCCAAGTACAATACAAAAAAGAATCACGGAACCGTTGATAATATAACATCTCTTTTAAAGGCCGATGATGTGGCAAACGTAAAATGGGGTGGCAACTGGCGGTATCCTACAATAGCAGAGATTGAAGAGTTGGCCGATGAGAACAACTGCACCTGGACATGGACAACCAAGAAAGGTGTACACGGCTACAAAGTCAAGAGTAAGAAGAAAGGCTACAAACGCCGTTACATATTCATTCCAGAAACAAGTGAACTTGTAAACTTCGGAATTGAGGATAACAAAGCAAAAGGAACATACTGGTCCAGTACGCTTATAGAGGCATTCTATGCCTGCACGCTCTCTTTCCTTCCCGACAAAATCAGCGTATACGGAGCAGCAGAGCGTCCGGTAGGCCTTCCTATACGTCCCGTCTGCCCCAAGTGGTAACACATTTTAAAGTAGCCAATGGATTACCAGATAAAACCAATTAGAAAAGAAGAAACGCCTCTGCTCAGGGATTTCCTCTACAATGCAATATTCATACCTGAAGGTGTAACCCCGCCTCCAATGAGCATTGTCGATGATGAAAGCCTGCAAATCTACATACGTGATTTCGGAAAACTCCCTGATGACCGTTGTCTGGTTGCAGAGCTCAATGGCAAAGTGGTTGGAGCAATCTGGAGCCGCATCGTTAACGACTATGGTCATATTGACGACCACACACCATCCATAGCCATATCATTGTACAAGGAGTATCGGAACCAAGGAATAGGCACAGAACTGCTCAAGCAGATGCTTGGCCTCCTAAAGGCCGATGGGTACAAAAGCGTATCCTTATCGGTCCAGAAGGCCAATTACGCAATGAAGATGTACCAAAAAGCCGGTTTTCAGGTAATCTCCGAAGACGCTGAGGAAGCAATTATGCAGTGTCTACTTTAATAGCTTGTAGCGGGCGAATTTGAGGAGGAGGGTTTTCTCGCCGACGTTGAGGAACTTGATTCGCGCTTTGGTATCACCGCCGGAGCCCTCAACTTCCAGTACGCTTCCAATACCAAACCGCTCGTGCTCAATTACGCTACCCACCTTCAGGGCCGATGACTGGGCGGGCGCGGTATCCTTTAGCATGTTCTCCGTTACCTTTTGAAACTTGCCCTGTTGCCATGGTTTGCGTACCGGCTGCTCGGTTTCGAGCTTCTTCTTGGATTGGAATGTCGGTGCCGATGAATACTCACGACGCTGGAATACGGGCTTGGAATCTTCATCAGCAAACATTGACGGACGGCTGTTCCAGGAGGACTTGATGCCTTCTGAAGGCATGTTCAAATACTTTGCATCAATATCTTTGAGGAAGCGGCTGGGAGTACAGAAATCCACGCTGCCGTATTTGAAACGCGTGGTAGCAAAAAGCAATGTCAGGTACTTTCTGGCGCGGGTCATAGCCACATAGAACAGGCGACGCTCCTCTTCTATCTCACGCTCGCTGTCACCGCTCATATCGCTGGGGAACAGGTTCTCCTCAAGTCCAACGATGAACACAGCATCAAACTCCAGACCCTTTGCGGCGTGTACGGTCATGAGAGTGACCTTCTCCAGGTCCTCATCGGTCTCGTTATCCTGGTCTGTCATGAGTGACACCTCACTCAGATAATCGGTCATGAAACAACGCTCATTGCCCTCCTCCTTGCGGTCCAGGCAGAACTGGGCTATGTTGGCAAGCAGTTCCTCAACGTTATCCTTTCGGCCGATGCCCTCGACGGTGGTATCGGCCTGGAGTTCACGCATGATGCCGGTTTCATTGACTATCCGCTCTGAGAGCTGCTGTGCATCGACGGTGGCGGCATCGGCCATGAAACTCTCCAGCATGGTCTTGAAGGCCGATAACTTTGTCGCGGTACCGGAATTGACATCCAGGCTGTATTCCGACGGATTACAGATCACTGTCCACAGGCTCACTCCGCTATCCATTGCGGCCGACAATATCTTGCCGACCGTGGTCTGACCTATTCCGCGGGCAGGATAGTTGATGATGCGCTTGAACGCCTCCTCATCGTTGGGGTTCACGCTCATGCGGAAATAGGCTATCACGTCCTTGATCTCCTTGCGCTGGTAGAATGACAGGCCGCCGTATATCTTATAAGGTAATCCGCGCTTGCGCAGGGCCTCCTCAAGCGGACGCGACTGGGCGTTGGTGCGGTACAGTATGGCTATCTGGCTCCATGGCACATCCTTGAAGGTATGCAGGTCAAGCATGCGGTTTGCCACCATCTCGCTCTCCTCAAGGTCTGAATGGGCGCACAACACCTTTATCTTGTCACCCTCCTCATTCTCCGAGAAGACTTTCTTGGGTATCTGGGCGTGGTTCTTGCAAATCAGGCTTCCCGCTGCCTCAACTATGGTCTGGGTGGAGCGGTAGTTCTGCTCCAGCTTGAAGAGTTTGGAATCCGGGTACAACTTGGAGAACTTGAGCATGTTGTCCAGATTGGCTCCACGGAACGAGTAGATGCTCTGGGCATCGTCACCAACCACGCATACCTTGGCACCGTTACGGGTAAGTTGCCATACAATGCAGTGCTGGGCGTAGTTGGTATCCTGATACTCATCAACCAGAATGTATTTGAATGATGTTCCGTAGCGCTCCAGCACATCCGGATGGTCACGGAACAGAATGAACGTATTGAGCAGCAGGTCATCAAAATCCATCGCATCACTCTGGCGGCAGCGCTGCTCATAGCGCTCGTATATCTTGCCCACCATAGGAATGCGCTTAAACTGATCGTGCTTGTAGATATCGGCATTCTGCACGTAGCCCGATGCCGTTATCAGACGGTTCTTGGCATTGCTTATACGGTTCTGGACCACGCTGGCCTTATAGGTCTTGTCATCCAGCTGCATCTCCTTGACAATGGATTTTATCAGGTTCTGGCTGTCCTGCTGGTCATAGATGGTAAAGTTGGATGAATAACCGATAAGCGCAGCCTCTGACCGCAGTATGCGGCTGAATATGCTGTGGAACGTACCCATCCAGAGATAACGGGCACGGTTCTCTCCCACTCGCGCTGCTATGCGCTGTTTCATCTCTCCTGCCGCCTTGTTGGTGAAGGTCAGGGCAAGTATGGACCAGGGGTCAACTCCCTCCTCCAGCAGATGGGCAATCTTGTACGTGAGTACACGTGTTTTTCCGGAACCGGCACCGGCTATGACCATTGAGTCGCCCTCGGTATAAAGTACGGCGTCACACTGGCTCGGATTCAGTTCCTTATGGTAATCTATCATAGGTAATTCTTTTATAACGCGAAATTACAAAATCAGG
>JAEEGJ010023458.1_pt1 | contig 12945 bp, 10 predicted proteins | sample 8958761 | NCBI WGS metagenome assembly JAEEGJ01 (sample SAMN16246546, study PRJNA631951) | gut metagenome | biome: gut microbiome; feature: rumen; material: RS-attached | host: Bos | place: Iran: Karaj | collected 2018-10
TAGGTGTCGTGATAACGTACGCCGCTCTGGTTTCGCTTGCCATTGCCGATGAGTGTCACGAAGCAATAGGAGATGCCTGTGGCCGTATCGCCATCAATCTCCACCGTCTGCTGACCGTTCAGGTGATAGACCACTTCGAACAAAGCGAGATAGTCGGCGAAGGCTTTGCCAATCTGCTCCTTGCCTTTCGATACAAACACATTCTCGCCATTCTTTGAGTGCACTTCGGCATCGTCGGTGAACAAGTCCATCTGCGACTTGACATCCTTCACGTCAGCGAGGTTGGAAAACGTGTCCACGAGTTTCTTCAGTGCCAGCTGGTCTTCGGTCTGTGCACTTGCCCATGTCGTGGTCATCAGGGCCAACAGGAGAAACAGAATCTTTTTCATAATTTTCTTTTTTATCGTGATGAAATATTAGATGTATTTAGATGTTCTTGATGAATTTGGCGGGATTGCCGCCCACGATGGTGTTTGGAGCAACGTCCTTGGTGACAACGGCACCGGCAGCTACTACAGCATTCTCGCCGATGGTCACTCCGGGCAGGATGATGGCACCTACGCCGATCCAGGCATTGCGGCAGATGTGGACGGGCTTGCAGCGAAGCACCATGCGGTTCTGGAAGTCATGGTTGTCGGTGACGATGCGCACGTTGGGACCAATCATCACGCCATCGTCGATGGTGATGCCGCCTGCGGCCATACAGGTGAGCGAATGGTTGACAAACACACCTCTGCCGATCTTCATCTGACAGGCGAAATCGATCTGCAACGGGGGCATCAAATAGCTTGTCGCATCGAGGCTGCCATTGAAGAGCTCCTCCTCAAGCGGACGAATCTGCTCGGGCATGGGTGCCGTCGTGTTGATCTTGAAACAGATGTTTGCGCAGTCGGTCATGTGCTTGATTGCCTCTGCATATTCGGGTGTCGCCATGTTGACATCGGCACCTGAGCGAAGTTGTTCGAAAATGTTCATAATGATATAATTGTTAATTATTAATTGTTATTTGTTTTTCGCGGTGCAAAGGTACGGCAAAAAAGGCAATCTGTTGTTACCCAGATTGCCTTCATAGTTTCCAATATTGCAGAAAGCGTTATTTTTGACGATATTCGGAGGGAGATTTGCCCAACATCTTCTTCACATATCGCGAAAAATGGGAGATGTTTTCGAAGTTCATCAGGTCGGAAATCTCGCTCAGCGTCTTGCTCGTGTCGTTGAGCAGGGAGACCAGTTCGAAGGAGGCATAGAACTGAATCCATTGCGAAGCAGGCAATCCCGTCATCGTGCGGCACACCTGCGAGAGATACTTCGGCGTGATGCAAAGACGGTCGGCATACCATGCCACCTCGCGCTCGGTCAGCACGTTTTGCTGCACCAGGGTGAGGAAGCGCAGGAAGAGACTTGCCGTAAAGTCGGAGGTCTCCATCTGCGACAGTCCATGCTGGCAGACCGTCCAGAGGTCGAAGAGGAAGATCTGCATCACACGCCCCAGCACTTCGCGCTTGAACGTCGATTCGGGTTGGGCCAATCGGCTGCGAAAGAGAGAGAAGTCGGCTTCCATCAGCTGCAACCCCTCGTCATCGAGGTGGATGGAAGGATTGATGCGAATGAAGATGAAGCCCTTCGAAGCCCAGATCATCTCGGGATTGTATTGCTGGAGGAACGTGGGCGAAGCCAATAGAAATTCGGCCTCGAAATCGTCGGAGTACGTCACGCGCTGGATGGAATTGGACATCTGCCAGATGGCCAGGTCGCCCTTTCGCGAACTGAACGTGTTCTTGCCATCGGAAAAGGTCATCGTGCCCCGCTTCACAAGGATGTGGACATGATAATCGGCGATGAAGTCGGAGGGCATCCGTCCATCGGCCGTCGTGCTGATAAGATTGCATCCGTAAAGTAATTCCATGATCGTTGATGTTTTATTTGACCGAAGCGCAACGTGCCTCGTAGAAGCTGCGGAAGTCGCTCCAGCGGTAATAGGGATAATTTGTGGTGGGCACGGGCAGGCTGGCTTCGCAACCATTGAGGAGGCACTTGACGAGCACGTCGTCGGCGCCACCCTTGCCGCGATAGAAGATGAGCTGGATGTTGCTGGCCTTGCAGGTGTTCCAGTTCTGGTAGCAGTTCTTCACCTCGTAGGGATCCTCAGGATCGCGGTCGGCGCCATTGATGCCCATCAGGACGGTGAGCGGACCGATGCAGGTGTCGTGTCCGAAACGCAGGTCGGCCACACGCTTCACACGGCCCGAGATGACGGCGTCGGCCTTGGCGATGATGTCCTCGAGGATGGGGATCATCTCGTATTGCGGACCGAAGACCCACGAATAGGAGCCGAGGTTGGAAGCCTCCCATTCGCCGACCAACTCCTCGTCGCTGACGATGCCGTCCATCATGCCCTCGTGTCCGATGCTGGGCAGTGAGGTGTAGAGGTTGAGGAGTTCGCTGCCGATGCGACCAGGATTGCCCTTGAGGCCCTCGGTGCTGGTGAAGACGCGGGAAGTGATGTCCTGGCGCAAGGTGCTCTCGTGCTTGAACTGGTCGCGATGCTGTTCGAAGCGCGGACGCACTCTCGGGAACTCACGTCGGGCAGGATTCTGCCTGTCGGTGGGCACCACGCCATCGAGCGTGAAGCGCGACGACTGTTCGCGTATCTCGAGCTTGGGGTTGCACTGAACGAGCTCCTGGCAGAAGGCCGACATGCTGATCACGCATCGTCCCGACAACGAGGAGATGGCGAGCACGTCACCACCCTTTTTGAACACCTCGGGGAAGCGGTTGTACATCGTGCGTGCAATGCCCTGGTGCTGCTGCCAACCCACTTCGGTGAGTTCGCTCACACCCGTCATCAGTTCGTCCTTGACGGCCATGAAGCTGTCGCAGAACTTCTCGCCGCGCGGCGTGAGCTGATGCTGCTGGCGTGCCGTGGTGAGCAGGGTGTCGAGGTAATGATAGAGATGGTCGCTCCAATAGTAGCGCGAGCCATGACGTGCGTAATGGCTGATGTAGAATGCCTTGTAGCCCTTGGGCGCCTTGGTGAGACGGACGTCCTCCTGCCTGTAGGGATAGTCGTTGCCATACGCCTTGCGCGGATTGGCCTTGAGCTGGTCGAGGGCGGAAACGCCCTGCGCCTCCATTGTGACGGCAAGGAGACTGAAAAGGAAAAGAATGAAGAACTTTTTCATGGAGGTAATATTTATAAAAGGAAAAATGACGGGGCGAAGCACATTGCTTCACCCCACGATATATTTGCTGCCCGGAAGCAGCGAGATGAGCCAGGTCACCAGCGCACTGCATGCGTAGGTGAGCATCGCGATGACCGGGATGGCAAGCCATACGGGAAGCGATGGATGAGCCACGTCGCCACCAATCACCCAAGCCGAAATCGGGATGAGGAAGAAGATGTGCATCAGGTACATGCCGAAGGTCAGCTTGCTGATGCGCGTGATCCAGGCGGGAGCCTCCTGGATGCAGGAGAAGAGCAGGAACGCGCCGAACGTGGTGATGAGGACGTTGAGCGTACAGAACTCCCACGACCATTCAGCCATCGGGGTATCCAGCATCTGTCCGGGAACGCCTTTCCACCAGAAGCTCCATGCCGTGAACGCAGCACCGAGGAGGAAACACAGGCTGCCCACCTTGATGCGCTTCGAACGCGACCAATCGAGGTGCACACGGATGTAATGCGCCAACACCAGGTAGCCCAGATAGCCCGAGCAGTACCACAATGCGGAGAAGTTGTTCCAGAAGCATTCGCCCCACAGTTCAGGCGACACGAAACGATGGAGCCAGGGAATGAGCGTCGAGAAGGCGAAGATGCCGAGGAACGTCAGTTCGTCTTTCGCGCTGGCCTTTTCGAGCCAGGGCGACACCACGGGGATGATGAGGTAGATGCTGATGAGTGGGTACATAAACCACAGATGGCCTGCGATGGGCGGGAAGTTGAAAGGCACCATCTTCAGGTCGTGCAAGGCCTGTTCCTGCGTTGTGCCTCCCCAAGCCAAAGGCAGCACGGCATAGAGCAGCAGGAAGCACACAAAGGGTGGCAGGATGCGCATGAAGCGCCGGCGATAGAACTGCCCCATGGTCATGCCTTCGCGCATCGGGACGAGCAGGAAGGCCGACACAATCATGAACAGCGGCACGGAGATACGCCCAAAGAAACCATCATAGATGGACACCCACAGGCGGTTGCTCTCGTTGGCCAGCATCGTATAGGCATCGTGGTCAACGTAGAAACATTCACTCGCGTGGACGACCATCACCAGAAGGCAGGCCACCACGCGAATGTAATCGACAAATGCTATTCGCTCTTTCATATTATGCGAGCAGGGCGTCTGCGAGGGCTTCGAGCTGCGGGATGTCTGCCTCCTTCATCGACGACTTGATGGTCACCATAGGCTCGACGATCTTGACGTTCTTCATCGGTTCGAGCAGGGCCTTCATCGCCTTGCCTGCCGAAGGAGCCCAGCTGCCGTTCTCCACGATGGCAACGGTGCGGTTCTGATAGGCCTTCATCTGCAACTTCCAAAGGAAGAAGTGCATGGGTGGGAAGACGTCGGCATCGTACGACGAAGCGCAAACCACCAGTTTGCCCATACGGAAGGCATCCTCGATGGCCTCGGCCATATCGTCGCGGCAGAGGTCGGCAACAGCCACCTTGCCTGCGCCCTTTGCCTCCAGGATCTCAGCAAGCTTCTCGGCCACCTTAGCAGTGTTGCCATGGATGCTGGCATGAGCCACCAGCACACCCTTGGTCTCGACGTCGTACTTGCTCCAGATATTGTAGAGACGCAGTGCCTCGGCCAGCTTCTCACCCGTGAGGATGGGGCCATGCAATGGGCAGATGGTCTCAATGTCGAACTTGCCGGCCTTCTTGAGCGCGGTGCTGACAGGAGCACCATACTTGCCGCAGATGTTGAAGTAGTAGCGGCGAGCCTCGCATGCCCAGTCGTCGGGATCGGCATCCTTCACGCCGAACTTGCCGAATGCATCGGCCGAGAAGAAGACCTTCTCCTCGGGGCACCAGGTCATGATGACCTCGGGCCAATGCACCATCGGAGCGGTGATGAACTGCAGGGTGGTCTGACCCAACGAAAGCACATCGCCTTCCTTCACGGCCTTGGTGCCAGCAGCGTCGAACTTCTCGTCGAACTGTGCAGCAAACTGCAGGGCCTTGGCCGAAGCCACGATGACAGCCTCGGGATAGCGGGCACGGAATGCGCCCACCGAACCACTGTGGTCGGGCTCGTAATGCTGGGCGATGAGGTAGTCGGGCTTGCGTCCGTCGAGGGCCTTCTCGAGCTTGTCGAGCCACTCGTCGGTCTTGCGCTTATCGACGCTATCCATCACGGCAACCTTCTCGTCAAGAATCACGAAGCTGTTGTAACACATGCCTTCCGGCAAATCATACTGGCTCTCGAAGAGCTCCAATTCGGGATCGTCACACCCGATGTACTTGATCTTTTCTGTCATAATATTTTTGGGGGGTTATTTATTTTTTAGGGATTCGGGATTTCGGAATAACGGAATAACGGTATTTTGTTATTTCGGGGGAAAAAACTACAAGCAAGGCAGCGCGCGGAGGTGTGCCTCGATGGTCTTGCCCAGGCGGATGTGGCCGGCATTGTTGGGGTGCAGGCGGTCGTAGCGAACAGTCTCGGGCTTGGGCTCGGGCTCGGCGAAATATACGCCATGCTCAGGTTCCATCGGGAAGAGTCCCGAGTCGCGATAGAGGTCGATGCAGGGCACAGCCCAATACTGGCAAGCCTGGCGCAGCACGTCCATGTACTCCTCGATGTAGTGTCCCTGCACGTTGGTGAAGTCCTCATCGGGCTGCACGTTGTACTTATTGTTGGCGGGGTCGCTGAAGTTGGCATAGGCGCGATGGATGGGCGTCATCACGATGATCTGCTTCGTCGGGTAGTTGTGCTTGAGCCAGGAGAGGCACATATTGATGCGGCCGCAGAAGGTCGTGTCGTTCATGCACCACTCACGATGACGGGCAGCCACCATCTTTCCGTTGCGGTTGCAGACGGTGTCGCGTTCGGTGAAGAACTTGCCGATGGGGATGCCGTGGTTATAGTCGTTGGTGCCAGCCCAGATGAAGATGGCATCGATGGTGGTGCTGTCGGTCTGCTGCATCAGCTTCGCCTTCTCCAGTATCTGGTGCCACTGGTGTCCGCTTCGAGCATAGACACGCGGCTCGATGCCGAGCGAATCGCGCAAATAGTCGTAATAGTGGTAATTGGCGGCACGGTTGTTCGGGTCGGTCATCGAATCGCCCAGGAAGGCGCAACGCTTGCCCTGCCATTGTGCCATGCAGGCTACAATGGAAAACAGGCAAAAGACAAAAGTCAAAAGATTCCTTTTCATGTCAGTATTCTATCTTGTCAAGAACTTCACTTTGTAAATGTGCGGTGCAAAGATAATCATTTTGTTTGCTCGCTCCAAATATTTCGGGGGAAAAATGAAAAAACCTTGGAAATGTATATTATGGGTATGGTCTCTACCTCACTTTTGGCATAAGATTCTAACAAAAATAACTAAAAAAGGTGTTTTATTCTGAAAAAAAGCAAACGAAGATAGTTGAATTATGTTTTTATATATATCTTTGCCACGTCAATTAATATAAAAGCTATGAAGATATTTAGAATCTGTTCTCTCCTTTTGGCAGTATTGCTGTCATTCTCCTTATCTATGTCGAGTTGTGGCGATGAGGACCCTGAGATTTATTTCAACACCCTCCACCTGGATCAGAAGGAATTCATTGTGAGCAGCGAGGGCGGCAACTTTGACATCAATTCGGACGAGACCATCCAGTTGACGACCAGCAGCAAGAATTACCAGCTGAACAACACCGAACGATTCACGACGCTCGAAACCGGCAAGCTGGAAACCGTGTGGTATAGTGCAGTTGTCGATGCAAGCAACAAAAGGCTCCTGCATCTTTCCATTCAGCCAAACGAGACCAACGCTGTACGTGAAGACTATATAACCGTCTTTTCCAGCGAATCGGAGTCAAACGAATTGATCCATATCAAGCAGTCGGGCAGGCAATGAACAAGATCGGGTCCTGTTTCCTTCTGTCAATCCTGCTGCCTCTCGGGGTTTCGGCCCAGAGCAGGCAGCAGGATAATGATGCATCCCGGTCACCGCACACCCATACGATTCACGGCCATGTGATCGACGCCGAGTCGAAGGAGTCCCTCATCGGTGCGAACATCCATGTATCAGCTCACGGAACAGGCACCTTCACCAACGAGTACGGATACTTCAGCCTCACGTTGCCCGAAGGCGAAAACCTCTTGACGACTTCCTATATCGGTTATGCTCCCGACTCACACAGCGTCCGTCTCATTCACGACACGTTGATGACGATAGGTTTGAGTCCCAGCCAGGCGCTGGATGAAGTAATTGTGGATGCCGACCGACCGGAAACGGGGTCATTGAGCAGCCGGAGCGGAGCAAAGACCATCACGGTCCAGCAGATCATGAGGATGCCGGCCTTATTGGGCGAAGCCGACGTGATCAAGACGCTCCACCACGAACCGGGCGTACACTCCTCGATGTCGGGACAGTCGGGCATGAGTGTGCGCGGCGGCGATGCCGACCAGAACCTTTTCCTGCTCGATGGCATGATGGTCTATAATGTCGATCACGTGATGGGTTTCGAGTCCGCATTCATGCCCGACGCCGTGAAGCACGTTGATTTCTTCCGTGGCTCCTTCCCTGCCCGTTATGGCGGAAGGCTTTCATCGGTCACCGATGTCAGGACAAAGGACGGGGATATGCGCAGCTACCACGGCACATTCTCGATCGGACTGCTGTCATCGCATGTAAACCTCGAAGGGCCCATCCGCAGGGACAAGGCTTCGTTCCTTTTCTCGGCAAGGCGAACCTACGCCGACTGGTTGTTCAATGCCTTCCATGGCATCACCGATGCCGAAATCGATCACCTCGGCCTGTATTTCTATGACCTCAATGCGAAAGTCAACTACAGGATAGGCGACAGGGATCGCGCCTATTTCAGCTATTACAGGGGAAGGGACGTGACGGATGTCGCCGACAGGAACAAGAGCGAATACCGCGAGAGCCGAACCACCGATAAGACCGCCCAGGACCTGCATTGGGGCAATACGCTCTATCAGATGCGATGGAACCACATCTTCACCCCAAGGCTGTTCGCCAACGTGTCGGTGGGATACAACCGTTTCCGGCTGTCAGACCTTGCGGAATACCGGAATGAGGAATACAGCGAGGGCATCCTTTTGCGACGTCAGCTCTCCAGCTTTGAATACCGGTCGGGTATAGACGATCTCTCCGCATCCATCGACCTTGACCATCATCCCGGCGCTTCCCATCATCTGCGCTACGGCATCCAGCACATTCAGCACAGCTTCCGGCCCGAGCGCCAATACAGTCGTGTCAGGACCTTCGAGGCCGGCAGCACCGACACCGACGAGACCTTCCGAAGCGGCAACCCGTCCATCCGTGCCCACGAGACATCCGTCTATGCCGAGGACGACCTGGACCTTGGTAGACGATGGCAGTTGAACGCAGGCATCCGCGCCGCTTTGTTCACCGTGCAGGGCAGGACCTATCCTGCCTTGGAACCAAGACTATCGGCAAGCAGCATCCTAAAGCCGGGACTTCGCGCCAAGGCATCCTATACCAAGATGCACCAGTATGTCCACAAGATCACGTCATCGCAGATTGCCTCGCCTAACGACCTGTGGGTGCCTGTGACCAGGACACTGAAGCCGATGTCGGCCCACCAGTGGACCATCGGCATGAACCATACTGCGCTGAAGGGTTGGGAATTCGGTGCCGATGTCTTCTGGAAGGAGATGTTCAATGTGATCGATGTCATCGACGGAGCCAGTTTCTTCGGCAACTCGAAGGGCTGGGAGGGCAAGGTCACCAGTGGCAGGGGACGTTCATACGGTCTGGAGTTCAGCGCAAGCCGGACCATAGGCCGTACCACGGGAATGGCCAATTACACGTTGTCGAAGTCAGACCGATGGTTTTCCGACGGCAGGATCAACGGCGGCAACCGTTTCCCCTACCGCTATGACCGGCGCCACGCCTTCCATCTTGTGCTCAATCACCAGCTGACAGACCACATCGATGTCAATGCTTCGTGGAAATTTGCTTCCGGCGCATGGATCACCGTGGCCAAGCAACAGACCGAATACATCGAGCCAGGAGGCAGCCTGATAGACGGTGACTACTACAGCCGTCGCAACAACTACCGGCTTTCGCCCACCCACCAGCTCGACCTGTCGATCAACTTCCATCGTCCCAAGCGTCGCGGTGAAGGCATCTGGAACGTCAGCCTCATGAACGCCTATTGCCACCTGAACCAGGACATGGTCTTCCTGGAGGATGCTAAGGTGCTGAAGCAGATCACCGTCATTCCAATTCTACCATCCTTCTCATATACTTACCGATTCTGACATGAAGCGAATACTCTTACTACCCCTGGCCATCACGCTGCTTGCCTCCTGCGAAAGGGAGGTGGGCCTGCTCGACGAAAGGGAGGAGCCCCGTCTTGTCGTGAATGCCATGATTACGGCGGGCACGGATTCCCAGCAGGTGCATATATGCACGACGGGACTGTATCATGCCGAAGACGCGGCAGGGGCCGATGTCAGCATCCTGCAAAATGGCACGGTCGCACACACGGGTTATGCCGACGAAAGCGGCTCACTCGTATTTTCGGCAAAAGATTTTGGGTCCAACGACGAGATAGCCATCGAGGCACGACACGGCAATCTCCATGCCGGTGCACGGGTCAAGGTTCCCGCGCCGATCATCATCACAGGTCTCGACACCACGACGGTGAGGGTAAGACGCAGCTCCAGCTTTACGAATCTCGAACGCCACACGCGCTATCTTGTCCATCTGCAACAGCCCGAAGGGTATGATTCACGAGAGACGCACTATTACCGTGCCGAGGTTTACAAGGATATATTGTCAACAACCATGGATGCCGATCATGACCAGTTCACCTACTCCTCCGATCCTGCCCTGAGCGAGTCGGAGAATGATACCCAGGACGACCTGCCCATTGAATTCGACTGGCTGGCAGGCGTGGGGAACAAGTATCATGTCTTCCGCGATGCCTATTTCGTAGATGGCAAGTACGATCTGCGCCTCGACCTGCCCTATCCTTTCTATGCCTCCTCAAGGGACTGGTCACAGCATGTCACCATCCGCATCTATTCCATCACCGAAACCGAGTACTTCTATCTTCAGTCATTGGCCGTCTATACCACGCTCGACAAAGGCACAATCTTCGACACCGAACCCGGAATAACCTCGAACGTCGAAGGTGGAGCTGGCATATTCTGTGTCGAGTCAGTATCAACTATCTCCTTCATGGAGGAACATCTGTCTGAATAGGGGATTAAAGAAGTTTATCATTTAAAATCCTTTCTACAATCGGAGGATGACCAATCCTGGCCAAGATTGGTTATGCCGCGATTTGATGGAGCACTCTGTCGGCCCTGATAATGCTTGCTCCGATTAGGGAATAACCAATCCTGGCCAAGATTGGTCATGCCGCGACAAGATGGAGCACTCTGTCGGCCGTGATAGTGCTTGCTCCAATTGGTGGATGACCAATCTTGGCCGAGATTGGTCATGCCGCGATTTGATGGAGCACTCTGTCGGCCGTGATAATGCTTGCTCCGATCGGCGAATGACCAATCCTAGCCAAGATTGGTTATGCCGCGATTGGATAGTCCTGATGCATCTGTAAAAAAGAAGCTTGTCCTCTTGACTGGGACAAACTTCTTTCTTTTCTACAGCGTCACGACAACGGGCTTGATGGTGCCGTCGGCGTTGAACTCCATATCGTCGATGCAGACCTCTCGATTGTAGCCTGCCGACAATCCCAACTTGATGGCATCGGGACGGGCGAAGCGGTGATAGATGATGTACCAGCGGTCGGTACCTGGCTCGCAGATGACCGAGTGATGACCTGTGCCGAAGATCTGCAGACGCGGATTCTGCTTCAGCACCACCTGACTCTCGACCTGTGCAGGTTGACCATTGCGGACAAATTCGGTGGGTGAATCGCTGATGAGATAGCGCACCTGGTAGAGTGCGGAACGCGTGATGCCTTCCGACCACATGAAGTAGTAGAGTCCCTTGCGATAGAAGACGTAGGTGCCTTCGCTATAGTGGTAATTGTCCTTCTCGTCGCGGGGGATGAGATAACGGGTAGTGCCCGGAACGAGGCTCACCATGTCGTCGGCAAGCTCGGCACAGGCAAGGAACGAATTGCCCCAATAGAGATAATACTTGCCCGTCTTAGGATCCTGGAAGACGTCGGGGTCGATGACATCGCCGGGGGCATTGGTCTCTTCGCGCGTCAGCAGCGGCTTGCCCAATGCATCGGTGAACGGTCCCGTAGGATTGTCGGCCACTGCCACTCCTATCGACTTGTTGGCTACAAAGTAGTAAAAATATTTATAACCTTTCGAACCTTCCACCCCCTTCTCTATGATACACGGTGCCCATGCATATTCGTCGGCCCAGGTGACATCGGTCTTGAGGTCGAGCATCACGCCCTCGTCGTGCCAGCTGCGCAGGTCGGGCGACGAATAGACGCGGAAGTCATGGTTGTGCCAACCCTCGCTGCCATCGGTGGTAGGATAGAGGTAATACTGCCTGGTCTTCTCGGAATACAGGATCTCGGGATCGGCAAAGAGCCCGGGAATGACGGGGTTGTTGACATCGGGGGCCAGGTGTTGTGCCATCAGGCTGTCACTCCACGCCTCCAGGCGCTCGTACTCCTCCTGCGTCAGTCGCAGGAACGAACCATGCTGCGGGCCATTCACGCCCTCGATGTTCCGAGGGTCGGAGAAGTTGCGCATATTCTTGTCGGCCTTGCAGATGCGGTAGTTCTTAGGTCGGCTGCTATACTCGATGTAGCCGATGCGCCAACCTTCCTCGCCGGCAATCTGGAAGGCGGAAACTCCCTCGCACTTCTTGTTGCCCTCGAAGCTGACATAGTCGGAGTCGTCGGGCTCGGGCCAAGGTCCCATCAACGAAGGGGCTGCCGAGGTGAAGAGTCCGGGCTGGCCACCCTCCTTCTTGATCATGAGGTGGTACTGCTGGTCGGTGTCGAGCCAATTGATGTCGGCATCGATGGTGGCATAGCCCCAGTCGAAGAGCACACGGGGCTGCGTAAGGCGGGTGAACGTGCGGTCGGCGTGCGAATAGTACATGCGGTCGTAGCCTTCCTCGGGACGATTGAGCAGCGAATAGTAGATCATGTAGCCGCCCTTCGTACCATCGGCCCAACGGTAGTCGCCGTCCCAGATGACCTGTGGAGCCCAGACGCGGCAGATGGTGCTGAAATCCTTGTAGGCAGGACTGGTGGTGTCGTCGCCATCGCAGAAGATCGAGAGGCCCTTGCGAAAATCGAACGACGTGGATTGCCAATGGATGAGGTCGTCGCTGGTGAGCAGGTCGATGCCGAAGTTCTCCCATTAGCCTCCCTTGTTCATCTGGCTGGTCATCGAATTGTTCATGTCGGTGGTTACCATGAGATAGCCCGAGCCGTCAATCTTGCGGCACAGATAGGCATCGCGCGTGCCTCCTTCGATCTTGGCCATTTCGAAGGCCGAGAAGATGGAGTCGCCGCCAAGCAGGTCGTGATAATGCAGCCCATCGCGCGACAGGGCGTAGGCAGTCCACTGTCCGTGGTCCGACATGTGGCAATAGAGGTATCCGTAGTCGCCCATCTGCAGGTTGCCGTGCTGCTGGGGCTCTTCGCTGCATGCCGTGACGAGGATGCCGAGGAACAGAATTGGAAGAAGAGGTTTCATTGTAGGGTTAAGAGGGTTAAGAGGAGTTAGGAAGGGTTTAGAGGGGTTTGAGGAGGTTGAGGCAACATCGAAAAACACGGAAATAACAAAAAGATTTTTCGTCCTT
>JAEEGJ010023466.1_pt1 | contig 12944 bp, 11 predicted proteins | sample 8958761 | NCBI WGS metagenome assembly JAEEGJ01 (sample SAMN16246546, study PRJNA631951) | gut metagenome | biome: gut microbiome; feature: rumen; material: RS-attached | host: Bos | place: Iran: Karaj | collected 2018-10
AGCACCAAGTGGAGCACCGTGAACATCAGCTGTTCCCTGCTTTGGAGCACCCTTACCGATTACTGACTTAAGCATAATCAAAGTTGGCTGATCCTTGCACTTCTTAGCTTCTTTTACGAGCTCTACGATGCCTTCAACATCGTACATGCTTCCCTTAAGAACCTGCCAGCCGTATGCCTTGTAGCGGGCTGCAATGTTATCTGTGAAAGTAATATCTGTATTACCGTCAATAGAAATCTTATTCTGATCGTAGAATACGATGAGTTTTCCAAGCTTAAGATTACCAGCGAGGGAACAAGCTTCAGATGCCACGCCTTCCTGAAGACAACCTTCTCCAACGAGAGAATATGTATAATGGTCAACAATCTTATGATTCTTTGTGTTGAACTTTGCAGCGAGCATCTGCTCTGCAATAGCCATACCAACAGCCATTGAAACGCCCTGTCCGAGTGGACCACCTGTACACTCAACACCATCAGTATCACCATATTCCGGGTGACCTGGACACTTAGAACCAACCTGACGGAAGTTCTTAATATCGTCCATACTAACTTTGTAACCAGCAAGATGAAGAATAGAATAAAGAAGCATAGAACCATGGCCAGCAGAAAGTACAAAGCGGTCTCTGTCTGCCCATTTTGAGTTAGCAGGATTGTGCTTCATTACTTCGCCATACAAAACTGCAGCAGCTTCTGCAGCACCAAGTGGAAGTCCAGGGTGACCTGAATTTGCCTTCTGAATTGCGTCCATTGACAAGCTGCGGATTGAAAGTGCAACTGCCTCAACACCTTTCTTGTTCATAGTGTATAACTCCTGTTAAGTAAGGCAATCGGTTGCCTTACAATTTATATATTATTTTCAAAAATAATAACCTGCTTTAGTCTAATTCTTTAATAATGGAAGAAAGTGTAGCCTCGTCTGAACGAAGCTCAAGTGCCTTCTTGAATTTTGAGTCTCTAAAAAGAGCCGCAAGAGAAGAAAGAACTTTAAGATGAATCTGCGAATTGTGGGCAAGCAGGATGAACATAACAAATACTTCGCGCTCATCTGGCGCTTTCATATCTATAGGATTTTTAAGATAAACTACACAAATGCGCTGCTCACTTGCATCACGCATAATTGGTGCGCGGGCATGTGGAAGTGCAATTCCGTTTCCGACAGCAGTACTCAAAACTGCTTCACGGTCACACAAAGCCTTGTAAACTGCCTCAGAAGTCATTCCAGCTGGAAGATCAATCATCTTACATACTTTGGCATAAATTTCCTGAGGAGTGTTTCCTTCAACATTCTTGAAAACTCCACCACGGTGAATCAACTGTGCCAAGTCTACTTCAACATCATTTTCCATTTTATATCTCCCTATTACTTCACAATTTCAAAGCCTTTAAATCTGTTGCTTTCCAGAGCAGAAAAAAGAGTTCCGCTTATATCCTCAAAGGTTTCTTCCATACCTTCAAGGGAAAGACAAACATCTTCTGTCGGGAACTGTGGCCTCAGATATACATTCTCAACCTCTTCAAGCAATCTCACAACATGGCTGTAAATCTGAGACAGAATAACCAGTTCCTGCTGAGGGAATGTGTCCGCAGCAATTCCCGATCCACCGATTTCACAGAACAATTCACTTACTCTAGTAAACAAGCCAAGTATTCTTTTTCGTGTCTGTGCAACCGGATAATCAGAAAACTGATTATACCTCTTTTCAAGTATATCATTACGCTTTTCTATATTCAATAATACAAGCCGACGCTCTGTCTGAGAAATCATTGCCATGTTAGGGAAGATTTTTTGGATTACATCTTCAAAGTCTTCCGCCACATCTTTTTTACCGCAGCGTTTATCATAAATCCGGTCTTCAAGAATTGCATCAATTACATGAGGGGTAAGTGTAAGAGCCATATCTGTCAGTAGAACACCCTTATTAAGACCTGTATTATTCCACTTTCCAACATAAGGAACCTGCTCTCCCTTTCGCCAGATTCTGGACTCTACACCATAAGGCTCGAAACCAATTTTTGTTGTATGTGCCAGAAACTCTTCTGTGGAGCCGCAGCTTCTTATACAAAGCTCTTCCTGATTTTCAAGGAACAGATATGAAAGCTGTTCTTCTATAGAAGATGCAGGACCATGGCGGTCAAAACTCTCAAGTAGTCCATTTTCAAAATATGTATACCACTCTTCTCTCTGAACAGCTTCATCAGAAATTACCATACCGGAAAGGCCGCTTTGCATTGCCCTCATTTCTACAATGCCTTCGCTCCAGCTGATTACGCGGCATAAAATTCTGTCGCCATATTTAAAATCTTCCGCGCCCGAAATTTTATTCAAGGGCCAGCAGGTCAACTGAATTTCCTGAGGCATTGAATACTGAACGGAACTCAAAGCGAGAGTCTTGTTGTTTTTATCATTGAATATATATGGAAGAATATAACCTTCACCGTAAAGAGCAAAGGTATCCATTGCAAGGTTCATTGAAAATACCTTAGCCTCGCTTTCAATCATCTGCCCGTCAGACATAATGCTTATGCTGTCCGGCGGTACATCAGAATTCATAAAAGGAATACAGCGATGACCAATTATTATATAGCCTTTTTCTACTTCTTCACGACTTGGTTTAAAACTGAACCAGCGGCCGGTAAAAACTCCAGCCTTAGTAACATACTCATTATTTACAAGAGAGAAGGTATAATCAGAAACCTGTAATATTTCTTTGGAATCGGCTTTAGTAACTTTTACACCCTGTGATTTTAAATATCTGCAAAATTCATCAACAGTAAAAATATCAAGCTGTTCTGTTAAATATTCTTCTATAACACTATTAGTTCTAAAGTCCACAATCGTATTTTAATCTAAATCAAAGAAACTGTAAATTACTACCATAATTTGATATAATCAATTTTATGAAATTAACGTTTTTAGGAACAGGCACAAGTCATGGTGTTCCTGTAATTGCCTGCAATTGTGCAGTATGTAAATCAAACAATCCTTTGGACAAGAGAACACGCAGTTCAGCCTTTATTGAATTTAAAGCACAGGACGGCAGTAATAAATATATACTGATTGATATCGGACCGGACTTCCGTACTCAGGCCCTTAGAGAAAATATCAGCCAGATAGATGCCCTTCTCCTCACTCACAGCCATGCAGATCACCTTCACGGTATTGATGATTTACGAAACTTTTCCTGCATAATGTCAAATAAACCGGAGAATCCTCAGAACGAAAAATACGACAAGCCACCTATTCCTATCTACACAAATCACACAGCCGCTGAACATTTGAAACACAGCTTTGGCTACCTTTTTTCCGAGCATGCAGAAGGCGGTGGCCATGCAAAAGTTTCCCTCAAAGAACCTGATGCTCCTTTTGATTTTGAAGGCTTAAAAATCACTCCAATACCAATGATGCACGGCTCTCTCGAAACTACAGGCTGGCTGCTCACAGAAAAAGGAAAATCCATCGCCTACCTTACAGACTGCAACTTCATAAGTGATGAATCAATTGAGCTGATTCATAAAAACTGCGGACGCCTTGTTCACCTGGTTATAGACGGCCTAAGAATAAAAGAACACTCAACACATTTTAACTTTTTGCAGGCTCTGGAAGCAGCCGGAAAGATTGGTGCAGACTATGTCTGGTTTACCCATCTTACTCATAACTCTTCTCACGAAGAAACAGCAGCTTACATTGCAGAGCATAAAGGAGACTTCCCGGGTCTGGAAAATGCAAAGTCCATTCTCCCTGCATACGATGGACTTGTAATTGAAAGTTAAAAAAAATAACCCCATCGGCAATCCCGACGGGGCTTTCATGCGGTTCAAAACAAAACTTAGTTCTGAGCAGCTGCTTCAGTTGTCTTTGGAACACGAACCTTCTTCTGAACGAAACCTGAGCTAAGGCAGCTTGAGCAAACCTTAATTGTTCTTACAGTTCCGTTAGGAAGAACAGCCTTAATGCTGTGGAGATTTGGTCTCCATGTTCTGCGAGTATGGTTCATAGACTTACTAACTTTATTACCAGACATAACGCCCTTTCCGCAAACATCACACATTCTAGACATTTTCTTTATCCTTCCTTATATAAACAGTTTTCCCACACAAAATTACAATAGTTTGAAAATAATATATAAATTCCTAAAAAAAGTCAATTACTGAACATGGAATTTTCAAAAATTGACTTTCCAAAATTTGCAATTACCTGATAGTTATGCTATCATATGCCTTGAAAATACAGGTATTATTATGGATATTTTTGACAGTATTAACAAGCTGGCCGCTTACGGCCTTAAGACAGAACTCATTCAGAAGGAAGATCTGATTTTTGTTAAAAATCAGCTGCTGGCCGCACTTGGACTCGACGGCTTTGAAAATGCAGAGCAGGCTGCCGCAATTCCTGAAGTTGAAGTTTCTGATCTGGAAGAGATTCTTAAGGGCATTCTCGACTATGCCGTAGAAAAAAATCTCACAGGTGGTGACAGCGTTGTTTACAGAGATTTATTCGACACAAAACTTATGGCTCTACTCGTAGACCGTCCTTCTAACATTATCGCAAAGTTCCGAACTCTCTACGAAAAGTCCCCAAAAGAAGCAACAGACTGGTTCTATAAGTTCAGTCAGGATACAGACTATATCCGCCGCTACAGAATCTGCCGCGATGTAAAGTGGCTGAGCAAAACTGAATACGGCGACATGGATATTACCATCAACCTTTCTAAACCTGAAAAAGATCCTAAGGCAATTGCAGCTGCAAAGAATGCAAAAACTGTAGGCTACCCCAGCTGCCTTCTCTGTAAGGAAAACGAAGGCTATGCCGGCCGTACAAATCATCCTGCCCGCGAAAACCACAGAATCATTCCTCTGCAGCTTGCAGGTGAAAACTGGGGCTTTCAGTATTCTCCATACGTTTATTACAACGAGCACTGTATTGTATTTAATCAGGAACACTCTCCTATGTGCATTTCAAGAAAGACCTTCGAACGCCTTCTTGATTTTGTTACTCAGTTTCCTCACTACACTCTGGGCAGTAACGCAGACCTTCCTATTGTTGGCGGTTCTATTCTTACACACGACCACTTCCAGGGCGGTGCCTATGAATTCCCAATGGCAAAGGCTCCTGTTCTCAAGTCAGTAAAAATCAAAGGCTTTGAAGATGTAGAAGCCGCAATCGTAAAATGGCCTATGTCTGTTCTCCGCGTAAAGTGCGCAGACAAAAACCGTATTGTAGAACTTGCAGACCATGTACTAAAAGCATGGCGTGGCTATACAGACGAAGCTGCCTTTATCTATGCTGAGACTGACGGTGAAAAGCACAACACTTTAAATCCTATTGCCCGCCGCCGTGGTGACCTCTACGAAATGGATTTAGTTCTCCGCAATAACATTACAACTGCTGAGCATCCTCTTGGAGTATATCATCCTCATGCAGAGCTCCATCACATCAAAAAGGAAAACATCGGTCTGATTGAAGTTATGGGACTTGCAATTCTTCCAGGCCGACTTAAGACAGAATTCAAAGATCTGGCTCAGGCTGTACTTCAGGGCAAAGACATTCGCGCAAACGAAGCTTTGGCTAAGCACGCAGACTGGATGGATGAGCTTAAAGAAAAATATGACTGCTTCAAGGGAAAGACCGAAGAAGAAATTATTGAAATTATAAAGAAAGAAACCGGTATAGTTTTCAGCAAGGTTCTTGAGCACGCCGGAGTTTACAAATGCAATGACGAAGGCCTTGCCGCCTTTGAAAAATTTATCGCAAGCATTGAATAAAACGTCATGCTGAACTTGTTGCAGCATCTCATATAAAAGGAGACCAAAATGGCAAACGATTTGACTTCAAAAGAATACAGTCCTCAGGAACTCAAAGAGGCTTTCATTAAATTATACGGCGGTAACGAAGCTGATGTACGCCTCTACTCTTCACCTGCCCGCATCAACATTATCGGCGAGCACATTGATTACAACGGCGGAAAAGTTTTCCCTGCCAGCATCAACCGCTATCTTTACATAGCAATCAGAAAACGCCCTGATACAAAAATCCTTTATAACGATGCCCGCTTCCCTGGCAGCTACGAGTTCGATATAAATCAGACCTTTGTTTACGACAAAGCCAATGATTACGCAAACTACCTCAACGGAATTCTTTCCCAGCTCAAAGAGCGTGGTTTTAATTTTGACTGTGGTTTTGAAATTCTCATGGCATCCAACATCCCGGCTGGCGGCGGTATTTCTTCGTCATCAGCTCTGGAATGCGGTTTTGCTTATGCAGTAATAGACACCTTCGGCTTTGACCTGGACCGCATTGAAATTGCAAAGCTTGGTCAGATGAGCGAGCACAATTTTATGAACGTAAAATGCGGAATCATGGACCAGTTTATTATCGCAACCGGAAAGAAAAATCACGCAGAACTTCTGGACTGCAATACTCTTGAATATGACTATGTTCCCCTGGACCTTGGCGACTATCGCTTTGTAGTTATGAACACAAACAAAGTTCGTAAACTTGCAGATTCAAAATACAACGAACGCCGCGGTCAGTGCGAAGAAGCTCTTAAGATTTTACAGGACAATGGAGTAAAAGTTGAAGCTCTCTGCCAGCTGACTCCAGCAGACTGGGAGAAATACAGCGCACTTGTTACAGATCCAATTCTCAACAAACGCGCCCGCCACTGCATTGCAGAAAACCAGCGTGTAATTGATGCGGCAAGCACTCTTAAAGCAGGTAACCTCGAAGAACTTGGTCACCTCTTAAACGCAAGCCATAAATCACTTAAAGAAGATTATGAAGTAACAGGAATAGAACTGGACACCTTAGCGGAGACCTCCCAGAAGCAGGAAGGCTGTCTTGGTGCCCGTATGACAGGTGCCGGTTTTGGCGGCTGCGCAATTGCCCTTGTTCATAAAGACAAACTGGACAGCTTCATAGAAAACGTTCAATCAGCCTACGAAAAAGCAATCGGTTATAAAGCCGGCTTCTTTGTTTGCGAAACCGGCGATGGAGTAACTAAGCTTTAGTCTTCAATATAAATCTTTGCTTTGCGGGTACCCTTGGCATTGATATCAATATAAAGGTCACTGTGATTCTCAAAAAGTCTGAAATCATATTCACCTTCAGGCTCTATCTGCAAAGCAAGATATTTAATTCCTTCAATTCCTTCATCATCAATAATTTCAACTTTTTCAGAATCATTATAGCCATCTAAGATTCCCATTTCAAAACCCTTAACCCACTTATATTTTGCTTTGTCATAATAATATGGGACAACTATCAGTCTGTCTTCATCTGTATAATTGCGCAAAACAACATAATCTTCTGCTTTGTAATCTGAAATCTTAAACACATAAGTGTTTGCTTCATTCAATGCAGGAAGAGCAGCTTCACCAAAGCCATTATTCTTTTCTCTAACTTCAAGTCTTAAAACTTTGCCTGAGAAAGAAACTTTATAGATATAGTCAGCATTATTTTCTGCTGCAACATATAAGTATCTCCAGTCAGCAGCTTCTTTATTGCTGAAGTTCTTTTTCTTTTTGTCAGAAAATCCGCGGAAGTTCATCTTTGCAAGACCTTCCCATTCTTTTGAGCGAGGGTCATTGCCGTAAATCATAATTGAGTTTGAATTATTTGCATTAAACAATACTTCTGCAGCATTCACAGAAGCATTTTTGTATTCACTTAAATCAATTACAAAATAATTTGGTACATCAACATCCGGACATTCATAATTTAATTTTCCGCTGCTTTTGTCTTTAGCAAATGCAAATACACTGGCAGTTAAAGCCAGAAAACATAAAATAATCTTTTTCATTATTTTCTCCTATATTTTAAGCCTTACCATAGGTAGACTCTATTTCACGTATCTGATCACGCAAAGCCGCAGCCTGCTCGTATTCCATTCTGTCGGCACAGGCAGACATTTCTTCCGTAAGCGCTTTGATGAGGCGCTTCCTTTCCTTCGGATTAAAGAGATTAACCTCTTTCTTAAGAACCTCAAGCTCCATTGAAGCATTAGCATCTGCATCCTGCTTCTCGTGCTCAAGAATATCTTCTACAGCCTTTGAAATTGTTGTAGGCGTAATTCCGTGTTCTTTGTTGTAGGCTTCCTGAATCTCGCGGCGATGCTTTGTCTCCCCAACAGCCTCTTCCATTGCAGGGCTCATATGGTCGGCGTACATAACAACCTTTCCGTCTGCATTACGGGCAGCTCGTCCAATTATCTGTATCAGAGAGGTTGCCGAACGAAGGAAGCCGATTTTGTCCGCATCAAGAATAGCAATAAATGAAACCTCAGGCAAGTCTATTCCTTCCCTAAGCAGGTTGATTCCTATAAGAACATCAATCTCACCAGAGCGAAGCGATTTCAAAATCTCAACTCGTTCAAAGGTATCAATTTCTGAGTGAATGTATTTTACCTTGAGTTTAAGCTCGGTAAGATAATCTGTAAGATCCTCTGCCATTTTTTTAGTCAGAGTCAGAATAAGGCTTCGTTCATGACGCTCAATTCTTTCACGAACTTCCTTGTAAATATCTTCCATCTGCCCTTCACTAGGCCGGATTTCAACAAGAGGATCCAGAAGACCTGTAGGACGAATCAGCTGTTCAACAACCTGAGTACTCTGCTTTATTTCTTCGGGACGAGGCGTTGCAGTAACATAAATAATCTGATTCATCTTGGCATCAAACTCAGCCTTTTTAAGAGGACGATTATCAAAAGCAGAAGGCAGGCGGAATCCAAAATCAATAAGATTCTGTTTGCGGCTGCGGTCGCCTTCATACATTGCACCAATCTGAGGAACAGAAACATGAGCCTCGTCTATCATGCAGAGAAAATCATCAGGGAAATAATGAAGCAAAGTTGCAGGAGGCTCACCCCTTGCACGACCCGAAATCGGTCCGGAATAATTTTCAATTCCTGGGCAGGTTCCCATCTCGCGAAGCATTTCAATATCATAAGTTGTTCGGGTTTTCAGACGCTCTGCCTCAAGCATCTTTCCTGCAGCTCTCAGCTCTTCTACCCGCTCTTCCATTTCCTTCTGGATTCTGTCAGTAGCATCAATCAACTTATCCTGAGGAACAACAAAGTGCTTGGCCGGATAAAAAACCGTTTCATCCAGCTCACCTGTTACATCACGATTCAACACATTAAAGCGCTGAATTCTCACAACATCTTCCCAGTCCAGTAAAATGCGGTAGGCTTCGTCAGTTTCCATATAAGGTGGAAAAACTTCAATTACATCACCCTTAATACGGAAGTTTCCCCTTTCAAGCACATTGTCGTTTCTTGAATACTGCATGGAAATCAGTTTGCTGGCAAACTTTTTTGGATCAAAGGTCTGCCCTACTTCAACGTGCACACGCATGCCCTTATAAACATCAGGCATACCCAAACCATAAATACAGGAAACAGTAGCAACTACAATAACATCCCGCCTCTCCATAAGACTGTAGGTTGCCTTAAGACGCATCTGGTCTATCTCGCGGTTGATGTCACAGTCTTTTTCAATATAAAGGTCGCGGGCTGCAACGTAAGCTTCCGGTTGATAATAATCATAATAAGAGACAAAATATTCTACAGCGTTATTTGGAAAAAAGGATTTGAACTCGCGGTATAACTGAGCACTTAAAGTTTTGTTGTGGCTGATAATAAGAGTAGGTCTCTGAACCTTCTCAATAATTTTTGCCATGGTAAAGGTCTTTCCAGAGCCTGTTACGCCCTTAAGAGTCTGAAACTTATCGCCTCTCAAAAAACCTTCGCTGAGTTTTTCTATAGCCTGCCCCTGATCCCCGCTAGGCTCAAAAGGCGACACAACTTCGAATTTGCGCATCCTTTACAATCTCCGTCACCCCGAACTAGTTTCGGGGTCTCATTAACAAGCTCCTGAAACAAGTTCAGGATGACCCATTTTTAACTTTCCACCAGCTTTATCTTCAGTGTAACATTCTTCCGGTTACGGCGAACGACAACAGTTATCACGTCCCCGGCCCGCTTGCTCTCAAGAGCCGAATAATAATCTGCAAGTGAAGTAATTGTAATGTTATCAATCTGAGTAATTACATCACCACCAATATAAATGATATCCCGTCTTGAACCATAATAAGCTGCCTCTGTACCGCCCCTCAAACCGGCAAACTCTGCATTTCCACCGCGTTTTACTTCCGAAACTAAAACGCCGTTTGTAATATCAAGACTGGCATATTGAGCAATACGTCTGCTAAGCTGAATAACAGTGGCGTCAATTGTTCCACGCTGAACCTTTCCGTACTTAATTAAGTCTGCAACAACTCGTACTGCAGTTTCAGAAGGAACAGCAAAACCTACTCCCGCTGAATTTCCACTGCTGGACTGAATCATGGTATTTATACCAATCATCTTTCCGCTTGTATCAAGCAGAGGCCCTCCCGAGTTACCAGGATTTATAGCAGCATCTGTCTGCACCATATTGCGGATAATTCTGTTATTTGAATTCTGAATAGGTCGTCCTAAGCCCGAAACAATTCCGGTAGTCATAGTTCTTTCCAAACCAAAAGGATTTCCAATTGCAATTACCCGCTGACCAACTTTAAGCGAAGAAGAATCTCCAAAGGCAATTGTCTTAAGCTCCATTCCAGACGGTGGTGTAAATTTAATTACAGCAAGATCACTGTCTAAATCAGTTCCAACAATCTCTGCTTCATACTGAGTTCCATCAAAAAGCGATACATAAATTTTTGTAGCATCGGCAATTACATGGACGTTTGTAAGAATATAACCACGCTTATCAATAATAGAACCGCTTCCGCTGCCACCGTCCTGAACATAAGGCTGCAGGAACCAGTCGTATGCTGTAACCTGAGTGTTGATGTTCACTACCGCTTCATTACAAAGCGAATAAACATTTATATTCTGAACTTCTTCCTTAGTATAAGAAGTACCTGCTGTTCCCGAACCGCTTCCGCTTGCAACAGACCTGACAGTAGCGGGATTCTGCTCCAGGAAAGCCGTTGCATCTTCTGTCTCCGGCTCCTCAAAGTTGTCCACAGCTTCAATAAGCTCAGTTCTATCTGCTCCTGCAGCAGCCTTCTTCTTTGATATATTTACACAAATAACCACAGTAAGCAAAACTGCGGCCAGCACACAAATTAAAGTGTATCTGATTAGTTGAGTTCGAGAATAAAGTTTCATACATATAATTTAATAAAAACAAGATTTTTTAACAAGGAAAAAAAACTGTCACCTGCCATGGTCCACGACTAAAGCGCCACCCTGTCCACAGGCCTTACATTCTTTTTACCGCAAAGCATTTTATGCTCCAGAAAACTAAAATAAGATTCCCGGCTAACAATTACATGGTCTAAAAGCTCAATTCCCATAATTACAGAAACTCTTTCCAGAGTCTCAGTTACAGCAATATCCTCCTCCGAAGGCTCGCAATTCCCCGACGGGTGATTATGGCTCACTATTATTGCTGCAGCATTATCCCTCATAGCAACCGAAAAAACTTCCCGCGGATGAATAAGAGTTCTGTTCAAGGTCCCCACAGTAATAACATGAATCTGAATAATTTCCTGCCCCCCGTTTAATGTCACAAGAAGAAAATGCTCCTTTTCATTAACCGCATAATTTTTCAAGAAAGGCACAATATCCCCCGGTGTCTTTACCGGAGCCCGCAGATGACAGTTACGTCTTCTCCCCAATTCCAGTGCAGCACCTACCGCAAGAGCCTTTCCCTGCCCCACACCCTTAAGCTGCAAAAGATTCTCAACAATTTCATCATCATCAAAATCATCCAGAACATCCACAATATTTTCTGCCATAAGTTCAAGCGGAATCTGCCTGTTTCCAGCCCCTAGAATCAGCATAATCAGCTCTTCATCAAAAAGAAATGAAAATCCATGCTCTATCGCTTTTTCCCGCACATCAGGCTTAATCTTTTCCATATCTTCTCCTTAAAAATACCGCACTGGCGGCGCCGCCTCCATAAAATCTCCATATATATAGTTGAACAGATATGCGAAAAAATGCAATTTTTCCGAAAAAAATTTGCAAAATTTCAGATTTTTTTTGATTTTCCGAAAATAAAACTATGATTAAAGAACTTTTTAAGAAAAAACTTTTGCCAGCTCTGTATACAAGTCTTATAACAGCATTTATTGCCTGCACATTTCTTTCACTTTTTTCATGTGCATCCCTGCCACGCCACAGAGAAAGCATCAAAATTTCACGCCGTATCATGGACCAGGGCCAGCTGACAGCAGAACAGCTTGCAGCCTATTTTATAAGCCGCAACTCAGAAGCAGACCGCGCCCACATAATCCAGTTTGCCCAGTATTATATAGATGAAGCAGCTGCCGAAGGAATCAATTCAGATGTAGCTTTTGCCCAGATGTGCCTTGAAACAGGTTTTCTTCGCTTTGGAGGCCTTGTTCAACCGGAGTTCCACAACTACTGCGGTCTTGGCGCTATGGATGCAGAACACCCGGGCGAGATTTTTGAAACAGAAGAGCTTGGAGTCCGCGCCCACATTCAGCATCTGCAGGCCTATGCCACTACAGAAGACGTTACCCTCCATAAAGAACTTGTGGACCCGAGATACAACTGGGTCCACAAAACAAAATACATAGAAACTATTTATCAGTTAGCCGGCACCTGGGCTACAGACCCAATGTACGGCCAGAAACTGGAATCAAATCTGGTTAATATGGAAAATTTTAATTATTAAGGAGGGAGGAGCCCCTCCCTACGGCCGCACTCCGTTGCGTCCTACCCTTCCTGCAGGGGCTTCGCCCCCGCAACGCCCCCTAGCCTATCGTAGTACCAAAATATTCCTTATCTTCAAGAATTGCCTGAATGTTAGCTATATTCTTTCCACCGGCACAAATAACCTTCATACCAAGCTCACTCGCTTTCTTTGAAGCAATACGATCAAAAGGACAATTCTTTCCAGGAGTCCATTCGTCACCAACCATCTTGC
>JAEEGJ010023467.1_pt1 | contig 12944 bp, 4 predicted proteins | sample 8958761 | NCBI WGS metagenome assembly JAEEGJ01 (sample SAMN16246546, study PRJNA631951) | gut metagenome | biome: gut microbiome; feature: rumen; material: RS-attached | host: Bos | place: Iran: Karaj | collected 2018-10
CTTGGCAGCTATGTTGACAACAAGGGCAAGGCCGCTTCCATGCTGATGATCGGTTCGTTGCTGCTCATCATCTGCCACCTCACCTTCGCTTTCATCCTGCCCATGTTCAAGGGTAACGCTGTCGGTGGTGTCGTTGTGGCCTACATTACCATCCTGGTGTTGGGTGCCTCGTTCTCACTGGTGCCTGCCGCCTTGTGGCCGAGCGTGCCGAAGTTGGTGGACGAAAAAATCATTGGTTCGGCCTACGCCCTGATTTTCTGGATTCAAAATATCGGTCTGTGGCTATTCCCGCTGCTCATCGGTAAGGTTTTGGAAAACACCAACCCCGGCGTTGACGACCCTGTGGCCCTCAACTACACTTGGCCCTTGGTCATGTTGGCTTGCCTAGGTGTTGCCGCCTTAATCATCGGCATCATCCTGAAGCGCGTGGATGCCAAGAAACATCTTGGTTTGGAGGAGCCAAACATTAAGTAAGATATTGAACTAAACACTGAAAAAGGAGGGCGACGGCTCTCCTTTTTTTATTTGGGAAACAAGCACTTGCCATTTAAGATGTTCGGGCAAGTTCCTATCCTCAACAAAATCACCATCTTTAGTCTGACCAGAAAGAAAGATTTGATGGTGGAAGCGTTGTATATGGAAATTGTAGCAAAAATTGAAGTTGTTTTGTATAAAGTTGTATTTTTGAGGTTTCAAAACTGCAACTCTCAATGGAACAAATCATTCAAACAATCAGCGGCTATGTGTGGAGTCCTCCCCTTGTGGTCATCTGCCTCTTGGCAGGATTGTATTTCTCCATCGGCACGCGCTTTGTTCAGGTGCGCCGTTTGCGCGAGATGGCGCGGCTACTTTTCTCGACGGACAAGAGCCAGAAAACAGGCATCACCTCGTTTCAGGCTTTTTCCATGGCGCTATCGGGACGCGTGGGCACAGGTAATATTGTCGGTGTGGCTACGGCCATCGGCTACGGTGGACCAGGTGCCATCGTCTGGATGTGGATCATCGCTTTCTTGGGCGCAGGCTCGGCTTTTTCGGAAGCGACTTTGGCGCAGATCTATAAGGAGGAGCACAAAGGACAGTTCCGTGGCGGACCAGCCTATTACATTGAGAAAGGCTTAAAATGCAAATGGTTGGCGGTCTTCTTTGCTGCCATTTCGGTACTGGCCTGCGGTTGGTTTTTGCCGCCTGTTCAGTCCAACGGCATCGCCATTTCGTTTGCCAATACCTTCCATATCGATTCGGCTTGGGTTGGTGCTGCTGTCGCACTGCTCATCGGCCTCGTGGTGATGGGCGGTGTGAAACGCATCGCCAATGTGGCGCAGGTGGTGGCCCCGTTTATGGCTGTTTTGTATGTCATGCTCTCGCTCGTTGTGCTGGCCTTCCATATTCATGAGGTGCCAGCCGTGTTTATGGACATGATTCGCAGCGCCTTTGGATTGAATCAGGCCTTGGGTGGTATCCTTGGCTCAACCATCGCATGGGGCGTGAAGCGCGGCATTTATTCCAACGAGGCAGGACAAGGCACGGGGGCCATCGTGGCGGGCGCGGCCAAGGTGTCGCATCCCGTCAAGCAGGGACTGGTGCAGGCGTTTTCGGTGTATATCGACACCTTATTGGTTTGCACCGCTACCGCCGTGATGATTTTGGCCTGCAAGACTTACAACGTCTTTGATGCTTCGGGCAACCTTCTCATCGCTGCCGAAGGCATGGAACTGGGTGCGCCTGATGTGAGTTACACCTCTGCAGCTTTAGGCACTTTCTTGGGCATCAAATGGGGCGGCATCATCGTGTCATTTGCCCTGTTTTTCTTCGCTTTTACAACGATTATGGCCTACTATTACTACGCCGAGACCAATCTCGTCTACCTTTTCGGCAAAGGCAAAAAGGAGCATGTCCTGATTTGGGTGTTGCGTTTTGGCGTGGTCGGCATGGTGTTCTTCGGTTCATTGCATGAGGCCAAGGCAATGTGGAATTTGGGCGACATCGGCGTAGGTACTATGGCTTGGGTGAATATCATCGCCATTCTTTTGCTGTCACCGAAAGCGTTCAACGCCTTGCGGTCCTACGAACGCCAGAAAAAAGAGGGCAAGGAACCCTATTTCGACCCGAAGGAAATTGGTGTGAAAGGTGCTGATTTTTGGGAAAAACGTCAGGCTGAATAAGTGTTCATTTCCCTCAATAACTCCAACGCCTGCGTCACCGTGCTGACCTCCTTGACGGTAAGCTGCAGCTTGTCGTTGGTTTCCTTGACGGCGGTGCGCTTCGGGTGGTTCATGATGTACTGCATGATTTTTTGGAAGGTCGCGCTCTCGAAATATCTCGATTCTTGGTTGCTTACGAAATATGCTGTCATATTGTGGTGACGCAATAGAATCTTTTCGAAACCTAGGTCTTTGGCAATCCAACGGAGGCGGACGGTGTTCAGCAAGTCGTTGACCTGTTTGGGGATAGGACCAAAGCGGTCGATGAGATGGTCGGTGAATTTCATCAGGCTCTCCTCCGTCTTGGTACGGTCAAGTTCGCTATAAAGGCTGACGCGTTCCTGTGTCGAGTTGATGTAATCGGCGGGGAAACGCACCTCCATGTCGGTCTCAATGGTGCAGTCGGCGACGTAAGATTTCTCTTCTTCCTTGTCGAAAATATCTTGAAACTCTGTCTCTTTCAGTTCGAGGATGGCCTCATCGAGGATCTTGTGATACGTCTCAAAACCGATATCATTGATGAAGCCGCTCTGTTCGGCACCGAGGATATTGCCCGCGCCACGGATGTCAAGGTCTCGCATGGCGATATTGATTCCTTCGCCGAGGTCAGAGAACTCCTCCAAAGCACGGAGACGTTTCTGAGCCTCTTGGGTGAGGGTGTTCAAAGGCGGCGTCAGCAGGTAGCAGAAAGCCTTTTTGTTGGAACGCCCCACGCGACCACGCAACTGGTGCAAGTCGCTGAGGCCATAACGATGCGCATCGTTGATGATGATGGTGTTGGCATTCGGAATGTCGAGACCCGACTCCACAATGGTGGTGCAAAGCAGTACGTCGTAGTCGCCGTTGATGAAATCAAGCATGATTTTTTCCAACTTTGCGCCTTCCATCTGACCATGGGCCACAGCAATGCGGACACCTGGCACATACTTCAGGATGAAGTCATGCACATCCATAATGTTCTGGATGCGGTTGTGAATGAAGAACACCTGACCGTTGCGGGCAATCTCGAACTGGATGGCGTCGCGGATAAGTTCACCATCGAAACCGCGCAATTCGGTCTGTACAGGATAACGATTGGGCGGTGGTGTGGTGATGACGCTCAAGTCCCTCGCACCCATCATGGAGAACTGCAGGGTTCTGGGAATGGGCGTAGCAGTTAATGTCAGCGTGTCGACATTGGCCTTCATCTCTTTCAGCTTTTCTTTCACGGCCACACCGAATTTTTGCTCTTCATCGATGACGAGCAGTCCCAAATCCTTGAATTTCACATCCTTTCCCGTGAGGCGATGTGTCCCGATAATGATGTCGATTTCGCCTTTTTCAAGTTTCTTCAGGATTTCAGTCTGTTGCTTGGTCGTTTTGAAACGGTTGAGGTATTCGATGGTGACGGGAAAACCGTCAAAACGTTCTGTGAAGGTATGATAATGCTGCAAAGCCAATACCGTAGTAGGCACGAGCACAGCCACCTGCTTGGAGTCACAGCAGGCCTTGAAGGCAGCGCGCATGGCCACTTCAGTTTTACCAAAACCCACATCGCCGCACACGAGGCGGTCCATGGGGTTCTCGCTTTCCATGTCGCGTTTCACGTCGTTGGTGGCTTTCAGCTGGTCGGGGGTGTCCTCGTATATGAAAGAGGCCTCCAACTCGTTTTGCAGGTAGTTATCGGGCGAAAACTTGAACCCCGGCGTGCGTTTGCGCTCTGCGTAGAGTTTAATCAGTTCACGCGCAATGTCCTTAACCTTGCTCTTGGTCTTGTTCTTCAAACGATTCCATGCGCCAGAACCGAGTGTGCTAAGGTTGGGCTCTGTGCCGTCCTTGCTGCTGTATTTTGCAATGCGGTGAAGCGAGTGGATGCTGACGTAAAGTAAGTCGCCGTTGTTGTATATCAAGCGGATGGCCTCTTGTGGCTTGCCGTTGTTTTCGATGGTCTCGAGGCCGTCGAAGCGTCCGATGCCGTGGTCGATGTGGGTGACATAGTCGCCGGGCTTCAGCTCATAGAGGTCTTTAAGTGTGATGGCCTGCTTGGTCGAGAAGTTGTCGCGCAGATGGAAACGGTGATAACGCTCAAAGATTTGGTGATCGGTGTAGCAGCACACCTTCAGGTCCTCGTCGATGAAGCCGCCGTGGATAGCGATGGTCTCGGTCTCAAAGTCGCGGTGCAGCTCATCATTGTGATTGATGTCGTTTAGAATGGCTTGAATACGTGAAAGTTGCTTGCTGCTTTCAGAGAAGACGATGATGCGGTAACCATCAGCTTTGTGCTCTGCAATGTCATCAATGAGCAAATTAAAATTCTTGCTGAAAATTGGTTGCGGCTTTGTCTTGAAGTTGACAGTTGACAGTTGGCAGTTGGCAGTTGAAGTATTGTCGCTTTGCGCATTGACTTCGTCGAATCTTCGATTTGCGAGCGAAGCGTGGCAATCCAGATTCAAATGGCTCGAAGTGCCAAATTCCACCGTTCGGCGTTTTTTCAGACAGTCCAAAAGCTCTTCGGACTTGCTGAACAATTGTCCTGGTTGCAGCGCTTTCACTTCCTCTTCTTGTTCCTGCATTTTCTCGAAGGCTTCCACAGCGCGGTTGTATTCCTTGTCGACTTGCGTGGCGAAGAAAGCCATGTCGGTGAGCCACACGGTGGTCGTGTCGGGCAGGTATTCCAGGATGGCCTCGCGTTCCTCGATGAAGGCGCGTTCCTGCATGTTGGGGAGCAACACAATCTGTTTCAGTTTCTCGATGGAGAGTTGGTCAGCGATGTTGAAGCTACGGATGCTGTCGACCTCGTCACCGAAGAACTCAATGCGGTAAGGATAGTCGTTGGCAAAAGAAAACACATCCACCAAACCACCACGGATGGCAAATTGACCTGGTTCCACCACGAAATCGACACTTTCAAATTCATATTCATAGAGCAAATCGGTAAGAAAATCGAGGTTGATTTTGTCTCCCACCTTGATTTTGAACGTGTTCTTGGCCAACAGCTTGCGCGTGAAAACCTTCTCGCTCAATGCCTCTGGATAACTGACAATCAAGGTTTTACGTTCTGAAGTTGAAACACGCTGGAGTACCTCTGTGCGAGAAAGAATATAAGTGTGGTCTGGCTTCTCGGGTTCGTAAGGACGCTTGTAGGAGGTGGGATAAAAAAGCACCTGTTTCTTGCTGTAGTCCATACCGCGTTCGCCGAGGAGGCTTTCGAGATCGTTGTAAAAATAAGCCGCGTCTTCCTTGTCGGCACACACGATGAGATGCTGACCGCCCTTACGGCGGAACGTTTCTTCCACGACGAAGGCCTTCGATGAAGCGGTCAGACCGGAACAAAGCAAATGCCCACCTTCACGCAATGCATTGAGCATCACGTCGATGTGGGCATCATTTTTATACAGTTGTTGCGAAATGCTTGCCACGTTGCTAATAATTGTGGCGCAAAGGTACGAAATTAATCGATTACCAATTTCTGTGTCTTCACACCATCAACGGCGACGAGGCGCAGAACGTACACGCCCGCAGGGAAGTTGGCAGTTGACAGTTGGCAGTTGGCAGTTGAAAGTTCTTTAGCGTAGCATTGGCGACCAAGAACATCCATCACCTGCAAAGTGCCCATGCCATTGACGATAATGTTGCCGTTGTTGAAGAAGACGAAGCTCTCACTGTCGCCATTCTCGATTTCGGAGGCGAACACTAGTTTGAAACGGCTTTCGTAGTCCGTCGTCTTGGCGTTGAAAGTGTAGCTCGGCGTAGCCAACAAATCCACATCCATGCCGGTCATGTTGTCAATGAGGTGGAAATAGTCTAATTCAACTCCACTGGTCTCAATGTTGAGGGTGTATGTGCCGTTTTGGATTGCCTTGAAGTTAATGGGCATTTCGTTTTGTCCGTTGGCGTAAGCCACGGCGAAGTCTTTGCCGTTTTGCCAGAGGCTGATTTGGGTATTGTTTTGGTCGAGGGTGAATTTCTCTATGTTCGTGCCTTCGCCAAAGCGGATACGGGCGCGGTCGAGGATGGCGTTGTCTTGTTTGATGACCAAATCAAAGCAATCCTTTGAATTTGAGCCTTTTGCAGCGCCAGGTTTGGTAAAAATTATCGATTCTCCGATACCCGTTGCTTTCACGACAACGCTTTCGCACGGGGCAATTGTCGTTCCGTTTTCAGCTAGAGTGACCTCGTTGTCGATGATTAGATAGAAATCATTGGCAATCGTTGTATTGCAAGGATAGGGGTTGCCGATGAGGTTGAAACCTTTCAAAGAGGCGTTGGCATCGTAGGCCAAAACGGTCGGTTCGGTAGTGGCCGCCAATGTTCCCGCGAAGGTCAGTGTTAGATTGCCACTATTGGCATAGAGGTAGCCAGTCTTATGGTCGATGGTTTCGAAAGAGCCCGCTCTGATGTTTCTCCATTCCTTGTCTTGGCTTTGGTCGAACATGTAAAGATCGTAAGTGTTGGTGAGCAGGCCATTGTCGGCACTCGGCGTGATGCTTTCGGTAACGGGCGAGGCGATGAAGTTCCAACCATTTTGGTCGGAAGTGTATTTGGCAATGGATTTCTTAACCGTGGCTTGTACGTTGGCAGAGTTGTGAATGAGTTGGGCTCCGTTTTCAATAACGAGGTTGGCGGCATTGTCATTGCTTAACGTTCCCGTTACGGTGAGGGTGCTGTTGGGTAATATGGTGAGCTTGTCGTTGCTGTTTACTGACAGGTTGGCCAAAGATGCTGAAGCATTGACAATCATTATGGCATTGCTGGCGGAGGATTCATAACCGTTTGTGCTGGCGGTGACTCGATACTCATTCATGCCGTTGGTGTAGGAATCAGTATAGCTTGTCCCACTTTGATTAGATGAAATGGCGATATTGTTGCGGTAAACATTGTAAGTGTAATCCTTATCGCTTAATCCAAGTTGAAACGTAAAAGCCAAGCCTGGATAAGAAAGCCAATGAGCGCACGATTCCGTGTCAGACGTGTATTTATAAAGGAAAGCATTTCCAAGTTCTCCGGCATATTCGTTGTTCGATAATATACTGTCTGTAGTTGTAATGATGAGCCATAAGTCCTTGTTTGGATTGATGGCAACGGGATTGCTTAAAAGGTAATCGATGTTTTGCTCGGCTTCGGTAGTTGTGAAATCGTCTTCAAACACTTTTGTTTCGGGCAGCATTCCATCTCCTTCATAAAGTTCTATTGTACAAGTTGCGTCCGCATTTAGAAGTGAAAAGAAAATGTGTTCTATCTGCATTCCTGCATAAGGTTGCAGCATTGATGAGGGAAATTTTTGGGCTGCAATGAATGTCATTCCGATACCACAATAATATGTTCCAGAATCAACATAGCACAACGTTTCGTTGCGTTTGACAGGGGCATTCCAGTTCAACGTGGCAGTACTGCTGCCAGTGCTGATGTCACTTGCGGAAAAATCACTTGGAGTATTGATTAGTGGATTCGTGGTAATATTAACGGTGACTTGGTTCGACGGTAGTGAAGCCTGGTAGTTTTCTCCATTGCTTCTGACGAAATATGTGTTGCTTCCGGCTGGTGCGTTTGTGTCTGTATAAGAATTGTCCGAAACAGACTTGGCAATCATTATCCCGTTTCTATAGACGCGGTAAGAGGTGACATTTTCGGCAGTATCCCAACTCAATGCAACAACGGCTTCGTTAGCGGTAGCGGTAAGGTTGGTTGGGATTGCGCAGGCATTCAGCATATAATTGATGGCGGCCATCGCATCAATGCGACCTGCCCCGAAGGTGTTGTTCTTCGAAGTCTGTCCCTCGATTTGAACTGCCGTGGTTTCAATGATGGAATCAATTTCTACTGGTGTTAATGTAGGGTTGACTTGAAGCATCAAGGCCATCACTCCTGCTACGCAAGGCGCGGCCATAGATGTGCCACTCATGGTTATATATCCGTCGTTAGATGAATATTTCAAAGAAACAACGTCACTTCCAGGGGCGGAAATGTCGGGCTTGATCAAGCCAATTTGGGTGGGGTCTCCGTTGGAAAACGGATAATCGTCATAAAAGCCGATGTTGGCTCCTTCAGCCCATGTAGAAGGGCCGTATGATGAGAAAGAGGAATGCGTGTCGTCGCTTGTTGTGGATCCGACGGCAACCACAGCAGCGCGACCGCCGTCAAGGGTTTGTTCGGGATGTCTCCACGGAGAAGGGCAGTTGGCAGGTGAACTAATATTTATCGGTATGGGATAGTCCGAAAGGTTGTCACCTTTGTTTCCGGCGGAAACCGCTGCAATGACTCCACAGCGCATAACATTTTCCAATGCCATTCTGTAAGTATAGGCTCCTCCATAGTGGCCACCCAACGACATGCTGAGAATGTCCGCACCATGAGAAACGGCAAATTCGATGGCGGGTATTGTAATGGAAAAGTGTCCATGCCCATTTTCATCAAGTACTTTCAAAGCCATGATTTTTGCTTCTTTGGCAATGCCGCATTGCTTTCCGTTGGTTCCATAACTTGACACAATTCCGGCGCAATGGGTTCCGTGGGATTTGTCATCCATAGGGTCATTGTCGTTGTTTACGAAATCCCAGCCGTGGTTAGGATAGTCGGTGCCACCATCCCACATATTGTTGGCAATATCAGTGTGGTTGTAATTCACGCCTGTATCAATGACTGCCACAACAACGCCACGGCCCGTGTAGCCCATTCCCCAAACATCATCGGCATTCACTTTGGTGACATTCCATTGGTTTTCGCCTCGTTCGTTCTGGATGTTTTCGGACACCTCTCCATCTGCGATATAGATTTCAGCATCTTTCACGATATATTTCACGTCAGGTCGTTCTGCAATGGCAAACACCATATCTTTTTTCATGGAGCAACTTATGGCATTGATAATCCAGAATGACTGGATGCCATCTACCAAAGTGGCTTTTTGGCCTTGCTGCAACTCATCTAATAATTCCTTTTGCCCGTTGCTGGAGATTTGTTGAAGTTCGCCTATAACCATCTCCCTTTGTTGGGCTTTGTTCAGATTGTGCATTTGCCAGGTTGTTTTCATGGCATCAAATTGCTCATTCAGGACGATGATGGTTTGAAACATTTCGGAAGATTTTGAACTCCCGTTGATTTCTTCCAAAAGGTCAGGCGCAATTTTGTTGAAGCCATAGTTTTGGGCCAATCCATGCATCGATACCATCAGCACCAACGCCACAATCAATGTAAATCTCTTCATATTAGTTTGTTTTCTTGATTTCAAATTAGACCGCAAATGTAGTAAAATTCTTTCGGATAGCACAAAAAAATCACGGCCCGACTTTGAAGCCAGACCGTGACGATGTTGCAACGCCAAAAGCGTGATTATTTGACGACCACTTTTTGGGTTTTCATTTCGCTGCCTTGTGTAAGGCGCACGATGTAGACACCTCCGCACAAGTTGAGTGTCTTGCTGTAGCTGTCGTGTATGGTCTCGTTGTAGAGGACGCGTCCCAAGACATCAACGATTTGAAGTTCCGCCTCGCCTTCGTTGAGGATCTGGAGTTGACCGTCGCTGAAGAACGCAAAACTGGGTTCGCAAGCGTCCCCGCTTGCACCGTTGGCGGAAAACACCAAACGGAAACGGCTTTCGTAGTCTGTTGTGCGAGTACTGAAGCTATAGCTTGGAGTCTGGAGCAGGTCGACATCTGCACCAGTCATGTTGTCGATGAGGTGGAGGTAATCTAACTGAAGTTCCTCGGTTTCAATGCTGATGGTATAAGTGCCATCTTTGGCAGCCTTGAAGTTGAGCGGCATTTCATTTTGTCCGTTGGCGTAAGCCACGGCAAAGTCTTGGCCGTTTTGCGGAATATAGAGCCTGTTAATCTGTTCGCTCAAGGTGTATTTGGCAAGTTGGTCGTTTTCATTGAAGCTGACTTTTGCCTGGTCGACGATGGTAGTGCCTTTCGTGTCGGCTTTGGCGACCGATAGGGTGATGTTTGGCTCGCTCTTCGAGGCCGTCTTGCTAAAGGTAACACTCTCGCCCGAGCTTTGTGCCTGCACCAAAATGGCGGCGCAAGGCGGGATGGGGTTGTTGCCCAAAGTGAAATTGGAGCCGTCTGCGTTCAAGACGTAGAAGCTTCTGTCGACGTATGTGTTGCAGGGGTAGGGATTGCCGATGAGGTTGAAGCCTTTCAAGCTGGCGGTATTTTCGTATACCAATGCAGTTGCTGTGGCATCAGCGGCAAGTGTCCCTTCAAATGCAAGCGTCGGGTTGCCACTATTTGCGTAGAGATAGCCACCTTTATTGTTGATGGTGAATAAATGGATTCCATAGTTGAGCCATTCAAGCTCTTGGCTTTGGTCGAAAGCGTAGAGGTCGTAATCGTTGGTTAGCAGGCCATTGTCGGTGGAAGGTGTGATGCTTTCGACGGGAGAGGCAATTAAATGCCAGCCATTGCTTGCAGTGGCCCAGTTGGTAGCAGCAGTGATGCTCTTCTTCACCGTGGCCTGTACACCGTCGGAATTGTTGTCGAGTTGGGCTCCATCTTCAAGGATAAGGTTGCTTGCATCCACATCGCTGAGCGCACCCGTGACAGTGAGTTTGCTGCCTTCGGTGACAGTCATTTTGTCGTTGGTGCCAAGGCTCAATGAACTCAACGTCGCGGCTCCGAGGGTGAGACCAGCCATGTTGGAGGCTTCAGTAACGCTATTGTTGAAGATGGTCTTCAATGTGTACTGGTGAGCTGTATTGTTAGTGATGCTTGAAAGCGTGTAGCTCGTTCCTGAAATGTTGGAAGCTACACTGGTGTTGTTGTCATACAGGTTATAGAAGAATGTGCCGTCAGTGATGCAGGTGCGGATGAGCATGACCAACCCATCTTGAGGATTGGGGTTTCCTGTCGGATTGGAAGTCGCATAATTGCCATAGTTGTCACTGCCGCTATAAACTCCTGCACCCATGGGGTATGCCTTCCCTTCAGGGTCGTAAATGAACACCCACAAATCTTTGGAGGCGTTAAGTTGTAACGGGTTGTTGAGAACGACGTCATTCCAGCCCGTTGCAGACACACTGATGGATTGGGTGTAAACTTGGGTTTGTGGTTTGGTGTTCCCGGCATTGGCGGTATAAACATATAGAACGAACGCACCGATTTCAGTGGCATGGAAAGAGATCTTATATAGTACCTTATTGGAGTTAATCATTGATGCGGGGTACTTATGTCCGAAATACAAGTTTGTTCCACCGCCGGCGCCAAAACTATAAGCCAAACTTCCGTCTCCATAAGTCAGCACCTCATTGTCTGTTTGTGGTAAAGTCCATTCGGGTTCAGTCCAATTCAGGATGGCACCATTGCCGTTTTTGGTAACAGTCAAGTCAGCGGGAATGGGTTCGATGGTCACAGTGATGGTGGTCGTGGGCGATGATTTTGCCCCATTGGAGTCGAGACTTTTCACATAGTAGGCGTATGAGCCGTATGAAAGATTGCTATCAGTATAGGTGGTGTTAGTAGTGTTTGCAATCAAGAGGCCGTTTCTGTAAATGGAATAGGAGACTGCGTTATTGGCAGCGTTCCAAGTTAAAGTGGCATTTCTACTTTCTGTAGTCACATTGAAATTGGTAGGCGAGGAAGCAGTGCAGTCTTTAGGCTGGATGCCGATGACAGCACTTTGGTTCTGTGTGAAATTATAATTACCGCCTCCCGAGCCACCGCTGCCAGGGTTTAAGTTGGAAAGCGAAAAGAAACCGTCGTTTCGTCCGCTCCAGCCCCAGTTGAAATGGAAATAGTTGTTGCTGTCATAGCCGTCGCACACGAAAGCGTGTCCACCACCACTGCTGCTACCATTGTATTCAATAGGTCTGCCTGCATTCAACTCGGTCTTGAGTGAGTTGATCCAACTATTGTTGTTGTTGGGTTTGTATTGCAGATTAGCAGTGTTCTTGTAATTAAAATAATTGATTAATGCGGTAGGGATAGCCGTATTATAGGCACCACTGCCTCCATTTGAGCCAATGTCGTAATCCATGTCAACAGAAACACCACAATGGTACATTAGTTTGGCGATTTCGGTACTTGAGGAATAGAGGGGCATACCGGTCCAATCGTAGGTGGCTTGCGCAAAATTCACGGATTGAACACCATATTCAGGATGGGCGCTGGGAGTGTAGGAATGTGAACCGACACCATGAGAAGGATATTCCCAATAACGCATAATCTGTGCCATAGCAGTCGCCACACAACCAGTGACGGTGAGTTCGCCAGCGTTTGAGTCATACGGACACAGGTCATTGTAGCCAGGATCTTGGTCCCAAGTGGTTTGGATCAAAGCATCCACCACAACTGTAGCTTTGGCCGCTTTGGTGTCGCCATCAATCAAGTCTTTCCAAAGTTTGGCCGTCTCGGCTGTCGCTTTCATTTGGTTATCGATGCCCCATTGGATTTCGTCGCTGTAGCCTTGCAGCCAGCCGCTCACGTTGGTGGGCATGTTTTCCGTACGGAAATGGCCTGTCAACGAATAGCCCAAGATGGGTTGCACACAGTCATCGGCAGCCATCACCACGAAGCCCTGCTCGGCGGTGAAAATGTAGAGGTTCGGGAAACCGGCCGCTTTCGAGAGGTCGGTCAGTTGGGCGGCTTTCGCGCCGTTGTTGTTTAGAAAGGTCTTGGCCACTTTTTGGGCAGTTTCGGGCATCACGCGCTCGGCCATCATAGGCATCGCCACCATCAGCACCAATGCCAAAATCATTGTAAATCTTTTCATATAGTTCAGATTTTATTTGTTGTTCTATTTGCCTACAAAATTAGAAAAAACATCCTCAAG
>JAEEGJ010023468.1_pt1 | contig 12943 bp, 11 predicted proteins | sample 8958761 | NCBI WGS metagenome assembly JAEEGJ01 (sample SAMN16246546, study PRJNA631951) | gut metagenome | biome: gut microbiome; feature: rumen; material: RS-attached | host: Bos | place: Iran: Karaj | collected 2018-10
CGCGGCCCTCATCCTTACGGAAATAGTCATACGCGCCCATATTGCCCACAGGCTTGCCGTTAAGCACCACCTGCGATGTGTGGTCCGAGCTGGGCTTGAGCAGCAGCGGGTTCATATCGGTATGGCAGGGAACACCCGCGGCCTCGGCCTGAACAGCCTGCGCGCGACCAATCTCCAGACCATCGGGCGTAGCGTATGAATTGAGCGCCATATTCTGCGCCTTGAACGGGGCGGGACTGTAGCCGTCCTGACGGAATATGCGGCACAGAGCAGTGGCTATCACGCTCTTGCCCACATCACTGCCCGTTCCCGCCAGCATCACCGGATGTAACTTTGCATCGGCCATCACTTACGGTTCTTATAAGAAAACGCCTTCCACTTCTCCTCGGGCCAACCCTGACGGTCCAGTTCAAAGCGGGCCAGGATAAAGAAAAGGTCGCTCAGACGGTTTACAAAACGCAACAGTTCCTGCGGCAGAGGGTCCTGACGATGCAATGTCCAAAGCCTGCGCTCTGCCCTGCGACAAACGGTGCGAGCCATCTGCAGCTGGGCTGCCAGCGGCGTTCCGCCGGGAATCAGGAAATGCTCATGTTCGCCTATCTGTGATGTAAGGCTGTCCATCCAGTCCTCACAGAACTGCTCCATCCCGGCATCCAGACTGTTGGGATTACTGTCACGCCTGGCCGAAGGCGTTGCCACCAGACTCATCACACTCATCAGTTCACACTGTATCCTGTACAATCCTTCCTGCCAGTCATCATCGGCCTTGAGCATACTGCGCACAATGCCTATCTGGGTGTTGAGCTCATCAAGCGTGCCGTTGGCCTCTATGCGGATATCGTCCTTGGGCACACGCTCACCGCCGTGTATTCCGGTGGTGCCGTCATCGCCTGTACGTGTATATATTCTTTTCATAATTCCCAAAATGCGTTGATATCGGACTCACCCCAATACCAGTGGGTGTAGCCCGCAATCACGTTCTTGTACCGGAACAACTCCGTATCCACCTTCTCACCCCGCGCATCAAACTGAAGTGACGCAAAACAAAACGACCCCTTTGCGTCAATTTTAGAGTAATGAAACTCGTGACCGCGGAATTCTGTACCGCCGATGGTCATGCGGCGGTAGCCTAAGTGCAGACGAGCGCCCTGCATGGTGCACTCTATGGGCAGCACTCCCGCCATGGGCCAAACGCGGCCCTCCTGATCGGTCAGCGACTTGCCCAGATACATCATTCCGCCGCACTCGGCAAAAATCCGGCCGCCGCTCTCCGCGAACTGTACCAGTTGCGATGCCAGCATGCGGTTCATGGCCAGTTCAGGAGCAAAAAGCTCCGGATATCCGCCGGGCAGATAGACCAGATCAACGTCCTTGGGCAGTTCATCACCGGCCAGCGGGCTGAAGTAAACCACCTCACCCATCTGCGCCAGCCTGTCCAGGTTCTCCCTGTAAGCAAAATTGAACGCCCTGTCCCTGGCTACTGCAATCCTCTGCATATCAGATCCAAATCAACATGCTGTTCCACCAGGTCCGATACCCGGTCGGCCAGCGTATTCAACTCATTCTCAAGACCTACGGTAAGTCCCAGATGCCTGGACGGCACCTCAATTCCCTCAGTGCGCGGAATCCAGCCCAGACAGGTAACGCCCGCATCGGCCGCCGCATCCTTCAAAAAACTGAAATGTGATTCCGATGCCACCTGATTGAAAACCACACCGGCAATGCGTACATCGGGCCTGAAGGTCTTGAATCCGTGCAGCAAAGCCGCCACGGAATATGCGGTGGAGCGTGCATTGACCACCAGCAACACCGGCACATCCAGCAGAGCCGCAATCTCGGCGCTGCTTCCGCGCATATGGTCATAGCCGTCAAACAATCCCATCACGCCCTCAATCACGGCCGCATCGGCCCCTTCAGAATAATGTGCAAAAACCTCACGGACATGTTCGGCCGATGCCATCCACGTATCCAGATTGACGGACTCAGCACCCGCCGCAATACTGTGAAACTGCGTATCAATATAGTCAGGACCGCATTTGAAAGGCTGCACACGGAGCCCCCGCCGCGTAAGTGCACGCAGCAGCCCCATCGTGAAAGTAGTCTTGCCACTGCCCGACGTGGCGGCCCCAACGAGTATCCTGATCATTCTATTTTTATTAGGTGGTATAAAGATAATGATTTATTACTAATTTTGCTCCGTCTTGTTCCGATACTCTTTCCATGAGTTAAGGATCAAAAGGGAATCAGGTGAGAATCCTGAACAGACCCGCTGCTGTAAGCCCTCAAAAAGGGATGTCCATCACCACAAGTGCCACTGGCCGCAAAGCCGGGAAGGCGGACAGACCGGAGTAAGTCAGAAGACCTGCAAGACACGTTATAAAACTGCCGGGATTCAGTAACTTATTAACAATAACTACAATGAAAAAGGTATTATCATTTGCTATGATGGCCCTCATGGCGGGCTACGTGTTCGTATCTTGCGACGAAGAGAAATTAACACCTGAAGAGGAGAATAAACCTGTTGTTCCCCAGGATTCCGTTCCCGGCGACTCAGTTCAGACTCCTGCTGACACTATTGCCTACACTCTTTCAATGACACTTCCTCAGGCCGATTCAACTTATCTGGCAACAGGAGGCCAGATGTACGGCTACGGTTATTTTCAGGAGAACATTACAATCGGTCAGTTCGTTCTGACCCATTCACATGCAGACTGGGGCTACGGCAACTCATTCGGCGAAGGTTTCACTTTCACCAGCAGTGCCAATGACTCAATAGGTGACTACACAAACAACGCTGCCATCACAGCAACAGGTGTAAAGACCAACGCTTATTTCACAGCCAATGCAGGAGGTGCCAATTATCAAGGCGGATTGGCAGCCGAGATCTCATTCAAGGACAGTGCAGCATATAATGCAAAGGAGTGCTATATCACCAACTCTACTTATGCTTACCAGTATATAAAGAATAACCCCAAGGCTGACAAGGCTGCATGGGGCAGCAGTGACTGGTTCAAACTTACCATCACAGGCTACAATAAGGATGATGAGACCGGCAAGATTGAAATCAAGTTGGCTGACGGTACCAGTTTAATTGATACATGGCAGAAGGTTGACCTGACCGATCTGGGCAAGGTCACAAAGATCAGATTCACCGTTGCCTCAACCGATAATAATGCAAGCGGCATGGTTACCCCTGCTTATTTCTGTCTGGACCAGCTCACTGTAACCGAGTAATCATGTAAGATGTCTTTTGACGTAAAATACTGTTTGATAACAATCTGTACCCTGTGTTTCCACCTGGAGACACAGGGTCAGGTTTTATCTGACACCATGCGTACAAAAGACATTCCGCAGGTAACAGTAACAAGTGACCGCACCAACAGCCCGGGTGCTGTATCCACCTCAAAGAGGGCCGATGAACGACTGATGCAGGCAACCAGTTCGCTGCAGGTATCGGACGTAATCAAATACATGAGCGGCGCCACCGTAAAGGATTACGGAGGCGTGGGCGGACTCAAGACCGTATCCGTAAGAGGTCTTGGCGCATCACACACAGCCGTCGCCTATGACGGCATTATCATTACCGATAACCAGACGGGACAGATTGACCTGGGCAAGTTCTCAGCAAGTCAGGCCGCATCGGTCCGTCTTGTAAGCGGACCTGAGAACGATATGCTGCAGACCGCAGCAATGGCCGCCCAGGCCGCATCAATAACCGTCAGCCCGGAGCGTCCGCAGTTGAACGGCAAGAAAAACCGGATACATGCCGGACAATTGTACGGTAGTTTCAACACCTTGTCGGTTAACGCAAATACCGCTTTCAATATATCCGATGGCAACGACCTGTCCGTATTGTCCGACTGGCTCTACACGGACGGCAATTATCCATACATTCAGAACAACGGAAACAGTTCGGCTCTTAAGACCCGCCGGAACTCGGATGTAAGCCGCTTCCGGACTGAGGCCGCATGGTTCAGCACCATTGATGAGAACACGGACCTGAGAGTAAGAAGTTACATCTACCTCTCCAGGCAGGGCCTTCCGGCCAACATCCTGTATAATGACAATGCCGCCAGCGAGAGACTCTGGAATCGCGAGGGGTTCATACAGGCATCATACAAAAAAGAACTCGGTAAGCGTCTCACATTCAAGGCAAATACCAAATACGGATTGACATATACCCGTTATCTCAATCCCAAAACCAACAACAACGCAGGCAGAACCGATAACCGGTATACCGAACATGAAGGATACCTTTCAGGCGTTGCGTTGTACCGCTTTACCGACAGATTGTCGGCATCGGCAGCACTTGACGGGCGCATATCAAAACTTGACGACAACAAACCTCACAAGGCCAGTCCGTTCAGGACCACCCTCAACGCATCGGCCGCAGTCAAATACGCATCAGACAGACTCATTCTTACGGGCCGTCTGAACGGTGTGGCCACAACCGAAAAGACAAAAAACCGCAAGGCAGCCGGAAGCTACACTCATCTGTCACCGGTTGCCGGTGCTAACTGGCTTGTCTGGCCTGCAGCAGGACTGCACCTGAGGGCATCATACGTAAATACATACCGTCTGCCCACCTTCAACGATCTCTACTTTGAGCAGATTGGCAGACGTGACTTGCGTCCGGAGAGAGCCGAAGTGACATCGGCCGGAATAGTATTTGAAAATGAACTCCGGACTCTGAGCATATCCTTCTATGCCGATGCCTACAACAGCAGCGTACGTGACCGAATCCTGGCCGTCCCGGGCAAGAACACAGCCGTCTGGATGATGAAGAACATAGGTCATGTGGTGACACACGGACTCGAGACCGGTCTGGATGTAGTCAGCACCAATGGCCGCATCCGTCCTGCCGCTAAGCTGTCATACACCTACCAGCGTGCCATGGACAAGACTGACAGTCAAGGCACGACCTGGAACCACCAGCTCCCCTATACCCCCAGGCATTCAGCATCGGCCGTTGCCTGGATGGAGACCCCGTATGTGAATGTCAGTTGCAACCTGATTTACAGCGGAGCCTATTTCAACAACGGCTATAACGGACCTCAATATCATATGCCTTCTTACTATGAATTGGGGTGTTCCATCTGGAAATCATTTGAAAGCCATGATATACCGGCAACCGTAAAAGCCGAGTGCATCAACCTGACCGATTACCGTTACGAACTTGTAGCCAACTACCCCATGCCGGGACGTCAGGTGCGTTTAACCGTAACCGTTGACCTATGAAAAGAGCAGGATACATATTTATAACCTCACTCCTGTGCCTAACCTCATGTGACCCGGAACCGGTGCTCATTGGAGAGTCGCAGGCCATAGCCGATGCCGGACACACAGGCGTGTATGTGCTCTCCGAGGGGTTGTTCAACTACAACAACAGCACCCTTTCATGGATTGACTTCAGAACCGGTCTTACCGATTCATGGAGCACCTCCACGGGCAATTCTTATGACTGCTTCGAGAAGGTGAACGGACGCCGTCTGGGTGACACGGCCAATGACATACTGCTTTACGGAAGCCGTCTGTACATTGCCGTAAACGTATCAAGCACCATTGAGATTCTGGACGCCGCCACAGGGCACTCTCTGAAACAGATACAAATGAGCCGTAATGGTCAGCCTTCGGAGCCCCGTTATATGACGGCGAACGGACACTATGTATATGTGTGCAGTTTTGACGGAACCATAACCCGCATTGATACCCTTACAATGGAGGCCGATGCCACAGTAACCGTAGGACGCAACCCCGACGGAATATGCTGCACGGCCGGCAAACTGTATGTATCCAACTCAGGAGGCCTTGATCCTGAAAACCCCGACAACACCGTTTCGGTAATTGACCTGGCAACATTTAGTGAGATAAAGCGCATCAACGTACGTCAGAACCCCGGATCCATATATGCTGACGGCAACCGCGTATATGTTATTTCGCGCGGCATCTTTGATGAGGACAAACAGGATTATGACAGCCGCCTGCATTGCATCGACACTGAGAATGATCTCGTGATTGAAACTTACGACATACCTATTCTCAAAATGGACCTTCACGACGGCAAGGCCTGGTTCTACGGATACGGTTCGGGAGGCACAATACAGGTTCTGGACCTTGCATCGGGCCGGATCATTGATTCTGATTTTATTACTGACGGCACAGTTATTGAGCGTCCATACGGCATTAAGGTGGAGCCCACATCGCATAAGGTTTATGTATGTGATGCCGCCGATTACGTAACTCCGGGCTCGCTCTATTGCTTTGCCCCTGACGGACATCTTCTGTACCGCATACCAGGCATCGGCATAAATCCCAACACGGTTGTATTCTGTGATGCCGATGTTACTCTGACCGAGTATCAGGGCGAACCGGAGATAATAGGAGACATTGACCGCGTATTTGAGTACATGCCCGCACCCGGACAGTTTGTAAACCTGTTGCCCAAATATGAGCCGGGCGATGATGCGGCAAGTATGGCAGCCAAGTGCCTCAAGGTCCTGCAATCGGGCGGAATGGTCACTCTGGGAGCCTTTGGAGGATATATTACAGCAGGATTCAACGCAACTGTGCTGAATCAGGAAGGCCCCGATTTCAGGATTGACGGCAACGCCTACAACGGCAACGCCGAGTCCGGAGTAGTCTGGGTAAGTGCCGATGCCAACGGCAACGGACAGCCCGATGATGCCTGGTATGAGATTTGGGGATCGGAGCAGAGAGCCGGCAGAGCCACCCTGGGCTATACCATCCGATACGACAGACCCACCACCGATAATGGGGACTCACCTTGGAAGGGATCGGACGGAAAGACTGGCAGCATACTTCATAATATGTTTCACAGCCAGCCCTACTATCCGCAGTGGTATGACAATGACACCCTGTCATTCACCGCAACCCTGCTGCCCGACAATGCAAGTTTTGTGAACAACCAATATGTGTTCTCATCATTTGAATACGGATACGTTGACAACCTTCCCAACAGTGCTGAAGATTCGGCCTTTGACATAGACTGGGCGGTTAATCCTGACGGCACTCCTGCCAATCTTGCAAGCATAGACTTTGTCAGGATACAAAACGGAGTGATAGGCTGTAACACCACTACCGGCGAACTCTCTACCGAGGTATCGGGCATTTACAATCTCAACTCAAAGACAGAATGAACAGAAAAAACATATACATACTATTTGTTTCAGCGCTGCTTTGCGCCTGCAACGCCGGCACAAAATTCCAGACCGACGGAGGCATAATGCAGCTTGCCAGCCACATCTCGGTACAGGAAACTGCCTACTGCTATAACGTAAAGATAGCCAACCCCTGGAAAAAGGGCTCTCTGCTCCATACCTACACGTTCACAGACTCGCTGTCCACAGACTACAGCTTTAACCGCAACGTCAATACCGTCCATATTCCGCTCAGACGGGTGGTCGTAATGACCAACAGTCTGGTCCACCTCATGGTGGAACTTGGCGTAGAGGATTGCATTGCGGGTGTATGTGAGCCCGAGTACATATCGGACACCCTTATCCGCGCCCGCTTGGCCGACGGCACCATTGCCGACTGCGGCAACAGCATGTACCCCACCGTTGAGAAGATCATGGAACTGCACCCCGACGCCATAATGGTATCTCCTTTTGAGCAGACAGGTTACGGACAGTTGGAGAAACTTGGAATTCCGCTGCTGGAGTGTGCCGATTATATGGAGACATCACCTCTGGCCAGGGCGGAATGGATACGCTTTTACGGCCGCCTGTTCGGCGCAGCCGCCACAGCCGATTCACTTTACGGTCAGGTAAGCAGAGATTATAACGCTCTTAAGGAAATTGCGTCAAAAACAGTATCACGCCCCAAGGTAATGCTCGATACCCGCAGCGGATCAGCATGGTATGTGGCTGGAGGCGGCAGTACCATAGGCCGTATGATTGCCGATGCCGGTGCCGAGTATCTGTTTGCCGATAACGACAACAGCGGATCTGTACCCCTATCTTTTGAAACAGTTTATGAAAGGGCTCAGGATGCCGATGTATGGCTGCTCAAGAACAGCAGCTCGGTACCCCTCACGTACGATTTGCTTGAATCCGATTTCAAATCATACGCATCGTTCAAACCTTTCAGAGAGCGCAACATCTGGGTATGCGATGTCAATAAGGTTCCCTATTTTGAACTCAGTTCATTCCATCCCGAAATGCTTCTGAGTGATTTCATATCCATCTTCCATCCGGAAATAAAAAACGGACGGCATTTCTACCGTCCGCTCAGTGAATAAAGGTTGTATTTGCTTGGTATTAAAATCAGCAACCCAGAATAATACGGGCTATGGTGCGGTCAACAGAAGCCTTGTACTTGCGTGACCATGTGCAACCGATAGTCATCAGATACTCCAGTTCAGAAACCGGAAGTATGTTCTGTCCGTCGGCCGAATCAGAAAACTCAGCCTTGAGATGAGCCAGACTGCATGCTGTGTTGATGAATGTCTTCATATCATCAGAGCATCCTGTAAACACGATTGTCTGACCACGACGGTAATCCTTTACCATAAGACCGTACGCGAGCTTGCGTACCTGCTCTTCAAATACACGGGGAGAGACCTTCATCCAGGTTCCGTCAACGGGGGCCATAGGCTTGCGGTCTCCTATCAGAGACTTGATAGCTGACTGATTGCAGTCGAAAGAACAAATGGTAGTCATATCTTGAATGCTTTATTTCGTTTTGTTTTCGCCACAAAGATATAACGTACATATGATGGGTGAAAATAAAAGGGATGTACACCATATCGGAGTGACTAAATCCAATATTCAGGGGTTAAATTCAAAATATAGGGGCAGAATTTTAGTGAGATAAATTTCACCCCTCGTATTGTGGGACAAAAATTTACCCCTATATTTGCATCGGAACGCAATAATACTCAGTAATTATGCACAAAATCCCGGATTCATACTTTAAAGGTAACATGTTGGCAAGCTATATCCTGCTCATACCTCTGTACGCCTTCTTTTTCCTTATAGGAGCCCGCCCCTTCCATCTGGACACTTTCATGAATGTAACGCAGGATCAGCTTGCGTTCAGATCGGCCATAATGGCATCGATAGAGATTGTAGTGGTTCTGATAAGCCGGCTGTCCATGTTGCTTACACGTAGTAAACATCAGATCAACTACACCGGATTCGTCATCTGGGAACTTCTGGAAGGACTGGCCATTACCATGTTCTGCGCCCTCTTTGTATGGCTTATGGACCAGCGCACCATGCCCTATATCGAGTTGCTACCCAAGATGTTCATCATAACATTCTCCATCCTGGTATTTCCTTATGTAATATTGGCACTTATCGCCGAGATAAAGGACCGCGACATCCGTCTGGCCAAGAATTCGGTAACGATTGAGAAATATGCCACCGGCCAGATAGGCCGTGAGGACAGCACCCTGCCCTTCCTGGACGACAAGAAATCACTCAAACTGGCAGTGACCGCCAACGCCATACTCTATGTCGAGGCGGCCGATAACTACGTGAACATCTGCTATCTGAATAATGACAAACTGGTGCGTTTCCCGCTAAGAAGTTCCATGCGCTCCATCGAGCAGATCTGCGAGTCCAACAACATAGTCCGCTGCCACCGCTCGTACTACGTGAACCTGCGCAAGATCAGAGCTATCCAGAAAGGCCCTGACGGCCTCTTTGCCGAACTCAACTATGCCGCTGCACCGCACATTCCCGTCTCAACCACCTACTCTGAAACGGTGACAGGAAAATTCTCAACTTTATCTACCTGATTTATTCTTCGCGATATTGGGTGGGAGTCTGCCCGGTGTGCATTTTGAAGAAGCGGAAAAAGAACGACTGGCTGGGGAAGTTCAGTCTGGCCGAAATCTCCTTAATCGTCATGTCCGAATGACGCAGCATATTCTTGGCATCAAGAATAAGCAATTCGTTGAGCCATTCGGGAGCCGAGCGTCCGCTTGCCTCCTTCACAATCTTGGACAGGTATTTTGGAGTCACACACATCTTGTCGGCATAATAACCTACCATATGTTCGCGCGCATGGTCATTGATGGCCAGTTTTATGAACTGCTCCAGCATCTGACGCTGGCGTGACGTACGTACCGGAGTCTCCAAATCCTGCCGGCGCTTGGAATCGGCCAAAAATCCCGCAAACTGATAGAAAACCGATGACACCAGACCGCCTATACTCTCCTTTATAAACTGCGGATTGGTCTTGGTTATGTCAAGTGCCAGATTTACGTATTTGTGAAGCATCTCGGTCTCATCGGCCGAAAGGTGGATGCACGGGTCACGCAGCACGTCCATCGCCTCAATCAGGAACTTGCTGGGGTTGATTCCTATACCTGTTATAAAAGAGGTCGATGCACAGATAAGGGTCAGGCGCAGATGCTGGTCGGCCTGCTCGGGCTCGGCAATCCTTACGATATTGCCCGGCGTGAAAAGCAGCAGGGTTCCGGTGGTAAGATGGTAATCGGTCAGGTTTACGCTGCAATCAACTGATCCGTCCACGCAATAGGCGGCCACATAGCAGTCAACGCGGAACGGATATTTAAGGTGTACATACTCAGGCCTGTCCTGAAGACGGGATATGAAAAAGTCATCACCTATGCCCAGCGATATGCCGGACGGTACCATCTGTCTGATTTTGGACGGCGTCAGCAGCGTTTCCGAGTAGTGTTCCATCTTGATTGCTTGAATTTTGGCCCAAAAGTAATATATTAAAATGGATTTAGTACCTATTTGTGAGTAATTTCTACCAAAAGATACAAAACGTGTTGAAAAAGATTACCTAAAAGACCCTCTCTGGCACTAATTTTGCAGCGGTTTTTCAAGGACAACAAAAACACAAAAGATATGAAACACATCAGTAGAATTCTTGGTATGGCCTGCATCGCGGCAACCGTTTCGGTTACACCTTGTTCCGCACAGACCGTACTGACTCTTGAGGAGTGCAGGACCATGGCGCTTGAAAACAACAGCCAGTCCAAGATAGCCAGGGAGAAGGTTGCCGCAGCCGAATATGACAGCAAGACCGCCCGAGCCAACTATCTGCCCAAGGTATCGGCCACTGCCCTCTACCTGCACAACAGCGAGAACATCAATCTTATCAACGAGGATCAGCAGAACTCCCTGTCACGCATGGGTTCATCGGTTGCCGGCATATCAGGCAATCTTATGACCGATCCCAATTTCCTGAACCTCTACATGTCAGACCAGACTGTGAAAAACACCGTCAACTACATAGTTCAGAAGATGACGGCATCGGACGTTGAGGGTACCCTGAACCAGTTGGGCCAGGAGCTGTCAAATGATCTGACACTTGACATCCAGAACGTCTACGTAGGCGCCATCACGGTCGAGGAGCCCATCTATGCGGGCGGCAAGATACGCGCATATAATAAGGTGGCCGCATACGCCAAGGAGTTGGCCCAGACCCAACTGAGCGGTGAGGACCAGAAGGTGATGGTAACCGTCGACGAGGCCTACTGGCAGATAGTCTCAATCGCCAACAAACTTCACCTGACCGATCAGTACGTTGACCTGCTCCGCCAGATGGACCGGAACGTTGAGATAATGAAACAGGAGGGCGTTGCAACCGCATCGGACCAACTCTCCGTTAGGGTGAAACTGAACGAGGCCGAAATGAGCCAGATAAAGGCCCAAAACGGTCTGGCACTCTCCAAGATGCTGCTCTGCCAGCTCTGCGGAATGCCGCTTGACTCTGAGATCATGCTTAAGGACGAGATGAACGAGACTCTTGATATTCCGGCCGATACCGTTACCTACACCCAGGAGGACCTCTATGAGAACCGTCCCGAACTCAAGAGCCTGCAGTTGGCAGTCAACATGTACGACATGAAATCAAGGATTGTCCGTGCCGATTACCTGCCCACTGTTGCCCTGATGGGTAACTACCTGGTTACCAACCCATCGGCCAATAACGGATTCGCAAATGACTTTCACGGAATGTGGAACGTAGGCGTGGTTGCCAGGATTCCGGTTTACCACTTCGGAGAGGGTCTGAACAAGTACCGCAGGGCAAAATCAGACATGATCCTGACACAGTATCAGCTGGAGGATGCCCGCGGCAAGGTTTCGCTGCAGGTCAACCAGTATGAGAAGAAGATTGCCGAGGCCGATTCACGTCTTGAGATGGCACTTAAGAACATGGAGAATGCCGAGGAGAACCTGCGCGTTGCGAACATAGGCTTCAACGAGGGCGTGGTTGAGTCATCACTTGTGCTTGCCGCACAGACCGCATGGCTCAAGGCACACTCCGAGGAGATCGATGCACGCATAGACCGCATAATGGCTACCGTCTATCTGCGTCAGGCTACCGGACAACTTAAATAACTGATTCTGAAAACGATAAAAACATAAAGATATGGACAACAAGACTCAAAAAATGAACATTGTGCTGTCACTGACAGCATTCGCAGTTGTTGTGGCAATTGTTTGCACGGTTGGCATATACACCTTCAACCACCGAGTTCCCGAGATTGTTCAGGGACAGGCCGAGGTGAGCGAATACCGTGTATCAAGCAAGGTTCCCGGACGTATCCTTGAGATCAGGGTACATGAGGGCCAGCAGGTCAAGGCCGGCGATACCCTGGCGATACTTGACACCCCCGATATCAACGCCAAGCAGGCTCAGGCCGAGGCAGTACTGAGTGCCGCCACCGCCCAGAACGCCAAAGCTCAGAAGGGTGCCCGCGAGGAGCAGATACAGGGCGCATATGAACTCTGGCAGAAGGCCAAGGCAGGACTTGAAATCTACGAGAAGTCTTACCGCCGTGTTGAGAATCTGTTCGGTCAGGGTGTTGTAAGCGAGCAGAAACGTGATGAAGCCAAGGCCCAGTACGATGCCGCCGTAGCAACCGAGAGGGCTGCCAAGTCACAGTATGACATGGCCGTGAACGGAGCCGAGGAGGAGGTCAAGGAGATGGCCG
>JAEEGJ010023470.1_pt1 | contig 12943 bp, 12 predicted proteins | sample 8958761 | NCBI WGS metagenome assembly JAEEGJ01 (sample SAMN16246546, study PRJNA631951) | gut metagenome | biome: gut microbiome; feature: rumen; material: RS-attached | host: Bos | place: Iran: Karaj | collected 2018-10
GCGGCGTCAGCACCCGCGGCACGATCGCGGCGCTGAAGAAGGCCATGCGGCGGGACCGCACCAGACTGATGTTTCCGACGAACGGAAAACTGGACACCCGCGACATCCCCTGCGATTATCTCGTGGATCTGGCTTACGAGAGGGAAGACGGCGAAATGGTCCTCATTAAGGATTTCATCATTCCGTCGGTCATGAAGCTGACGGGCGGCAGCGGCACGTTCGTCTACCGCGAAGGTCAGGACGTTCCCCTGAAAGTCAGCCGCAAACTGAAGAAACTGGCCGTCGTCGATCTGCCGGAGGTGCGCAAGAGACAGGTCAGCTGGGTGTGGCTCGTCCTGTGGGTGCTGACCGTGATCGCGCTCGGCGCCATCGTTATCTCTCTGATCGCAGCACTGTAGGTGTCCTATGATACGTTCTGATTTTCATTCCCATTCGAATTATTCCGACGGCATCGACTATCCCCGCGCCATGGTGGAGGCTGCCATCAGCAAAGGGCTGACCCGCTACGGGCTGTCGGATCACGGCTATGCGCCTTACGATCTGGACGTCTGCATTCCCCTGGACAAGCGGGAGGAATATGTGCGGACGGTGCGCGCGCTGCAGGAGGAATTCGCAGACCGCATCGATCTGAAGCTCGGTCTGGAGATGGACGCTTTGTCCGAGGAAGAAGAGACCGGTTACGATTACAAGATCGGTTCCGTGCATTACGCCAAGGATCCGGAAGGCCGCATCCTCGTGATCGACTATCCGGAGGACTGCCTGCGGACTGCTGCCGAGATCGGCTTCGGCGGCGACGTGTACGCGCTGCTGGAGAGCTACTGGCAGCTGGAGAGCGAAGTGGTGGAGCGCACGGACTGCGACATCATCGGACACTTCGATCTCTGCGCGAAGTATTCGGAAAAGGAGAGCTGCCCGTTCGATCCGCACCATCCGCGCTACGTCGCGGCCTGGCAGAAGGCGGCGGACCGCCTGCTGAAGACCGGAAAACCCTTCGAGATCAATATGGGAGCCATCGCGAATAATTACCGCAGCGTTCCGTACCCTCATCCGGACATCGCCCGCTATCTTATCGACCGCGGCGCGTCCTTCGTGCTGTCCAGCGACAGCCACAGGCCGGAGAATATCGCTTACGAGTTTGACCGCTGGGAGAAGTACTACCGCGCTCTCGGCGCGAATATCATAGAATTCAACGTTTAGGGAGGCAGCTGATGAAGGCATTTTTCGCATTCGCGATCGAAGCGGTCTGCTTCGCGGGCATCCTGTATTATTACATACAGAACCGCAAGAAGGAAAAAGCAAAGAAAGAAGCGGAAGAGAGGGAGAACGGCGATGAATAGCGAGGAACGCGCGCTGAAGAAGCGCGTCTACAGCCAGCGCTACGTCTATCTGCTGCGCTGCAGCGACGGTTCCCTGTACTGCGGCATCTCCGCGGACCCCGAGGCCAGGCTCAAGCAGCACAACTACGGCGTCGGCGCGAAATACACCCGCAGCCGCAGACCCTGTCAGCTTGTCTACACAGAGGGTCCGTACGAGTACGGACGCGCGCTGAGCAGGGAAGCAGCTGTCAAAAAAATGACGAAAGCGGAAAAAGAGCGTTTGCTTGACACCACAAAATGACGGTGTTAATATTTGTGTAAATTCAACAAATGTCAAATTGTTGAAGTTTTTTTATACTCTCTCCATTCAGGCTTAATTTATGAACACTCAGAAATTGAAAGGCTCACAGATCATCATAGAGACGCTCATCGAACAGGGCGTGACCCACATCTTCGGCTATCCCGGCGGACAGGTGCTCCAGATCTACGATCAGTTGTATCAGAACGCGGACCGTATCACGCACGTGCTGACAGCCCACGAGCAGGGCGCTGCGCACGCGGCGGACGGCTACGCCAGAGCGACCGGCAAAGTCGGCGTCGTTCTCGCGACGTCCGGTCCCGGCGCCACGAACCTGACGACAGGCCTCGCGGCGGCCATGATGGACTCCGTGCCCGTCGTCGCCATCACGGGCAACGTGCCGACGTATTTCATCGGCAAGGACTCGTTCCAGGAGATCAACACCATCGGCATCACGATGCCCATCACGAAGCATAACTTCTACGTCACCGACGTAACGAAGCTTGCCGATACCATACGCGAAGCGTTCCGCATCGCGAAATCCGGACGCCCGGGACCTGTGCTCGTGGACATTCCCAGCGACGTGCAGGCGGCGGAGACGTTCTTCCAGAAGGGTCACGAAGCAGAACCGTATCCGGAAGAACAGGCCCGGGAAAAGGACGTCAAGAAAGCTGTCGAACTGATCAATCAATCGAAACGTCCCTACATTTACGTCGGAGGCGGCGCGGAAAGCCGGAACATGGGAGAACTGATCCTGGCGCTGGCGGACAAGATCGACGCCTGCATCGGCTGCACGTTCATGGGCATCTCCTGCATCCCCAGCAAAGAAGAGCGTTTCCTCGGCATGCAGGGCATGCACGGCCGCTATGCTTCCACAAAAGCGAACTGGGAAGCCGACCTGATCATCGGGATCGGCGTGCGCTTCTCGGACCGGGCTACGGGCAATCAGAAAGCTTATGTGGCGGGAAAGAAGATCATCCAGATCGACCCGGATTTTTCCGAGATCAATAAGAATATCAACGTCAACGTGGGCCTGATCGGCGATATCACCGACGCAGTCAGCAGAATTCTGGAGAACGTGGACGAAGCGCAGCATCCGGGCTGGATGGACCGCGTGGAGGAACTGCGCGAGGAAGCGAGATCGCTGCGCGACCATTATGAGAACATAGCGGAAGACCCGTTCACGACGATGAAGATCTTCGACGCGATCAACGAGCTCAAGACGGAGGAGACCATCGTCACGACGGACGTGGGCCAGCATCAGATGTGGGCCGGCCAGTTCCTGGAATTTGAAAAGAACCGCAAGTTCCTGTCCTCCGGCGGCCTGGGAGCCATGGGCTACGGTCTGGGCGCCGCGATCGGCGCGAGCCTTGCGACGGGTCAGAAGACGGTCATGATCACCGGGGACGGCAGTTTTTCCATGAATCTGATCGAACTGGCCACGGCTGTGACTTATAAGACGCCTATCGTCATCGTCCTGCTGAACAACCACTCCCTGGGCATGGTGCGGCAGCTGCAGGCCGTCTACTGCGGCAGCAGGTATTCCGCCACGCTTCCGGACAGGAAGACGGATTTCTGCATGGTTGCGGAAGGCATGGGCGCCAAGGCGAAGCGGGTGACCGATCTGGAAAGCTTCAAGGCGGCCTTTGCGGAAGGCATGGCTTCGGACGGACCCTACGTGGTGGAAGCCGTGATCGACACCTGGGAACTGGTGCTTCCCATGCTGCCCAACGGCGGAACGGTCAAAGACCTGATCCTCGACAAGGATCAGAAGAAAGAATAGGAGGATGCCATGAGAAGTGTCGTAGCGATCTATGTGGAAAATAACTTCGGCGTCCTGACCAGAGTCGCCGGCCTGTTCATGCGAAAGGGATTCAACATCGATACCCTGAGCGTAGGCGAGACCGAAGATCCCCGGTATTCCCGCATCACCGTCACGTTCGACGGCGACGACTACGGGCGGGGCTTCCTGATCAAGCAGCTGGGCAAGCTGCACGAGGTCAAGCAGATCAAACTGATGAAGACCGACAACAATATCGAACGGGAGCACATGCTCGTCAAGGTGCGCAATACGCCGGAGAGCAGGGCGGAGCTGAAGACCGCTGCCGACCTGTACCACGCCAGCATCGTGGATTTCAACCCGGACGTCATCTGCGTCGAAGTGTCGGGAGAACCGTCCATCATGGAGCAGTTTCTCGATATGATCAAACCCTTCGGCATTGTGGAGATGTGCCGTTCTGGTATAATATGTATTGACTGCGCCGGCAATCTGTTCGATGCCGCGGAATAGTACAGTTGATAAATTATGTTAACCACATATTTCTTTGTATAAAAGGAGAGACAACATGCAGAGAATTTTCTATCAGCAGGACTGCAACCTGGACAAACTCAAGGATAAGACCGTCGCGATCATCGGTTACGGTTCTCAGGGTCACGCGCACGCGCTCAACCTGATGGAATCCGGCATCAAGGTCATCGTCGGCCTGTACGAAGGCAGCAAGAGCTGGGCGAAGGCGGAAGCGCAGGGCGTCACCGTCATGACCGCCGCGGACGCCGCGAAGAACGCCGACCTCATCATGATCCTGATCAACGATGAAAAGCAGGCGAAGATGTACAAGGAAAGCATCGAGCCTTACCTCACCGAAGGCAAGACCCTCGCGTTTGCCCACGGTTTCAATATCCACTTTGGCTGCATCAAGCCGCCCAAGAACGTCAACGTCATCATGATCGCCCCGAAGGGACCTGGCCACACCGTCCGCAGCGAATATCAGGCGGGCAAGGGCGTACCCGTGCTCGTGGCGGTCGAACAGGACGCCACCGGCGACGCGCTGGACATCGCTCTGGCTTATGCGCTGGGCATCGGCGGCGCGAGAGCAGGCGCTCTGGAGACCACGTTCCGCACCGAGACCGAGACCGACCTCTTCGGCGAACAAGCCGTCCTGTGCGGCGGCGTCTGCGCTCTGATGCAGGCTGGCTTCGAGACGCTGACCGAAGCGGGTTATGACGCCAGAAACGCTTATTTCGAATGCATCCACGAGATGAAGCTCATCGTCGACCTCATCTATCAGAGCGGTTTCGAAGGCATGCGCTACTCTGTGTCCAACACCGCGGAATACGGCGACTACACCAGAGGTCCCGTGATCATCGGACCGGAAGTAAAGCAGAACATGAAGAAGATCCTCAAGGATATCCAGGACGGTTCCTTCGCGAAGGAATTCCTGCTCGAGATGTCCGAAGCCGGCGGCCAGGTCCACTTCAACGCGCTGCGCAAGCTCGCCGCGGAGCACCCCTGCGAAGTCGTAGGCAAGGAAGTCCGTTCCATGTACAGCTGGAGCGACGAGGACAAACTGGTCAATAACTAAAGCAGCAGAGGATTACAGATATGATTAAAGAAACGATCGTAGACGGTTTCCAGAACGCGCCGCACAGAAGTCTGTACCACGCGCTGGGCCTGACGAAGGAAGAGCAGGCAAGACCGCTCATCGGCATCGTCAGTTCCTATAACGAGATCGTCCCGGGCCACATGAACATCGACAAGATCGTGGACGCCGTCAAACTCGGCGTGGCCATGGCCGGTGGCACGCCCATTGTGTTCCCGGCTATCGCGGTCTGCGACGGCATCGCGATGGGTCACACGGGGATGAAGTATTCCCTGATCACCCGCGAGATGATCGCGGACTCCACGGAAGCCATGGCGCTGGCCCACGGATTCGACGGCCTCGTGATGGTGCCTAACTGCGACAAGAACGTACCCGGCCTGCTGATGGCTGCGGCAAGACTGAACATCCCCTCCATCTTCGTGTCCGGCGGGCCCATGCTCGCGGGGCGCATCGACGGCCGGAAGACCAGCCTTTCCAGCATGTTCGAGGCGGTCGGAGCCTATACGGCGGGCAAGATCGACGACGATAAGCTCGAAGATTACTGCCTGCACACCTGCCCGACCTGCGGCAGCTGCTCCGGCATGTACACCGCGAACTCCATGAACTGCCTGACGGAAGTCCTCGGCATGGGTCTGCCCGGCAACGGCACGATCCCCGCGGTCTATTCCGCGCGCATCGAACTGGCGAAGCACGCGGGCATGCAGATCCTGGATCTGGTGAAGAAGGGCATCAAGCCCCGCGACATCATGACCCCGGCGGCGTTCCGCAACGCCCTGACGGCCGATATGGCCATCGGCTGCTCGTCCAATTCCATGCTGCACATCCCGGCCATCGCCAACGAATGCGGCATCGCCATCGATCTGGATATGGCGAACGAACTGTCGGAAAAGACGCCGAACATCTGCCATCTGGCGCCTGCCGGACGCACGTATATCGAAGATCTGAACGAAGCGGGCGGCATCCCCGGCGTCCTGAAGGAACTGGAGGCGCTGGGCCTGCTCGATACGTCCGTCATCACGTGCACGGGCAAGACTTTGGGAGAAAATCTGCTGAACGCGGTCAACCGCGACGAGCAGGTGATCCGCAAGCCCGAGAACGCGTTCAGCAAGACCGGCGGCCTCGCGATCCTGCGCGGCAACCTGGCGCCCGACGGCTGCGTCGTCAAGCGCTCCGCCGTCGACCCTGAAATGCTGGTGCACGAAGGACCCGCCAAATGCTTCGACAGCGAGGAAGAAGCGATCGCGGCCATCTACGGCGGCAAGATCGAAGCGGGCGACGTGGTGGTCATCCGCTACGAAGGCCCCTCCGGCGGTCCGGGCATGCGCGAGATGCTGTCCCCGACCTCTGCCATCGTCGGCATGGGCCTAGGCACTTCCTGCGCGCTCATCACGGACGGCCGGTTTTCCGGCGCAACGAGAGGCGCGTCCATCGGACATGTTTCCCCGGAAGCGGCGAGAGGCGGCCTGATCGCCTATATCAAGGACGGCGACGTCATCTCGATCAATATCCCCGAATACCACATCGAACTGAAGGTGTCCGAGGAGGAGATCGCCGCGCGCAAAGCATCCATGACCCTGAAGAAAAAGCAGGGCATCAAGGGCGCGCTGGCGCGTTACGCGGCGCAGGTGAGCTCCGCGGACAAAGGCGCCGTCGTCAATCAGTTCGTCGATTAGATTTTATGCGCAGACCCGCGCCGCTGTATTTGCGGCGCGGGTCTTTCATAGGTTTTGTTATGGAAAGAAAAGAACGTAAACTGCTGGCGGCAAGGCTGCGCGGGCTCAGCCTGTTCCGGGGTGTGCTCGAAACGGGACCGTTCGCCGCGCTGTGCGATCTGCTGGAGGCCGAGGATCCGCTGAACCAGCTGGCGCTGCTCGGAGAGGTCTGTTCCGGGCTCACCCCCTGGGAGGGCGATTTCAGCCGATTTCTGAGGGAAAAGGTCTTCGAGGATGAAAATCCCGTTATCAAGGCCAAAGCGGCCGGAAAAACGGTCTCAGGTGCCTTAGAAGCGAACTGCAGAAAGGATCTCTATCTGTTCTCGATGCTGAGCGCGCTCAAGCCCGAGGATCTGTGCCCGGAATACGAGGATATCCGTCCCGTCTTTGCTTCCGAGCCTGTGGATTTCGCGGCGGAATACGAAGACCGTCTCGCGAACGTGGCGAAGCACGGCTACGGCATCTTCGCGGGCGCCGGCATGCTGCGCCTGGACGACGCGGGAAATATCGTGCCCGTGGAATCCCCGGACGCGATCACGCTGGACAGCTTTATCGGCTACGAATACGAACGGGGCAGGGTACTGTCCAATACGAAGGCGCTTCTGGAAGGCCGTCCTGCCGCGAACATGCTGCTGTACGGCGACGCCGGCACCGGCAAATCCTCCACGATCAAGGCCGTGGCGAACGCGCTGCGTCCGGAAGGCCTGCGCCTGATCGAACTGCGCAAGGACCAGCTGCTGCGCCTGTCTTCGGTCATGGGGCGCATCGCGGGCAATCCGCTGAAATTCATCATCTTTATCGACGATCTGTCCTTCAATAAGAATGACAGCGATTTCTCCATGCTGAAGGCGGCGCTGGAGGGGTCAGCGTCCGTAAAAGCGGACAACGCCGTGATCTACGCCACCAGCAACCGGCGGCACATCGTCAAGGAGAGCTTCTCCGACCGGACAGCCATGGACGACGTGCACATCAACGACACGATGCAGGAACTGATGTCCCTGTCGGACCGCTTCGGCGAGACCGTGTATTTCCAGAAACCGAACAAGCAATTATATCTGCAGATCGTTACGGATCTGGCCCGCAAGGCAGGGCTGGATCTTCCGGAGAGCGAACTGGCGGAAAAGGCCGAAGCATACGCGCTGCGCAAAGGCAGCCGCTCCGCGCGGGCCGCGGAACAGTTCGTCGACAGTCTGCGCTGAGCCAGGGTCAGGAGGCCATACCATGAAGGCGACCGCCTATTACAACGGTAAAGTGTACACCATGCGGGAAGAGGGAGAGACCGTCTCCGCCTTTGTCTGCCGCGACGGCAAGTTCGTTTACTGCGGCAGCGACGAACAGGCGAAGTCGATGGCAGACGAGTGCGTCGATCTCGAAGGCGCCGCGGTGCTGCCCGGCTTTATCGACACGCATATGCACCTGTACTACTACGCGGAAAACCTGAGCAAACTCATGGTCGACCACGTGACGTCCATGCAGGAACTGAAGGATTTCATCCGCAAGTATGCGAAGTCGGTGCCGGAAGGAGAATGGATCTATGGATTCGGATTCGACAACGAGTTCTTCTCCGACACCCACGAGATGCCCACCCGCCGGGATCTGGACGAGGCCTGCAGCGATCATCCTGTGCTGCTGGCCAGAAGCTGCATGCATTTCTTCTCCGCCAATTCGCTTGCGCTGCAGATGGCGGGGATCGACCGGAACTTCAAACCCGAGGTCGAAGGGACGGTCCGTTTCGACGCGGACGGAGAACCCAACGGCGTCGTGTCGGACGCGGCGGGCGCCCGGATCGTAGCGCTGATCCCGGACAAGCTGGCGAGCCTCGAGGCGAAGAAAAACGCGCTGGAGCAGGCGATCCGCAATCTGAACGCCCTGGGCCTGACCGGGATCCACGCCATCGAAGGCAAACATCTGAACCTGCTCGAATACCCGGACGCGTATCAGGGACTGGCTGCCGACGGGCGGCTGACCGCCCGCATCTATCTGGGGCTGAACGATCTGCCCAACTGCCGGTTCACGACAGGCCTGGGCGACGATATGGTGAAATACGGCTTCTATAAACTGTTCATCGACGGCAACCTGGGCGGCAGGACGTCGGCGCTGCTCGAAGCGTACAGCGACGACGCGTCGGCGTTCGGCAGCACGAACTACACGCAGGAAGAACTGACGGAACGGGTGCGCGATGCGTATCAGCGGAACATCCAGGTCGGCATCCACGTGATCGGGGACCGGGCGGCGGACATGTTCGTCAAGGCCATCGAGACCGTATACGCGGAGGATCCGAAGCCGGACCCCAGATTCCGCCTCATCCACCTGTCGCTGGTCAACGAGGACCTGATCGCCCGCATCAGGAAACTGCCGGTCGTCGTGGATATCCAGCCCATGTTCATCCATACGGATCTTCCGTTCCTGGAGGACAGACTGGGACAGGATCGCTGCAAATACAGCAACGCCTGGGGCCGGCTGCTGAAAGAGGGAATCCTGATGACGGGCAGCAGCGACGGACCCGGCGCGCCCTATGACCCGCTCGAAGGCATCTGGGCCGCCGTGTGCCGCACGAATCTGTCCGGCGAACCCGCAGGCGGCTGGCATCCGGAACACAAGATCTCTGTCTACGAGGCTGCCTGCCTGTATACGAAGAACGCGGCGTACGCATCCTTCGAAGAAGGCGTGAAGGGTACGATCGAAGAAGGGAAACTGGCCGACTTCGTGGTGCTGGACGAGGATATCTTCGCCATCGATCCCATGAAGATCAAGGACGTGAACGTCGTGAAGACCGTGCTGGGCGGAAAAACGGTGTATGGGAAGTAAACTATGATCATCGAGGACATCCGGAAAGACCTGTTTGCGCTGCAGGACGTTCCTTACCGGGATTTTCAGGTCAAGCTGTTTCCCGGCTGCGATACCGCGCGCTTTATCGGCGTGCGGACGCCTGCGCTGCGCTCGCTGGCGAAGGAATACGGGAAGAGGGAAGACGTCGATGTTTTTCTGACAAATCTGCCCCACGCGTATTTCGACGAAGATCAGCTGCACGCCTTTCTGCTGGAGACGGTCAGGGACTTCGACCGCTGTATGGACGCTGTCGAAGCTTTTCTCCCGTACGTGGACAACTGGGCGACCTGCGACCAGCTGTCGCCGAAGGTGTTCCGCAAGGATAAGGCAAAGCTGTTGGAGAGAATTAAGATCTGGCTGAAGTCTGACCGGACGTATACGGTCCGTTTTGCCGTCGGCATGCTGATGCAGCACTTTCTGGATTCCGACTTCGATCCGGCATATCCGGAGATGGTCGCGAAGATCCGTTCGGACGAATACTATATCAACATGATGACCGCCTGGTATTTCGCGACGGCGCTGGCGAAGCAGTACGACGCCGCGCTGCCGTTCCTGGAGGAGCGGCGGCTCGCGCCGCGGACGCACGACAAGGCGATCCAGAAGGCGCTGGAGAGCTTCCGCGTCACGGACGGACACAAAGCCTATCTCCGCACGCTACGCCTTCACGGCGCGGAGCGGTAGACGCCGCGCGCTTTTTTGTGCGCGGCGCGCATTGCGTCCGGCGCCGCGCCGTGGTATGATAGTCGGGCCGGAGGAGCGCTCCGGCCGAGGAGGAGATCCCACACGATGAAAAAGAAAGAACTCGCCCGCGTCGTCAAGTTCACCCTGTTTTCCGCGAGCGCCGGCCTGATCCAGATGGGCGCCTTCGCGCTGCTCAACGAGCTGCTGCGCCTGCCCTACTGGCTCAGCTACCTCTGCGCGCTCGTGCTCTCCGTGCTCTGGAACTTTACGCTCAACCGCCGCTTCACCTTCCGCTCGGCGAACAACGTCCCGGTCGCCATGCTGAAGGTCGCCTGCTACTACGCGGTGTTCACGCCGCTGTCCACCTGGCTGGAGCACTGGTACACGATGACGCTCGGCTGGAACGAGTATGTCGCGACAATCCTCAACATGCTGCTCAATTTCGTGACCGAGTTCCTCTACCAGCGCTTTTTCGTCTTCGGGGCAAGCATCGACACGAATGCCGCCGCGCAGGGGACGGAGCCCCCGCACGAATGACTTGTGGATCGGCGGCGGGTGTGGTATGCTCTTTTCAGACAGACCCTGAGAAATAAACTGCGGAAGAGAAAAAACGATCCCCCGGGATCGTCGGATGGTTTATGGATTTTTTTGATCTGATTTCCCTGTTCGGCGGGCTCGCCATGTTCCTCTACGGGATGCGCATCATGGGGACCGACCTGCGCGAGGGCGCCTCCGGCACGCTGAAGGCCGCGCTCGAGAAGGTCACGAACAGCTCCGTCAAGGCGTTCTTCCTCGGCCTCGTCATGACGGCCGTCATCCAGTCCTCGACGGCGACGATCGTCATCACGGCCGGGCTCGTCGGCGCGGGGCTGCTGACGCTCCACCAGTCCCTCGGCATCCTCATCGGCGCGAACGTCGGCACGACCGTGACCGGACAGATCATCCGTCTGCTGGACATCAACGCCTCCGGCTCGTCGCTGCTGCGCTTCTTCACGCCCGCGACCCTCGCGCCGCTCGCGCTGATCGCCGGCGTCGTCATCCTCATGAGCGGCAGGAAAAAGCACGCGGAGATCACCGGCGGCATCATCATCGGCTTCGGTCTGCTCTTCAGCGGACTGCTGAACATGACCGGCGCGGTGAACTCCCTCTCCGAGACCGGACTGTTCGACAGCCTCTTCGCCCGCCTGCACGACGGCCCCCTGCTGGGCTATGCGATCGGCGCCGCCGTCGCCTTCATCCTGCAGAGCTCCTCGGCGACGATCGGCATTCTGCAGGCCTTTGCCCTGACCGGCAGTCTGACCTTCTCCTCCGTCTACTCGGTGATCGTCGGCATCTACCTCGGCGACTGCGTGACAACCGCGATCGTCTGCTCCATCGGCGCCAAGCCGGAGGCGAAGCGCGTCGGCCTCGTCAACATCCTCTTCAACCTCAGCGAGACCGTCGTCGTGCTCGCCGCGGTGGCGGTGATCCACCGGCTTGGCCTGCTGGACGGGATCTGGAACGCGACGATCCGCTCCGGCGGCATCGCCAACACGAACACGATCTTCAACCTCGGCTGTGCGATCGTCCTCTTCCCGATGCTGCCGGTCTACGAGCGGCTGAGCCGCATACTGATCCCGGACAAGGCCGAGAAGACGAACGTCAACGCCAAGCTGGTGGATGCGCTGAGCCCCGCCTTCTTCGATACGCCCGCCCTGGCCTTCCGCAGCTGCTACAACGTCATGTGCAAGATGCTGGACCTCGCGACCGGAAACTTCTACCGGGCGGTCTCACTGCTCCGCGGATACAGCGACGAGGTCTTTGAGAACGTTCTCGCCGATGAGGACGCCATCGACTATGTGGCCGACCGCGTCGGGCAGTACCTGGCCGAGCTCTCGCCGCACATCAAGACCGACGCTTACGTCGGCATCTTCGACGAGTACAACAAGGTCGTGCCCGAGTTCGAGCGCCTCGGCGACCACGCGATGAACATCGCCGAGCACGCGCAGAAGCTCAGCCGGAACAACGTGACCTTCTCCGCGCAGGCGCTGCGGGAGAACGAGGTCCTGACCGAGCTCATCGGCCACATCCTCGAGCTCACGGAGAACGCCTTCAAAAACCGCGATCTCGCGAGCGCGAAGCAGATCGAGCCGCTCGAGGAGGTCGTCGACGACCTGAACGACAGACTGCGCGACGCGCACCTCATCCGCCTGCGCAGCGGGAGCTGCAGCGTCAGCGCCGGCATCTGCTTCCTGGACGTCCTCACCGACATGGAGCGCATCTCCGACGTCTGCTCCAACGTCGGCCTCGCGGTCGTCGTCCGCACGGAGGACCGCAGCATCCAGCCGCACGACTACGTCGCCTCTCTCCACGAGGGCAACGCCGAGTGGTACAACACCGCCTACCGCACCGCGCGCGACCTCTACTTCAAAAAGCTGGAGGGGACCGCGTCGGACGCCTGACGCCGAAAGATACGAAAAACCCCCGGACCGATCCGGTCCGGGGGCGTTTTTTCGTTTTGCGCGGGGTCAGACGTTGTGCTCCGCGCGGGAGATGATATCGTCCTGCATGGCGGTCGTCATGTCCACGAAGTAGGCGGAGAAGCCCGCGATGCGCACGACGAGGTTGTGGTATTTCTCGGGGTGCGCCTGCGCCTTGCGCAGCGTCGCGCCGTCCACGACGTTGTACTGGACCTCCATGCCGCCCTCGTCGAAGTAGGCGCGGGTCATGTTCGCCAGCTTCGTGATG
>JAEEGJ010023472.1_pt1 | contig 12942 bp, 13 predicted proteins | sample 8958761 | NCBI WGS metagenome assembly JAEEGJ01 (sample SAMN16246546, study PRJNA631951) | gut metagenome | biome: gut microbiome; feature: rumen; material: RS-attached | host: Bos | place: Iran: Karaj | collected 2018-10
GGGGGCGGCGTGCACCTCAAGCTCGACCTCATCCAGGAGTCCCAGCCCTACCACCAGATCCCCGCGATCGCGTTCAACATGGCCGACTGCTACGACTACATCCGCGAGGGCAACCCGATCGACGTCTGCTACGCCATCGTGGAGAACTACTATCGCGGCTCCGCTTCGATCCAGCTCCGCGTCCGCGACATCCGCGAGCGGGAAGACATCCTTTAACAACCATGTATAAGTACAAGAAAGTCAAGAGGATCAGCAGCAACCTCTTCGAGGACGGGAATCCCCGTTTCATCGTCAGCCTGGACAACCACGTCGAGATCATGGAAGGCCTCGCCGCCTTCTGCCGGGACCAGAAGATCCTCTGCGGCCAGGTGCGCGGCATCGGCGCCGTGTGCGAAGCCACGTTCCGGATGTATGACCCGGCCACGAAAGAGTATGTCGACAAGACTTTCTCCGAGCAGATGGAGGTCGCGAACCTCACCGGCAACATTTCCGAGAAGGACGGCAAGCCGTACCTGCACGTCCACGCGACCTGCAGCCGCGCCGACTACAGCTGCATCGGCGGCCACCTGCTGAGCGCCCGCATCAACGGCGCCTGCGAGCTGCTGGTCGACAAGTTCGGCGACACCTCCGTCGGCCGCTATCCCGATCCCGAGACCGGACTGAACCTCTACGAGTTCTAATCCGCCATACACACCACATAGTTATGAAAAAACTGTTTCTTTTCTTCGCGGCAATCCTGCCGCTTTCCGTCTTTGCGCAGACGACCCCGCCGCCCGTGCGGGAGATTTCCCTTTCCGACCTGACCCCTTTCATCCGCAAGCTGGCCGAAAGCGCCGACGAAGCGGGCGCCGCCCGGGACATGGTCAGCACCCTGGACGCATCGAAGATGCTGCGGCTCGGCACGCGCCGGAACATGCTCGACGGCCAGGACGTTTACTACGAGCAATATAGCATCGTCGCCGACATCGCCGTCTCCAGCGACGGGAAATCGCTGCAGAGCGTCTGGTCGGAGGGCAAGGCCCGCAAGACCGGCGAGGCCTACGTCACCCGCGAATGGACCGGCAAGGACAGCTTCGGAAAGCATCGAATTCGCCGACGAAGGCTTCTTCCGCATCTACGGAGCGACCGCGGCCGTCCAGTCCGCCGACGGCGCGGAAGAGAAGGACCGGGCCGGAAGCGCAAACCTCCAGATCGCCTACACCCCGATACAGGTGCATTTCAAGGAGCTGAAGCAGCTCTCCGAGGTACGCGAAGGCAGCTCCGGCGAAGTCGAACTGCTCCTCACCGACACGCAGGACCTGTACGCCCTCGACGGCTACACGGTCAGCGTCTCCTCGTCCGACACGGGCGTGCTCACCGTCGCGTCCGAGAAGGCCGTGACCGGCTCCGACGGCCGCGCGAAGATCACCGTCTGCGGCGTAAAGAAGGGCACCGCCACCGTCAAGGTCCTCATCAGCCTGCACGAAGACAAGAGCAATTCCCATGTCTATGCCGAGCGTGAAATCGAGATCGAAGTCAAGGGCCCCGAGCGCTGGGAATACACCCTGCACGTCCGCGACGCCAGCTTCGAACCGGCACACGAATATACGCTGCGCGGGAGCTTCTCCGTCGTCTCCTCGACCGGGGAGGACGGCCTGCTCCACTATCAGCTCGTGGACGTTTCCGACGCGGACAAGTCCGACGGCGGGAAGCTTCCGGTCAAGGGAGATTTCATCGACGGGCTGGACAGGAGCAACGGCGTCGGCCTCGCCTTTGACCCCGAGGGGACCATCGAAATGGCGCAGAGCTCGCCGCTGAAGACTATGAAAGGAGCCATGAAACTGATTGGCCAGGGACTCAAATATGCCATGACCGGACAAGCCGAGACCACCGATTCCAAGAATGTCCTCACGGCGTTCATGTGCCTGCTTGAGGAAGGCTCCTGGTCTTTCAGGAGCACCATGTCGGAGCTGGAAGCGATCGGACGCGGTGCCGAAGCCTCTTCCCGAACGGGAACGCAGGATGCCAGACAGGCGCAGATCAGCTATCTCAAGACACACCACTGCCTCGCCATTCCGGACCTGACGCAGATGCTTCACATGCAATTTGGAAATGTCGTGAAGGACGGGAAGAAGTATGAAAGCCAGGGAGAAAGCGCTTTCAACATCTCCGGTTCGATCACCCTGCACCAGCTGGAAGACAACTAGCCCTCAGCACACAACGCAAGAATAGCCCCCGCCACTTCGGCGGGCGTAAGGCCATCGGTGTCGACGGCAAGGGGGGCCTGCGCGTAGATGGGCGCGCGCTCCGCGAAAAGCTTTTGCGCATCGGCGAATAGGGGCCGGGAGGCGTCGGCGGCGCCGAGCCGCTCCCGGATGGTCTCCAAGCGGGTACGCAGGAAGACGCAGCAGGTGCGCGAAAAGACGAGTTCCCGCGCGGCGGGGACGGTCAGCACGCCGCCGCCCAGCGCGAGGACGGTGTCCATCGCGGAAGCGTCCGAGACGTCGAGCACGGCGCGCAGGGCGCGCAGCTCCGCCGCACGGAACGCCGCCTCGCCGCCTTCCAGGAAGATCTCCGGGATGCTCCGCCCTTCGCGGGCCACGATCTCCTCGTCCAGGTCCACGAAACGCGCACCGCGCCGGACCGCGAGTTCGCGGCCGGTGCTGCTCTTGCCGCAGCCCATGAAACCTGTCAGGGAGATTGTCATTTTTGCGTAAGTTGACAGACAAATATACACGCAATTCGCCAAAAAATCCCTATCTTGTCACACTAAATTTTTACGATTATGTCACTGAACAAAGTAATGCTGATCGGTAACGTTGGAAGAGACCCCGAAGTACGTTACCTCGAAGGAAACAACCCCGGCGCACAAGGCCGGAAAGTCGCAACGTTCACCCTCGCCACCTCCGAGCGTTTCCGCGACCGCAGCGGCGAGACCCGCGAGAATACGGAATGGCACAACATCGTCGCCTGGGGCCAGCCCGCCGACGTGTGCGAGCGCTTCGTGCGCAAGGGCACCCAGCTCTATATCGAAGGCCGTCTGCGCACCCGCAAATATACCGACCGCAACGGCCAGGAGAAATACACCACCGAGATCAACGTCGACACCCTGCAGCTGCTGGGTCGCCGCGAGAGCGACGGCTCCGGCGACGGAGGATACCAGCAGGGCGGCGGCTACCAGCGCCAGGGCGGCTATCAGCAGCCCGCGCCCGCCCAGCCGCAGCAGCCGGTCTACCAGCAGCCCGCCTACCAGCAGCCGGCTCCGGCCGCTCCCGCAGCCCCTGTCGTGGACGAAGGGCCGACCGACGATCTCCCGTTCTAATCCCGAAATTCTCATCCTTCCCGGCCTGGCACCCTTCTCCAGGCCGGGTTTAAAAGCTTAAATGATGGCTGACAAAATCCAAAAGACGCTGCGCGATTCCGCCGGCATGCGTTGGACCGCCCTGCTGCTGCTCGCGCTGGCGATGTTCTGCGCCTATATTTTCATGGACATCCTCTCCCCGATCAAGGACCTGATGCAGGAGACCCGCGGCTGGAACTCCACCGCATTCGGCACGATGCAGGGCTCCGAGGTGTTCCTCAACGTTTTCGTCTTCTTCCTCATCTTCGCGGGTATCATCCTCGACAAGATGGGCGTCCGCTTCACCGCCGTCCTCTCGGCCGGCGTGATGCTCGTCGGCGCCCTCGTCAAGTGGTACGCCGTGGCCCCCGGCTTCGCAGGCAGCAGCCTCGAGACCTGGTTCACCGAGAACCTCAACTACATCCCGGGCTTCGACCAGCTCGGCGTGTCGCCGTTCTATCGCGGGATGCCCGCTTCGGCCAAGCTGGCCGCCTGCGGCTTCATGATCTTCGGCTGCGGCTGCGAGATGGCCGGCATCACGGTCAGCCGCGGTATCGTCAAGTGGTTCAAGGGCCGCGAGATGGCCCTCGCGATGGGCTCCGAGATGGCCCTCGCCCGCCTCGGCGTCGCCACGTGCATGATCTTCTCGCCCTTCTTCGCCAAGCTCGGCGGCCAGGTGGAAGTGTCCCGTTCGGTCGCCTTCGGCGTGGTGCTGCTCTGCATCGCCCTCATCATGACCATCGTCTACTTCTTCATGGACAAGAAGCTCGACAGCCAGACCGGCGAGGCCGAAGAGAAGGACGACCCGTTCAAGGTCAGCGACATCGGCAAGATCCTCTCCGACGGCGGATTCTGGATCGTGGCCCTGCTCTGCGTGCTGTACTACAGCGCCATCTTCCCGTTCCAGAAGTATGCGGTCAACATGCTCCAGTGCAACCTGACCCTCACGCCTCCTGACGCCAGCTCCTTCTGGGCGGGCGGCAACGTCACCATCATCCAGTACGTCATCATGCTGCTGGTCGCGGCCGCCGGCTTCGCCAGCAACTTCCAGAAGAAGAAGACCAACCAGTTCCTCCTGCTCGGACTCTCCTTCGTCGCGCTCGTCACCTACTGCTACATGGGCTACATGCGCCAGTCCGCCGAGTCCATCTTCGCGGTGTTCCCGCTCCTCGCGGTGCTCATCACCCCGATCCTCGGCAACTACCTCGACCACCACGGCAAGGGCGCCTCGATGCTCGTCCTCGGCTCCATCCTGCTGATCGCCTGCCACCTGACCTTCGCGTTCGTGCTGCCGTCCTTCAAGGGCAGCGCCGTCGGCGGCGTCATCGTGGCCTACGCCACCATCCTGGTGCTCGGCGCCAGCTTTTCGCTGGTCCCGGCCGCCCTCTGGCCGTCCGTGCCGAAGCTCGTGGACGCCAAGGTGATCGGCTCGGCCTACGCCCTGATCTTCTGGATCCAGAACATCGGCCTGTGGCTCTTCCCGCTGCTGATCGGCAAGGTGCTGGACAAGACCAACCCCGGCGTGACCGACCCGACGCAGTACAACTACACCGCCCCGCTCGTGATGCTCGCCTGCCTCGGCGTGGCGGCCCTCCTGCTCGGCCTCGTGCTGAAGGTGGTGGACAAGAAGAAACACCTCGGCCTGGAAGAACCCAACATCAAGTAATTTCCGCGCATGGAACGGACGGCCCCGCGCAAAACCGCCTGCTGGATCGCCCTGGCATGTCTCGTCGTACCGATGTTCGCATCGTACTTCTTCGACGACATGTTCTCGACGATCTCCTACCTGTTCGAAGATCCTGCCCGCACGCAGCTGGGCTGGGATGCGGCCGGCTACGGCCTGTATGCCAGCGGCTACTCCGTGCTTTGCGTCTTCGGCGGGCTGGTGGTGTGCGGCATCCTGCTCGACAAGTGGGGCGTCCGGATCACGGGCTCCATCTTCGTGGGGATGATGGCCGCGGGCGCGGCGGCGGTGCTGTACGCCATCACGGCCGGCTTCGCGCCCGAGCGCTCGCTGCGCATCGCCTACGTCGGATGCATGTTCTTCGGCCTGGGCAGCGAGATCGCCGGCACGGCGGTCACGCGCTCGATCGCCAAGTGGTTCCGCCACGGGCCCATGGCCCTGGCGATGGGCCTGCAGCTGGCGGTCGCCCGGCTGGGCACGGCGCTCGCCCTGGTGGCCGCCCCGCGCCTGGTCGTCGAGAACGCCGGCCATGTCTACAGCCTCTCCGAGACGGCCCGCCCGGCCGTCTTCGGGCTGGGGCTGATGGCAGCCGGCATCCTCCTCTGGGGCCTTTTCGTGGCGATGGACGCCCGGCGCGACCGGCTGGTCGGGCAGGAGGGCGGCGCCGCCACCGAAGAGCCGTTCCGCTTCGCCGACGTGTTCGGCATCCTCAAGAATCCCAATTTCTGGCTCGTCAGCGTGCTCTGCGTGCTGTTCTACAGCAGCATCATCGCCTTCAAGAAGTTTGCGGGCGCCATCCTGATCCCGCGCTTCGCCATTCCGGCGGAGACCGCCGGGTGGATGGTCTCGATGCTGCCCTTCGCGACCGTCGTCTTCGCGCCGCTCTTCGGCCTGCTGGTCGACCGCTTCGGCCGCGGGACGCGCTGGATGCTGCTCGGATCGCTGCTCGCGCTGCTCGCGCACCTGCTGCTGGCCTTCGCCCCGCAGGGCGTGCCGGCGTTCGGCTATCTCGCCATGGTGCTGCTCGGCTTCGGCTATTCGCTGGTGCCGGCCGCCCTGTGGCCGTCCGTGCCCAAGATCGTCCCGGACAAGGTCCTCGGCACCACCTTCGCGCTGGTGTACTGGGTGCAGAACCTCGGCCTGCTCTCCTTCAAGATGATCGCAGGCAAGATCCTGGGCCGCTCCGGCGACGCGCTGCAGGGCGCCGTCAGCGTGGAGCTGATGTTCACCGGCCTGTGCATCGCCGCGGTGCTCACCGCCCTGCTCTTTGCCCGCTCCTCCCGGAGACATCCGGAGCTGGAGCTCGACACCCCCAACAGACAATGACATGTACGAACTCCTCGATAAAATAGAATCGCCGGCCGACATCAAAGGTCTGACCACCGGACAGCTGCGCACCCTGTGCGCGGAGCTCCGGCAGTACATCATCGAGACCTGCGCTACGAATCCTGGACACCTGGCGGCCAGCCTGGGCGCCGTGGAGCTCATCGTCGGCGTGCACTACGTCTACGACACGCCGGCCGACCAGCTCGTCTTCGACGTGGGCCACCAGGCCTACGCACACAAGATCCTGACCGGACGCCGCGAGGCGTTCCGGACGATGCGCACCAAAGGCGGCATCAGCGGCTTCCCCAACCGGAGCGAGAGTCCGTACGACGCGTTCGGCGTCGGCCATTCCTCGACCTCCATCTCCGCCGCCCTGGGCCTCGCCGAAGCGGCGCGGATGCAGGGCCGGCACGACAAGGTCGTGGCCCTGATCGGCGACGGCGCCATGACCGGCGGCCTCGCCTTCGAAGGGCTCAACAACGCCGGCGCGAGCCGCGCTGACCTGCTCGTCATCCTCAACGACAACAACCAGTCGATCGAGGGCAACACGGGCGCCATCCACCGCTACCTGCTGAACATCACGACCAGCCAGTCCTACAACCGCTTCAAGAACCGCATCTGGAACCTGCTCGGCGACAATCCCTTCCGCCGCTTCCTGCAGCGCTGGGTCCGGGCGCTCAAGTCGTGGTTCGTGGGCAAGCCCGGCGGCGCGCTGTTCGAGTCGCTCGGCTTCCGCTATTTCGGCCCGATCGACGGCAACGACATCGAGGAAGTCGTCCGGACGCTCCGCAAGCTGCACGGGCTCCAGGGCCCGCGCATCCTCCACTGCTTCACGGTCAAGGGCAAGGGCTACGCCCCGGCCGAGGCCGATCCCGTGACCTGGCACGCCCCGGGCCGCTTCGATCCGGCCACGGGCGAACGCGTCCACGCCCCGCACACGCGGGACCGCTACCAGGACGTCTTCGGCAAGGTGCTCGTCGAGCTCGCCGAGGCCGACCCGCTCGTGGTGGGCGTCACGCCCGCGATGGCGCAGGGCTGCGGCATGAACTTCCTGGCCGCCAGCCATCCGGAACAGTTCTTCGACGTAGGCATCGAAGAGGAGCATGCGGTGACCTTCTCGGCCGGCCTCGCCGCCGGCGGGATGAAGCCGTTCTGCAACCTCTATTCCGCGTTCGCGCAGCGCGCGTACGACCAGATCATCCACGACGTCGCGCTGCAGCGCCTGCCGGTCGTACTCTGCTTCGACCGCGCCGGCCTGGTCGGCGAAGACGGCGCCACGCACCACGGCGTCTTCGACCTCGCGGCCTACCGCAGCATCCCGGACGTGATCATCAGTGCCCCGCGCGACGAAGTGCAGCTCAAGCACCTGATGTACACGGCCTGGAAGCATGAGACCGGTCCGTTTATTATAAGGTACCCGCGCGGGATGGGCGAAGGCGCGCCCTGGCAGGAGACCGCCGGCCAGGTCCTGGAGACCGGCCGCGCGGAGACGCTCCTGGAAGGCGACGGCACGGTCGCGGTCCTGGCCCTCGGCCCGGTCGCCAACCGCGCCCTGGAGGCCGCCCGGGCCTGGCCCGGCCGCGTGGGCGTCTACGACATGCGCTTCCTCAAGCCGCTGGACGGGCAGTTGCTCGCAGACGTGGCCGGACGCTACCGCCACCTGATCACCGTCGAGGACGGATGCCTCGCCGGAGGCCTCTACGGGGCCGTCAGCGAATGGCTGGCCGCGCACGGCGCCGGGGTCAGCCTCGAGGGCATCGGCATCCCCGACAGGATCATTCCGCAAGCGAAACAGTCAGAACAATATGCCGAATGTGGAATCGATGCGGCAGGGATTGCAAAAAGTTTGAAAAAAGTTTTTGTAGAATAGGAAATTATTCATATCTTTGCAGTCCCAAAAAACGGGGACTTTGAAATAATACATTGCCGATGTAGCTCAGTTGGCTAGAGCGTGTGATTTGTAATCTCAAGGTCGTGGGTTCGATTCCCTCCATCGGCTCACGATCAGCAATGTAAGAAAATTGGGCAAGTACCAGAGTGGCCAAATGGGGCAGACTGTAAATCTGCTGGTTTTACCTTCGGTGGTTCGAATCCATCCTTGCCCACAATATAGAAGCGGATAAGGTCGGACGACTTTTCCTCCAAGCGGGGTTCGTATAATGGCTATTATGCCAGCCTTCCAAGCTGGAAATGGGAGTTCGATTCTCCTACCCCGCTCAAAATATTGCCGATGTAGCTCAGGGGTAGAGCGCATCCTTGGTAAGGATGAGGTCATGAGTTCAAATCCCATCATCGGCTCAAAAGCCGGTTGAAAAGCCGGTTTAATTTTGTAAACAAACTTTTAAACGTAATATTATGGCAAAAGAAGTTTTCAAGCGGGATAAACCGCATGTCAACATTGGCACGATCGGCCACGTTGACCATGGCAAGACCACTCTGACCGCTGCGATCACCAAGGTGCTCGCTTCCAAGGGTCTGAGCGAGGTCAAGTCCTTCGATCAGATTGACAACGCCCCGGAAGAGAAGGAGCGTGGTATCACCATCAACACCGCTCACGTCGAGTACCAGACCGCCAATCGTCACTATGCGCATGTCGATTGCCCGGGTCACGCTGACTATGTGAAGAACATGGTTACCGGTGCTGCCCAGATGGACGGTGCTATCCTCGTCGTCGCCGCCACTGACGGTCCGATGCCCCAGACCAACGAGCACGTCCTCCTCGCCAAGCAGGTGAACGTCCCGAAGATGGTCGTCTTCCTGAACAAGGTTGACCTCGTGGAGGATGAGGAGATGCTCGACCTCGTCGAGATGGAAGTCCGCGACCTCCTCAGCAAGTACGATTTCGACGGTGACAACGCCCCGATCATCCGTGGTTCCGCCCTCGGCGCCCTCAACGGTGAGCCGCAGTGGGAGGAGAAGGTGATGGAGCTCATGGACGCTGTCGACGAGTACATTCCCCTTCCTGTCCGTGAGAACGAGAAGCCGTTCCTGATGCCTATCGAGGACATCTTCTCCATCACCGGTCGTGGTACCGTGGTTACCGGCCGTATCGAGACTGGTACCATCCACGTCAATGATCCTGCCGAGATCGTCGGTTTCAACGACAAGCCGAAGAGCACCGTCGTCACTGGCGTCGAGATGTTCCGCAAGCTCCTCGATCAGGGTGAGGCTGGTGACAACGTGGGTCTCCTCCTCCGTGGTATCGACAAGAAGGAAGTCAAGCGTGGTGAGGTTATCGCCAAGCCGGGTTCCATCACTCCGCACAAGCACTTCCTCGGTCAGATCTACGTTCTGAAGAAGGAAGAGGGTGGCCGCCACACGCCGTTCCACAACAAGTATCGTCCTCAGTTCTTCATCCGTACGCTGGATGTTACCGGTGAGATCACCCTCCCGGCCGGTGTCGAGATGGTTATGCCTGGTGACAACGTGGAGATCGACGTCCAGCTGATCACTCCGGTTGCTCTGAACGAGAACCTCCGTTTCGCTATCCGCGAGGGTGGCCGTACGGTCGGTGCCGGTCAGGTCATCAAGATCCTTGACTAATTCCGATTAGTTCAAAACGGAGCGGGAGCAAGACCCGCTCCGTTATACAGGGGAATAGAATAATGGTAATTCAGCGGTCTCCAAAACCGTCAATGTGGGTTCGATTCCTGCTTCCCCTGCAAAATATCAAAGGTTACGATTTGGTAATTGTTTAACAGACGCCGCCCTCCCGCTTCCATTTCGCGGCGTCCATTAAATGTAAAGATGAGAAAGTTTATCAATTCCTGCAAAGAGTCTTTCACCGAGCTCATCAAGAAGACGACTTGGCCGACTTGGGCGAAGCTGCAAAGCTCCGCGCTCCTCGTCATTGTCACGACCGTCCTTCTGGCTGTCGTGCTTTGGGTGATCGATTATGCTTTCCAATCTCTGATGACCGGAATCTACACATTGTAATCTTGACTCGTTATGGGCGATATGAAATGGTACGTTCTGCGGGCAGCAGGAGGGAAGGAGAAGAAGGCCAAAGAATATCTTGAAAAAGAGATTGAAAGAAGCGGTCTTCAAGATCAAGTTGCTCAGGTACTTGTTCCCGTAAAAAAGGAAATTGTCACTAAAAACGGCAAAAGAAAGGCAGTCGACAAGCTGCTTTTCCCTGGTTATGTACTTATCCAGGCCGAGCTCAGTGCCAAACTTGAGAACATCATCCGCAACCTTGTCCCCGGCATGTCCGGTTTCCTCACCGAAAAGAAGACGACCTCGGGCGCCCAGTTCGAGCGTATTCCCGTGCCTATCCGCGAGGAGGAGGCACAGCGGATCCTCGGAGTCCAGGACGAAAATGCGGACAACGCGGCGGAGACGCTGGTCAACTACGAAGTCGGAGAGTCCGTGCGCATCACGGACGGTCCGTTCAGCGGCTTCAGCGGCGTGGTCGACGAGATTTTGGAAGACCGTAGCAAGGTCAAGGTAATTGTGGTGATCTTCGGAAGGAAGACCCAACTCGAGCTCAGCTTTACTCAAGTAACTAAAGAATAACATTCAACATGGCAAAAGAAGTTACCGGATTCATCAAGCTCCAAATCAAAGGCGGAGCTGCTAATCCTGCACCTCCGGTAGGACCTGCACTCGGTTCCAAAGGCTTGAACATCATGGATTTCTGCAAGGCTTTCAATGCAGCCACGCAGGCCAGCGCGGGCAAGATCCTGCCCGTGGTGATCACGGTCTATTCCGACAAGTCCTTCACCTTCGAAGTCAAGCAGCCGCCTGTGGCTGTGTCCCTGAAAGAAGCCGCCAAGATTGACAAGGCTTCCGGTGAGCCGAACCGTAAGAAGGTCGCCACCGTCACCTGGGACCAGATCAAGACGATTGCCGAAGGCAAGATGCCGGACCTCAACTGCTTCACCCTCGCATCCGCGATGCGCATGGTGGCAGGCACCGCTAGAAGCATGGGTATCACCGTCACCGGTGAGTTCCCCGAGAACCTTTAATATCTACACGCGTTATGGCAAGAATGACTAAGAATCAGAAGGCAGTTGCTGAGAAGTTCGATTCTCACAAACTGTACCAGCTCGCTGAGGCGTGCCAGGTTGTAAAGGATATTACTTATACCAAATTCGACGCTACCGTCGAGCTCTCCGCGAATCTGGGCGTTGACCCGCGTAAGGCCAACCAGATGATCCGTGGCGTGGTCACCCTTCCTCACGGAACGGGTAAGGTGGTCCGCGTCCTCGCCCTCTGTACTCCTGACAAGGAGGCCGAGGCCAAGGAAGCCGGCGCCGACTACGTGGGTCTCGACGAGTACATCGAGAAGATCAAAGGCGGCTGGACGGATGTCGACGTCATCGTCTGTACTCCTTCCGTGATGGCCAAGGTCGGCGCCCTGGGTAAAGTCCTCGGTCCCCGCGGCCTCATGCCGAACCCCAAGACCGGTACGGTCACCATGGAGATTGGCGCTGCCGTCAAGGCTTCCAAGGGTGGTAAGATTGATTTCAAGGTCGACAAGACCGGTATCATCCACACCGGCATCGGCAAGGCTTCCTTCACCGCGGAGCAGCTCTGTGAGAACGCTACCGAGGTGCTGAACGCCATCGCCAAGCTCAAGCCGCAGTCCCTCAAGGGCACCTACATGAAGGGCGCATCCCTGTGCTCTACCATGAGCCCCGGTATCAAGATCGATCTCAAAGCATTCCTTAACGGTGCTGAGTAAAAATTCAATATTATGAAGAAAGAAATCAAAGGTCAAATTATTGAAAGCATCTCAGCGCAGCTTCAGCAGTATCCCAACTTTTACATCACGGATATCGCTGGCCTGAATGCTGGACAGACAAGCAAACTCCGCCGCGAGTGCTTCAACGAAGGCATCGTCCTGAACGTTGTCAAGAACACCCTGTTCGCCCACGTCCTGAAGGGCATGGAGAACGAGGAGATGAAGACCCTCTCGGAGACCCTGGTCGGCAACACCGCCATCATGTACACCACCGTCCCGTCCGCGCCTGGCAAGCTCATCAAGAAGCTCCAGCGCGAAGGCTTCACCAAGCCGGTTGTCAAGGGCGCCTATGTGCAGGATTGCGTCTTCATCGGTGAAGACAAACTCGACCAGCTCGCTGCCATCAAGACCAAGGAAGAGCTCATCGGCGATATCATCGCCCTCCTCCAGAGCCCGATCCAGCGCGTCGTCAGCGGTCTCCAGAATGCATCCGAGGGCAAGGCGGACGACGAGAAGATCGCGTCCGCGAAGCCCGCGGCCGCAGAGGCTCAGGCCGTCGAGGCCCCGGCCGCTCCCGCAGAAGAGGCTGCCCCCGCAGCTGAGGCTCCTGCAGCAGAATAAGTAAAATATTAACAATTAAAAGATTATAAATTATGGCAGATGTTAAAGCCCTTGCAGAAGAGTTGGTTAACCTTTCTGTAAAAGACGTTCAGGAACTTGCAAAGATCCTCAAGGAAGAGTATGGTATCGAGCCTGCAGCCGCTGCTGTGGTCGTCGCCGCTGAGGGTGGTGCCGCCGGTGCCGCCGAGGCTGAGCAGACCGAGTTCGATGTCGTTCTCAAGAATGCTGGCCAGGCCAAGCTCAATGTGATCAAGGTCGTGAAGACTGAGCTCGGTCTCGGTCTGAAGGAAGCGAAGGATCTCGTTG
>JAEEGJ010023473.1_pt1 | contig 12941 bp, 13 predicted proteins | sample 8958761 | NCBI WGS metagenome assembly JAEEGJ01 (sample SAMN16246546, study PRJNA631951) | gut metagenome | biome: gut microbiome; feature: rumen; material: RS-attached | host: Bos | place: Iran: Karaj | collected 2018-10
GGTAATATTCTAAAGACATTGATTTGGGGTGACAGGGATAATCCCATGAGGTTCAGGCCACCTGTACCTCCCCCACAACGAAAATAAAGAAAAGCGATGAATACAAAAGTGAAAACAATATTGCAGCAGCTGCTGCAGAGTCCACGGCGGTTCCCTGTTGAACTGGCCTTGGGAGTGGTGTTCTTTATCATAGCCGTATGGGATAGCGAGACTCATGTATGGAATGAGAAGACTACAGAGTATGTAAGTGCAGTGAATGGCGACATCCTTTGGTTTTTCGTGCCGCTGATGGCATTGACCTTCTGGCTCCATCGCGTCAACCGCTGGGCTTATTATGCCTCGTTCTTTCTCTTCCTGCCGCTGATGGCACTCAACCTGAAGCCCTTCCTTTGGACTTTCGGTTTCGCTTTCACCTATGTCTTGGCGGCAATTCTGCTCATTATCGGTTATAGGAAGATGGATAACCGATCGTTTGCTGCCCATGCCCTGCATGTGGCCACCCAGATGTTCTTTGGGCTGCTTATTTCCTGCATCCTTTATATGGCGGTATTGGCCATCATGGCCTCCTTCTTCTATATCTTCGGCATCGACGAACCCAAGCATTTCTATGAGCATATCGCTCAGTTCATCTTCTTTGTGCTGGCTCCGCAGGTGTGCTGCACCCTTGTCCGTCAGAACGAGGATGAGGTAGAAGAGCCATTCAAGATACTCAGGCTTATCCTCAATTTCATCCTCTCCCCTGCTGTCATCATCTACACCGTTATCCTCTATACCTATTTTATAAAGATAGCCTTCGAGTGGGACTTGCCCAAGGGCGGTGTGGCATGGTTAGTCATGGGATTCATCACGGTGGCATTGATTGGTCGTATAGCACAATCGATACTTAGCCAGCGATACTACGACTGGTTCTACAGCCGGTTCACTCTGGTTGCCATCCCTCCGCTCATCATGTACTGGATCGGTTCCATCTATCGCATCCGTCTTTACAGTTTCACCGAAAGCCGTTTCTACCTGATGGTGGCAGGTGTGCTGATGACGCTCTTTGTGCTGATGCTGTTCCGCAAGCGTACCCGCCACTATCAGCTTATGGCACTTATCTTCGGTGCGGCCATCATCCTCTTCACCTATATCCCCGGTATCTCTGCCAAGAGCATTGGACTGGCCTGCCAGAAGCAGCGGCTCACGGAACTCATCAGCGAACTGAAACTGACCGATGCCAAGACAGGCAAACTGAACGATGACCTCGATATGAGAAGCATCAGGCAGGACAGTCTGATGTGTGAGCGTTACAAGGATGTCACCAGCGTTATCAGCTATGTACGGAACGAGATTGGAACCAAGGAGTTTGAAGCGAAATACGGCAAATGGTCTCACTCGGAGTATAATTTCAACTACGACAAAGCCAAAGGCTCTCTCTATGGCGACAACTGGTATAGCAGAAAGAAGCCTGTAGAGTTAGGCGAATACAGTATCATGTTGCCTGAAAACGAATATAGATGCAGCTATAACAACCAGACAGTCATTGTCAGTCTGGAAGAAAAGACAGTTCTCGAATATCCCATCAGAAAGATAGTCAGACAGGACACAATGCTTCTGCATCATCCAGAGCGACTGCTCACTTATAGAAACGACTCACTGATGCTGGTGCTCGAAAGTATCGGTATCGACGACACCGTTGTTACGGATGTTAGGAGCTATGACTTCCTGCTATTTAAGAAGCACGAGTAATGCATTTTAATAGTGAGAATAGATTTTAAAATATGACACTTGCATTCTTCTCTGAAATAAAGGACGTTATCATTAAGCTTATAGATACTTCCAAATCTGAAATATCTATTGCAGTTGCTTGGTTTACCCATAGAGACCTATACCAAGCACTTCTTAATGCCTTAGACAGAAACGTACAAGTTTCCATTATTCTCATTGATGATATTATCAATCGCGGACCAAATGCACTTGATTTTACCCTTTTTATTAATAAGGGGGGCAAAGTCCGTTTTATGAATACGAAGAAAATACTTATGCATAATAAATTCTGCATATTTGATAAGGAAGCGCTAATAACCGGTTCTTACAACTGGACTTATTCTGCCGAATTACGAAATGCAGAAAACATCATTTTCACTTCGGAGAAGAAAGTGTGCCAAGGATTCCAACAACAGTTCGAGAAATTATGGGCGACGTTACCACAAGTCGATCAATTCACTCGTATTGATTTTAGCGATGTCGAGTCAACCACACTATTATCTTGTATTGATGATTTGCGTGAAGAATATGTATCAATGGAACAGGCTAATTTGCCAAAACAATATGCAGCCATAGACATTGACAACTTGAAAAAGGACATTTCTGTCACCCGACTGAACACTATTGTAACAAACACCAAACGATCCAATCCAAGACTTAAGGCTAATATAGGAATGAGATGTGTTATTGATGGTGTTCCCAACAAAACATTAAACATTATTAAGCAGGGGCAGATCCTTCCGCATACTAATTGCGTAAATACAGAAACAGTTAATGATTACCAAAAATCAATAATCTGTGATATTGTATATGGAAATGATGACGATGCAAATAAGAACGAGCCATTAGTTCAGATAAGGATAGACGATTTACCTAACGGGAAAGCAGGTGAAATCACTTTTCAAACAAGAGCTACTATTGACACAAACGGATATATGAATATCGAATTTGTTTGCATTAATAATGGCGTTTCCAAAAGCAAGACTTTTGATGCAAAAGATAGAATTGACTATCAGTAACTATGTTAAGTATGGATTACAAGCCTTTTCGTGACCTATTGTGGTCTTCTTTGTCCACAACAACATCAAGAGCATCGTCTACGCCCAGAGCAATTCAGCCCGCTGGTGGCATGAATACGGGCTGGAGGTAATGGAAAGCGACAAAAAATGAGGTTATGAATCATGTTATGATTCTGCTAGGATGGTGTTAGGATGATGTTATGCTAATGTTACATGTGGAAAAAAGTGCCAGAATGGTGCAAAAAGGGGCAACATATGGTGCTGATGTGGTGCATTTGTGGCAAATCGGAAACGCCGAGGCCCGAAAAACGGAAGGTGCAGATGGTGCATTTGTGGTGGTGCAGTGGTGCAAATGGTGTTTGGATTATATTATGATGGTGTTAGGATCAAGTTAGTCGCTTTGTCAAATGTAACATGGTAAAAAACGCTCTTACGGGGAATGTTTTCTCCGTAAGAGCGCGAAAATTTGAGGCGGTATCACCTCAAATCTTTCCCTGCTCATGATAGGAATAATAAGCTCCATCCGTCACGATAACATGGTCGCTAAAATGTATGCGCATGACCTCGCAAGCTCTCTTGATGGCTTTTGTCAGTTCATCATCATAACGGCTTGGGTAAATGTTCCCGCTCGGATGGTTATGACAGAAAGCTAAGATAGTGGCGTTGTTCATCACTGCCTCCTTCATGATGATTCTGATGTCAACGGCAGTTTCAGTGATACCACCCCGGCTGATGCGTACGCTCTTTATCAGCTTGTAGTTCTGATTCATCAGAATGACGTGTGCCTCTTCCACCTGGAGGTCTTGCATACGGGGAGCCATGTAGTTATAGATGGCCGTGGCGGTGCAAAGGTCAGGAGCCATAGAAATCTTCGCCATCTGCCTGCGCTTACCCAGTTCGATGGCAGCGATAATCTTGCAGGCGGTATAGGTTCCGACACCCTCGATGTCTTTGATGTCGTGGAAATCAGCCTTGGCGAGTTTGGCCAAATTATGGTCGAAACGGCTCATAATATCCTGCCCAATCTCCACTGCATTACGATGCGGAGTGCCGCTTCCCACAAGGATGGCCAGCAGTTCAGAGTCGGTCAGAGCCTCTGCGCCAAGGGTCTGGAGTTTGTTACTTGGGCGGTCTTCCGTTGCCCACTGTCTAACACTAAGTTTTACTGTAGCTGCATTCATCTTACTATCTGGGTTTTAATTAATTATGACGTTTGAAGTTATGAGTCTTAGCAAGGAATAAAGCCATGCGAACGTTGGCACCTGCTGCCTCCATGCGCTCTATGAAAGCGTTGGCGGTCTTTCCTGTGGTGGTAATGTCATCAATGACCAAGACATCCTTTCCACGGAAGAAATCCTCGTCGATATGGTAGTCCCCGTTTACTCCGTCTGCAACTTTATGAGCATGACTAACATGAACTTTCTGACGATGGCCGTTGACTACGATGTGACCGAAACCGTTCACTGCGTTAACCCTTTCACAAAGTTCCTCTGTGAAGTGCTTGTAGCGGATGTCGTTCGTGCGTCTGCAACTGGCCGGAATGCAAACGATGGCGGTATTACTCAAATCCATTAAGGAGAGAGCCTTTGCCATTTCCCTTGCAGCCCAACGGATGGCGTAACCTCTGCCGCTCTTGAAATCGAGGATGCGACGGTCGAGGTCTATTTGCTCGAAGCTTGCCCGTTTAAGGTATCGCTTTGGAAGGTAACTATATAGAGCGTATCTGAGCATGTTGTCGATGTTTTGAAGTTTTATTGACTGGAGCCAAGGGGTAAACTTTTACGTTCTTGAACCCTCATGGGCAGTTTTTTTTATTGGCTGTATGCCGTAGGGTATAAACTTTTACATCGCAAGCCAGAAGGAGAACCTCAGGGGAATGAAGACAAGGAATTTCGGCATATTCATCTGGAATACCCTGTTTTCAACCGAAAACTGTGGAAGGCTGCCAGTTTAATATCCAGAAATAGGCACTGCCGGTACTTGGCGCATTAACCGTTCGCCTTAACTTTGCGACGTAAATGTTGGCCACTACCCCACGGCAGGAAGCCTATATGAAAGCTGCCCGCTGAGATACCTGTGCCAAAGAGCACCATCAGCAGGACAATAAACCACGTATGACGACTATTCTCAGCATACGGACAATAATATGTCAAAACCATACAGAAGAATGTCAAAAGGCCTGTTTTTACCAGATATTACATGTATTTTCCCGTTTTTCATGTAACAAACCCTTCAAAGGCTTAACTTTGCACGGCCATAACGGATATCTTCCGCTATGTGCCAAGTATCAAAGACCAACAGGATCCTGGCATCAGGCTCCATAAAGCAAAGACATATGAATCATAAGGAAACAGACATCGAGAACCGTCCATTAGCAGAACTAACACTTGGGGAAATCCTTCCCTATATCAGGAGAATCATCTCAGAGGAAGTCAAGGCAAAGAAGAATACCCTTCCCCTGAGCTATTCAGGCATCAGTAATGAGATAACAAAGCGGATACTTCAGGATCCCGAACGCTTTGCCTTTGGCATGGCCGGACTTGCCGAGGTACTTCACTGTAGCATCAAGACAGCCTATAATTACAGAAGTACGGGCGATTATGATCCTGCCATCATCAGGTTCGGGAAAAGGATAATCATCGATAAGGTCAAGGCTACCGAGATAGCCCAGACACAAGGTAAAAGCAGAACCGATAAACCAGCAGCAATATGACAGTATGTATCGCAGAGAAGCCCAGCGTGGCGGGTGACATCGCCAAGGTATTGGGAGCCAGCAGCCGAAAGGACGGCTATTATGAAGGTAACGGCTATCAGGTAACATGGACGTATGGGCACCTGTGCTGTCTGAAAAGTCCCGAGGAATACAACAGCGACTGGAAGAAATGGTCGCTGCAGCAACTGCCGATGATACCCAACCGCTTCGGCATCAAGCTCATTCCAGAGGCAGGCATCAAGAAACAGTTCGGGGTCATCAAGAAGCTCTTTGCCAAGGCCGACATCATCGTCAACTGCGGCGATGCAGGCCAGGAAGGAGAACTCATCCAGCGTTGGGTCATGCAGCTGGCCGAAGTCCGCTGTCCCGTAAGGCGGCTCTGGATTTCCTCCCTCACGGAAGAGTCCATCCGTGACGGTTTCAGGCATCTGAAAGACCAGAAACAGTATGACAACCTCTACTTTGCAGGCATCGCCAGGGCATCAGGCGACTGGCTCCTCGGCATGAACGCCACGCGGCTCTACACCCTGCGCTACGGCGGCAATGAGCATGTCCTTTCCATCGGTCGCGTCCAGACACCGACGCTGGCGCTACTAGTAAACAGGAAGAAGGAGATCGACACCTTCAAACCCGAACCCTACTGGCAGCTCACCACCGTCTACAAAGGCGTCACATTCTCCAGTATCGATGGGAACTACACAGACAAGGCCAAGGCAGAGCTGGCTCTGAGGGACATTTTGGGAAAGGAATTCTTTATCGACGACATTGAAAAGAAAGCCGGTAAGGAATCCATTCCCCAGCAGTATGACCTCACCTCGCTACAGGTCGAGTGCAACCGTCGCTTCGGCTATTCAGCGGAAACGACGCTCGACACTGTACAGAGTCTCTATGAGAAGAAGGTCACGACCTATCCGAGGGTCGATACCCGATACCTCAGTGACGACATCTATCCAAAATGCCCCGACATACTGAGAGGCATATCGGGGCAATACGGAGAGTTTACCAGGCTGGTAAAGTACCCGCTCAGGAAGAGCAGCAAGGTCTTTGACAGCTCGAAGGTCACCGACCACCACGCCATCATACCCACAGGCAGGGATCCTCACGGCCTGACTGACAGGGAAGGCCGTGTCTTCGACCTCATCGCCAAGCGTTTCATCAGCGCCTTCTGCGAGGACTGCGCCTTCCTTGCAACCGTCATTTCTGCACATAGCGGGAGCGTCGGGTTCAAGGTTACGGGCAAGGAAATCACAGCTGCAGGATGGCATGCAGTCTATCGCGGGATGGCAGCCGATGAAGCAGAGAAGCAGGAAAAGGACACCGTCCTCCCCCATTTCACCCGTGGAGAGCGAGGACAGCATACTCCCTCTCTACAGGAGAAATGGACTACACCCCCCAAGCCCTATACGGAAGCCACGCTGCTCAGAGCCATGGAAACGGCAGGAAAGTTCGTGGATGATGAAGAGCTGCGGGCAGCCCTGAAGCAGAACGGCATCGGCAGGCCTTCATCAAGGGCTGGGATCATAGAGACTATCATCAAGCGCGGCTATGTACGCCGGAACAAGAAGGATCTTATTCCGACGGACATGGGGATGTCACTGATAGACACTATCAGGACAGACCTGCTGAAGAGCCCAGAGCTGACAGGCATCTGGGAGAAGAAGCTCAGGGAGATTGAGGATGGTCACTATAATCCCGCCCTCTTCATGGAGGAACTGAAGCAACAGCTCAGAGGCATTATAGACAGCGTCATGAAAGATACTCGCACTTCCATTGTCATCAGCATCAATGACAATCATCCCAAGTCGAAAAGCCGACAAGGCACAAGGACATCAGGGAAAGGAAAATACAGAAAGAAACGGTGACGCTGCCACATGCCTCGGGCGGGTCAGGCCATCCTGACAATGAAGCAATGGCGGCATGGATTTATATGCCGTCTGTGCGAATGTCAGCATGGCGACCAAGAACGAAGCGAGGTGGCAATGTCACAACCGCTCTCCCTCCCTTCGGGAGTCCCTGCCCGAAGGTGAAAGCGGTGTTACCTTATCCCATCATCACCGATGACGGCATAACGGGAACACGGCTTTCAGGGGTGTCCGTACCTCCAGACACAAAGATTCCCGACTCGAAAGCCGGGAACCGAACTAAAAAAACTACTTATGACACACAAGATACCAGATTATTGTCTTTTACGCCTCCTTCCTGTCCGCAATGTATAGACATACCAGAGAATCTGTTTCAGGACAAGATCTTTCAGACCATTCTTCTCATAGCTCACATAAAGCTGGGTCAGTTTCTTATCCAGAACTTTCGGTGTCAGCTCCTTCCCGTTCAGCGAGGCCCTGATGACATATTTCCCGTCCTTTCTCTTGAAGACAGCAACCTTTTTGTAGTTCGTCTCATCAATCACACCGCAGTTCATCCGATTAGGCATTAGGAGCATCTTATCCTCAGAGTCCGGGATTGAAGAGCTTTCAAGCATCACGTTGGCACATCTTCTCATGATACGGTTCACGTCCTTTTCCGACATCATCACCATAGGCCAGCACTGACCTTCATCAATGTACCTGTCCCACAACGGGATGTTGAACTTCCCTGCCAGCCATTCAGCATCATGGTCATAGCACTCATAAACACCGTTGTAGTCCACGATCAGAACATTTTCAGGATATTTCTCCTTCTTCTCGAAATAGTCCTTCATGCACAGGACACTCAGGACTTTTATCTCATGGCCTATCATGTCACACCTGCCCTCATGCCATTCCAGAAGGAAATAGAGCATATCGGCCAAAAGGCCCAGAAGGCGAAGCGCAGACAGTTCAATGTCCCAAGTATGGTCTGAAACGACAAGATACGGCATTCCCTTGGAACTGAACAGGCAGAATTTTTCCCTGGTCAGTTCAAAGAACGGAAAACGCACCTCGTTCTCGATGCCTTGTTCATCTACAATGACATGCGGGTCAAGGAATCCCAGCGTCGGATGGATGATATCGTGCTCTCCTATCACCAGCCTGACAAAGTCTATCATCATCTGTTGGAGGGCAAAGGTCACACAGTCCTCATCTTCGAATGCCATATAGTCGAAGTCAAGCTGAGTCTTACTCACCGTCAAGGCCATACCATTCTTAATGACCTCCAGGCTGCATTCATTGAGCATCATGCAGCTATAGGCATTATCATCGTCCACCACAGTCGATGTCTGCCATCCCAGCCTCTCGAACAGGATATCCGCACACCTGCCGACGGCCATATAGTTCTGGAGAGTGCCACGGAAGACGAGGATGCCGTCAGGGTTATCCTTGAGGAACGCCTCCGTTTCCTCGAACATAACCTTGACGGCCTCGTTGCCGGAATGGAAGGCATTCAGGCTCTTGTATCTGTTGAGAGCCTTGACGATAAGAGCCCGTTCTTCAGAATTCATCCCTTCCAGCATCAAGCAGAAAGCATCCCTTTGCGAAGGAGCCTTCCATTCTGAAGGTTTTCCTTTAGCTCTCAGCTCTGCCAGATTATATTTCTTCTCATGTCTTATCCACCAATAGAGCCCAATGACAGTTTTCAAATCAAGGAATTCCTGATAATGCACATGATCCTCTTTATACAGGCGCTTGAACTCCTGCAGGGCAAAGCGTACTTTTCTGTAATCAATCATATCCTCTCTGATTATGGTAACGGTATTTCAAATGACTTGATGACGGATTTTCCGTCCTTGTCTATAAACAGCCAGCGTTCAGCTTTGTATTCCTGGCCGCTGTTGTTCCTTGCCTGATAGTCCACTCGTACCTTCCAGCCGGACCACTCCTGTTTCTTGTCCGAGTCATAGATGATCGAGCGTATCTCCGACATGGCTTTCATCTGCCGTTCCGCAAGGTCGATGACATACTTGTCCTCGGGATTGAACTCCGTCATGTTGTTCGTCCGCTTCATGATGGTCTCCGTCACCTTCTGCATGACGGCCATCATGCTTTCCTTCTCCTTTTGGGAAAGGTACCCTGTACCAAAAGCGGAGTCAGGCTCAGAGACACCAAGGATCTCCGGCGTTCCCTGACATTCGGTATGTTCCTTCACGTCCGACTCTGCCAAATTGGTGATTTTTTCCTTCCTGTCACAGGAGGCCATCAGCAGCACTCCAAGGACTGCAATGCACATATATTTCATGACATTAGTATTTGACATGATACAACATGATATTCTGAAAGGCCTTGAACTTCACGTTCTCACGCTCCAGCACGACCGTTGACCTGCCATCGGGCAGCTTGACGGTACGCTGCGGCATCTTCTTCGTGTAGAACCTTCCGAAGTCAGCGATGACGACCTCACCGCCGTTTTTCATCTCCTTGCCTATGGCACCCAGGAAAGCATCGAGGCATTCCTTCGCCTGCTGCTGGGAAAGACCCGTCTTGTCAGCAGCATACTGTATCAAATCCGATTTATTCATAACTACTATATTTTGATGATACTCTTCTTGTCCGTACTGAGGCCAAGCCGCTTGTAGAAGATGGCCCCGTTGTTCTTATACAACTCCAGCAGTTCCTTTGTCCTGCCTTCCTCACATATTTCCTGCATCTCCTTTCTGGTAATCATGTGTCCTGCGATGTTTCGCCAAGCCATGAATCTGCACTTTATGTCAGGGTTGCTGTAGTTGGAGCAGTTGAAGGCTGTCGGGCTGACGAGGATGTCACCGCCGCAGACGGGACAGACGGCAATCTTCGAGTCCAGCACGACTTTCCCCTCCTCTGCCAGAGTCAGGACAGACGAGAAAATCTTACCGTCCCCGTTGGAGAAACCGTCAAGCACCTGTGCGTTGCCGTCAAGGAAGTCCTCCATCTCCGAATCCGTGATCTTCCTGTTGCAGAGGATGCCAGGCACATGGAACCTGCACAGCGGATCCTGCGGGATGCTGTTCTCGCAGGCATAGCCCTTGCCGGTCTTCACGACGCGCCCGCCGCACACAGGACACCTGCCCTGAAGATAGTGTGACTTGATCTCCACGTCCACCTTCCCGTTCTCGATAACGAACCGCGCCTGAAAAGGCTGGCCGTTCACGTTCCACATGGTCATCTCCTCCGTGGAGCCGTCGGTAATCAGTTTCTTCGCCAGCCTGTCATCAAACTCGATGCCATGGTGCTTGTTATGGATGATGAACCCGCACTTCCTGCCGCCAGCCTGTTTCCTGGCATCACAACAGTAGCCGTGTTCTGTCCTGATGATGTTTCCCTCACCGCAGACAGGGCATCTGCCCAACACTTTCGATTCTGTACTTTGTTCCATTAATAGACTTATTCGTTTATACTATAGATTCTCCCACTGGTAGATCAGACTCTCGGCCACGGCCTTGCCGGACATTACGGTAGCCCATCCTTCAGGATCAAGACCAAACCACAGGTCATGCCATGACATCGTGCGAATCTGCCATGCCAGCAGCCACAGGTCAGTGTTGATATTCTCCAGCTTCGTCACCACCTCATTGGCCACGTAATAGCGTTCAGCCGAGTTCAGGAGGTTCACCTTGTGCTTCTCCGGCTCCCCGTTGGAGCCAGTGACATTATACGAGCCGCTTGTTACCAGCTGCTGCATGAACGGATAGAGGCTTGCCATCTGCGTGGCGGCATCCGTTATCTCGTCCGAAACAAGTACTGCGATGGCCGTACCCTTCAGATGTCCGGGCAGTGAGTTCTTCACCAGGGAGATGTTCTGTGGAATCTCCACCGTCACCAGCTCAGCAGCCCTCTTTATCTGATAGAGGTTCTGCATGGCACCCTGTGCGTTGGAGAGATAGTCCAGGATCTTGTTCTCCACCTGATGCATGCGATCCATGGCCACCGTGACGGCAGCCTCGGCGGCGATGATCTTCTTCTGGGTTTTGTCCCTGTTGTCGTAGATGTTGTTCAGCACCTCCGTCTGAGCGACCACGGCAGCCGTCAAGGCCGGGTCAACCTGCTGGGCGCACATCCTTCCCGTGACAGCCAGCAGCATTCCGATACTAATTGTTCGTAATCTCATAAATTCTCTTGTCAGTTTTACATTTCTCAACTTTATCCCTTAGCTGACCAACGACATCCTCATCCACCGAAACGCCGCGCATATCCACCATAGCGTCTGAACGGTCGGTCGAGAATACCGTTATGGTCTTTATTCCCATGAGACGCTGCAGCAGGCTCTGGCTCTCCTTGTAGTCCACGATCCTGTACAGCTCGATATAGTCCGTATGACGGGCAAACACGCCCTTCACCCTGCATAGCGTATCATCATCGATGACCCATTTCTGTGTCACGAGCATGACATACCGTGTCAGGCATACCAGAAACACGAAGGCCAGCAGGCCCAGTGACGTATAGGCAATGAGCTGCTCACACCTGTTATACACCACAGGTACCGCCCCTGCCAGGAAGGCCAGGACAGCCACCAGTTCCTTGTCCTCTGCGACGAATTGTCTGTAATCAGCCCTGATAGTCATAACTATAACTTTCTACCTTTATTTCTTCTCTCCTCCAGCGCCTTGTTGCGCTGGAACTTATTCACCTCCTCCGTCTGGACGAAGGGCTTGTTCATAATCACGTCGTTCCAGTCCTTGAAGGTCTTCGGCGGCTTCCACAGCGAAAGCCGTTTCGGAATCCTGAAGTGCTTAGACAGTTCCGAAAGCGAGGTCTCGTCGTGGAACAGCCTTATTTCCTTCCCACCGGCATTGACCATGACACAATCATCCGTCTTGACGATGTTCAGATGCCTATCACCGAGGACGCTTGCCATCCTGAGGCTGTAGATGCGCCCCGCCAGGTCATTGTCGAAGCAGTCCACGGCACAGGCCCGCTCATAGTGCTTCATGATGGTGCTCACCTGAAGGTCAGAGAACGTACCGCCGATGGACACGAACACCGACGACTCCTTATCCAACTTCAGTCTGTTTGCCTGCCAGAAAGCCATGATGTCATACGCACTCTCCCCGAAATAGACGTTCCTGACAGCCATCGGGTTCTCGACGGAAGCCATGTCTACAATCCATGCAGCGGTCGTGGAGTTGCTGCCCGTAGCCTTGCTCTTGAACTTGTTATAGCCACGTATCTCATAGCCAACGACCTCATCACTCCCAGGCACCCTGTAAGGAAAGCCAAGGTTGAAGTCCTTGAAGTTTTCCGACTGCTTATCCATGAGCCGCACGATATATGGTGCGAACGTCCTGACGGTTTCCTCGGAGAATCCCCTTGGAAGCATGTAGTTCATGCCGTTCTTCAGGTGCTCGGTGATAGGCTGCACCTCATAGCGGGACGGATCAAACGGTTCCTGCTTGTAGCCCATCTTCTCCAGATACTTGCCGTCGGCCAGGTCCGGGTCGGGATTGTCCGCCATACGGTTCAGGATGCGTCCCACCTTGTCCCACTCGTTCTGTCCCACATCATTGAAGGAACCGAGATTCTCCATGATAAAGGCGATGACATCCCCGCCACCCCGTCCGTTATGACGGAAGTACG
>JAEEGJ010023474.1_pt1 | contig 12938 bp, 10 predicted proteins | sample 8958761 | NCBI WGS metagenome assembly JAEEGJ01 (sample SAMN16246546, study PRJNA631951) | gut metagenome | biome: gut microbiome; feature: rumen; material: RS-attached | host: Bos | place: Iran: Karaj | collected 2018-10
TAAAAAGAAAAATCCCGAGCTACTCGGGATTCTAAAAAAGATACCGGAGAAGAGACTTGAACTCTTACACGATTGCTCGCAACAGATTTTGAGTCTGTCGTGTCTACCATTCCACCACTCCGGCATGGTTGGGTAAATATATCAAAATAATGAGGTAATTTCAAGTGGAAATATGTTATAATAATTATGTGAAAATTGTTGCAAACGCATTTGAAAAGGCAGATCCCAAACTGGTATTAAAAACCGTTTTCGGCTACGACGAATTCCGTCCTCTTCAAAAAGACATAATCAATCAGGTACTCAAGGGTCACGACACTCTGGCCGTAATGCCGACGGGCGGCGGAAAGTCTCTTTGTTATCAGCTGCCCGCCCTTATAATGCCGGGAATTACAGTAGTTGTCTCTCCACTTATCTCCCTTATGCAGGATCAGGTTTCCTCCCTGAAAACGGCCGGAATCCAGTCTGCCTTTTTGAACAGCACGCAAAGCTGGGAAGAATACTGCGCCACTGTAAACGAAATAAAAAGCGGTCAGATTAAAATCGTCTACCTTTCTCCGGAGGGGCTCGCAACAAACAGAATCCGCGAGCTGCTTGCCAGCCCGGAAGTCAAAATCTCCTGCATTACAATTGATGAGGCCCACTGTGTTTCTCAATGGGGCCACGACTTTCGCCCGGATTATCTGGAAATAAGCTCTGTACGCCATCTTTTCCCTGATGCAGTAATGCTGGCCCTCACCGCCACTGCGACAGAACACGTGCGTCAGGATATCTGTAAAAATCTGGGTATGAAAAATCCTAAGGTTTTTATTTCCAGCTTTAACCGCGAAAACATTTACCTCGAGGTTCAGCCAAAACGCGGCGCAATGGAAACTGTAATTGCCTACATCAGAAAGCATGCGGGTGACAGCGGAATCATTTACTGTAACTCCCGCAAGCAGGTAGAAGAAATTGCCCAGACCCTGGACAAAAAAGGCTATTCTGCCCTGCCCTATCACGCCGGTCTTTCAGATGAAGTCCGCGCCAAAAATCAGGACCTCTTTATAAAGGATGAGGTTCAGATTATTGTTGCCACAATTGCCTTCGGAATGGGAATCAACAAGCCTAACGTGCGCTATGTAATCAATTATGATTTACCAAAATCAATAGAAGAATACTATCAGGAAATTGGCCGCGCCGGTCGGGACGGACTTCCTTCCAGCGCCCTCCTGCTTTACAGCCCTGCCGACATCCATAAAATCAAATTCTTTATTGAAGATTCTGCCGACCCGGAAAAGGCCGAAGTACTTTTAAAGGGAATGATTAATTATGCAACCAGCCGCATCTGCCGCAGAAAGGCCCTGCTCGCTTATTTCGGAGAAGCCTATGAGCCAAATAATGAAGCTGACGCTTCGTGCTGCTGCGACATCTGTTCATCTCCGGCTGCAGAGCTTAAAGACGTAACCATCCCGGCTCAGAAATTCCTATGCTGCATTATCCGCACAAACCAGCGCTTTGGAGCCGGCTACATTACAGACATACTTCTGGGCTCAAAGGCTCAGCGCATAATGGACAACGGCCACAACAGACTTTCTACCTGGGGAATTGGAAGTGAATATTCCAAAAAGGAATGGCTCGAGCTTTGCGATTTACTGATAGATGAAAATTACATTAAGAAAACCGGTGAATACAATGTCCTTGAACTTACTGACCTGGGAAAACGTTTTGTTGCTTCCCGAAGTCCTCTTATGCTGCCAATGAGGCCGACTGCCATCCGCTATAATACAAATGTTCGCGGCGAAAAGATTGTTGCAGAAAAACCTGCTGTAAATGATGCACAAGCCGAGGCAATTATTCAAAAGCTTAAAGCCTGGCGAAAACGAAAGGCTGATGATATGAATGTTCCGCCTTATGTTATTTTTGGAGATAAGACTCTGCTGGACCTGGCCGCAAAGAAGCCGAAAAACCGCGGAGAGCTTTTAAACGTTTACGGAATAGGCCGCCTCAAAGCTGAAGAATTTGGAAGAGCAATCCTGGAGCTTATTGAAGACAGCTGATTTTCTTTTTACTTTCTAAAGAGTCTGTACCATACCAGAACGGTGATGTACCAGAGGAAAGGCAAAAGCAAAAAGATTTTAAATGGATTATGCAGAACCTCTACAAAAATTTCGTGGCCCTTATTAAAGGTAGATTCCTTTACCCGCTTTACGCGTTCTGAAAAAATTCCAAAGGCATCCTTGTAATAAAGGAAGATGCTCGAAGAAAAACGGTTTCTTCTCTTGTAGGCCCAGCAGTTTTTTTCTTTAATTCCATCGCTTAAAAGAACGAGAGATGGCTGTGCCTTGAAGATTGCCTCTACAATATCGTCTTCTACAGACTTAGGGTAATATCCGCCGTAGCGGCCGATTACGCGTAAGTTGCGGAAGGTATCTTTGATATTTTTTTCTGCCTTATTAATTGTCTTTTTACTTGAACCAAAGAGGTAAAGGGTTTTGTAATGGGCATCAAGAATAGAAAGGATACGGATTACTGCTTCAAAAGGATTATAGCGTACAGGAATGTCTTTCTTAAGAAACTTTGCACCTTTAAGAATACTCTTGGAAACCGGAATTATTAAATCGGCATTTTTAATGCATTCAGAATAAAGACCCTTATGGCGTGCTTTTAACAGATCCCATATTGAAAGAAAAACAATCTGCTTTGTTCCAGGCTTTGCAAGCAGTTCAAGAATCTCGTTTTCCAGATTTTCCGGCTCTATTACATCTACCGGAACCCCGATTAAAGAAATGCGTTTAATAGACATTTTTTATTCCCCACCTAGTATCATTGTCTGAACAGCTGCTATTCCGTAAAGCGCCGCTGTCTCACATCTTAATATATTTACGGCAAAATGAACCGGTACGAAAAGACCTTTTTCTTCAAGAGCCTTTACTTCCTCCGGACTGATGCCGCCCTCGCTGCCTACTGCAATTGCAGCCTTCTTTATTTTTTCCAGACCGCCCGCAGACTGCACGCTGGTCCTGAGCATTCCGGAACAATCATCCCGCTCAGAAAGCACAAAGGCCACCCGGTGGTTGAGCTTGTCGAAACCACCATCTTCAGACTGACACCAGAGCTCTATCGCCTTATCAAGAGTGACCGGTTCAAGAACCTTTGTATCAACGGGCGACCCGCTCTGCTGCCGGGCTTCCTTTATTATACGTTCAAGCCTTTCTTTTTTTGCTCCCTGCAGGGCAAGCAGGCTGCTCTTTTCAGAATATTCACCGATTACAGGAACAATTACAGAAACTCCGCATTCGGTTGCCTGGCGTACAATCATTTCAAACTTCTGCGGCTTTGGAATAAACTGAAAAAGCCAGTATTCCACCGGACTGTCGGCTGCTGCCTGGGCGGCCTGTACACCACGGGTAATTGTTTTCTGGGCTTCAGTCTCCGCAGGAGCTCCTGCACAAAGCTGCAAAGTTATAACGCGGGCCGCTTCATCAACCTTAGCGACAGTAGCATTATTCAAAGTTCCATCGGCCAGTCTTACACTGATCATGTCTCCCGGCCGAACCCGCAGGACCTGTCTCAAATAGCGGAAGTCTTTTCCTTCGAGCTTTATGAGACCGTTTTTAACCTGTTTGTTTTCAACAAGGAACTGACGCATTTTTATGCTTATTTAGATTCAGCAGCCTGTGCCTCTTCGGCTTCTTCCTGAAGCTGTCTTAAGGTTTTTGTATTTTTCAGCATAGTAGAAAAATCCTTTCTCTGAGCTGCCTTAATTGCTTCATTGAGCTGCATGTCGTAATCAAGGTCATAAAGTGCAGCCGGCTGAGTTTTCTGAACCTGAACACGAATGAGTCTGCGGACAAGGCGTTCATCCAGAGGGTAATCCTTAACGATCTTTTTTGCCTCTGCGGCAATATCTGCCTCTGTCATATTTGGCTTTGCTTCTGCAGCCTTATTAATTACTTCAGCCTTAATCATATCAACATAAAGCTTTTCTTCCTCTTCTGATAAATCAGCAAGATTCTTTACTTCAAGATCAGGCGGAATACCAATTTTATCTATGTTCATATCACTTGGAGTGTAATAACGTGCCATTGTAATCTTGATTCCGTCTGTATTTGAAAGCGGAATTACCTGCTGAACAGAGCCCTTCCCATAGGTACGCTCTCCAACAAGGTATGCAAGATGATAATCCTTAAGTGCACCCGAAACAATTTCCGAAGCAGAAGCCGCGCCCTTGTTAATCAGAACTACAATCGGAGTGCCGGTCTTAACTGTTGTTTTTTCCCTGCTGGCAGAAAACTGTGAGTTCTCAAAAAGAAGACGGCTCTTTGTGGAAACTATAGGACCTTCGGTAATAAACTTGTCCGCAACATCAACTGCAGAAGTAATGAGTCCGCCCGGATTATCGCGGAGGTCAATAATCAGGCCCTGGTAGCCGCTTTTTTCAAAGCTGTCCAGGGCATCCTGAAGGCGCTGTGCTGTATCCGGTGTAAACTGAATAAGGCGGGCATAGCCGATTTTTGTTCCCTCAATCATTCCGTACTTTACAGTTGGAACTTCAATCAGGGCGCGAATCAAAGTAACATCAAATTTCATGCTTGTTCCACGAAGAATTGTTACGGTAACCGGAGTTCCAATCTCACCACGAAGATGCTGGAGCACTTCATTCATTGTCATGCTTGGAGTTGGAAGTCCGTCGATAGCTATAATTAAGTCACCAGCCTGAATGCCAGCCTTTGCACCTGGAGTATCTTCGATTGGTGAAGCAACTTCAACATAAGCCGGCTTTGTCGCAGTTGATTCTGCTGCCTTTGAAATTGAAAGACCAACGCCTCCAAAGCTGCCGGAGGTTGTATCGTTGAGGTCGCGCATGTAATCAGAATCAAGATAAAGTGTATATGGGTCGCCTATTGCATCGAGCATTCCCTTAAGAGCGCCCTCATAAAGTATTTTCGGGTCAATTTCATCAACATAATTCTGCTGTACAAAATCAAAAACAGAATTTAGCTTTTTTACATACTGAAAACTGGTGATTTTTGAATCATTTTCTACCGAAGATTCGGCAAAACACTGAAATGAACAGAGCAGAATGGCTGCTGCAATTACTTTGAGAATTTTCTTCATAATAATCTATTGTATGCTACAAAAATTAAAAAATCTACCTTTTTATAGTTAATTGTGCTATAATCAAATTATGTCACAGATTATACCAATAGCAAGTGGAAAAGGCGGTGTAGGAAAGAGCCTCCTTTCTGCAAACTTAGCAATTGCCCTGGGACAGCAGGGAAAAAAAGTTGTTTTAGCAGATCTGGATCTTGGAGCATCCAATCTTCATCTCGTAATAGGTCAGAGACCAGGAAAAGCAAGTCTTGGTTCCTGGTTTACAGAAAAAAATGATTTTCGTGAAATAATTCAGCCTACTGATTATCAGAATGTAAGCTTTATTGCGGGCGACAGCCAGATTCCTGACCTCACCTCGCTCAAGCATTTACAGAAAGTAAAGCTTATCAAAAATCTTAAAAATATAGATACCGATTATGTAATACTGGACCTTGGAGCTGGAACCCATCAGTTTATTCTTGATATGTTCTTGCTGTCTCCACAGGGAATTATTGTTTCGGCTCCGGCTGTTACTGCAACCTTAAACGGCTACCTCTTTTTGAAGAACGCTGTTTTCCGTCTGCTTTACACTACCTTCAAGAAGGGAACTCCAGGCCGCGCATATCTGGACGAGCTCAAAAAAGATTCCGCTACTATGCAGAAGCTCTACATTCCTCAGCTGATTCAGGGCCTTGCACAAAAGGATCCTCAGACAACTCAGCTTTTCATTAACCGAATGCAGCAGTTCCGTCCTCGCCTTGTAATGAATATGATTGAAGATCCTAAGGATGCTGACCGCGCTTCAAGAATTAAATCTTCCTGCAATCAGTATCTTGGTCTTGAAATTGAATATCTGGGACTCATGTACCGCGATATGCTGCAGGACAAGGCTCTTGCTTCCCAGCTGCCGGTTGTAGTTTACAAGCCTCAGTCTGTACTTGGTCAGGCAATTTACCGCATTGCAGACAAGGTTATTTCTACTCCTGCCCACGAGTTTGATGCTGAATTTAATCCGGACAGCTTTAACGGCGACAACTTCCAGGATGTTGAAGAAGATGCAAATGACGATTTCAACTTCCGTCTTTCTGGAATTGATGATATTGTTTCCAGCGGTTCTCTTTCTATCAGTGAGCTGGCAGAAATGATAAAGACCCAGCAGTACGAATTAACCCAACTGCGCAAAGAGAATAACCTTTTGAAATCAAAGCTGATTAAGGCAGCTCAACAAGGTTTTAAAGTTTAAAAAAAGATTGTAAGGAATAATATGTTTTTATATATCAACTATCCTTCCTGGATTCATCCAGAAATATTTCCAGGCGTAAAGTTTCTTGGTCTCTTGCGCTGGTACGGATTAATGTACGCCTTTGCCTTTGCAACCGCTTATTTTATTCTGCGCAGAGTTTTTACCGAAGGTGCTCTTAATTCTCCTGATAAAAAAACAACTGAAGATGATTTATTCAGTTTTATTTTTACAGGAATCATTTTTCTTCTGGTTGGTGCCAGAGTTTTTTCTACCCTGATTTACGACACAAGCGGACTCTACCGCCACAAGCCATGGCTCATTTTCTGGCCTTTTGATTCAAGCGGACGCTTTACCGGCCTTATGGGAATGTCTTACCACGGCGGTTTTGTAGGCGGTCTTTTGGGAATGCTGGTATGGTGTAAGATTAAAAAACGCTCTTTTACAAAATGGAGCGATGCAATGGTTTGCGCAATTCCTCTCGGCTATACCTTTGGCCGTCTTGGAAACTTTTTGAACGGCGAGCTTTACGGACGCATCACTACAATGCCCTGGGGAATGGTATTCCCGGAGGCAGAAAGATTTTCTGCTAACCTGCCCTGGGTTCAGCAGTTCGCCGCAAAAATAGGAATGGTAGTTTCGGACAGCGGACTCGTTAATCTTCCCCGCCACCCAAGCCAGCTTTACGAAGCCTTTTTTGAAGGAATTATTCTCTGGCTCATAATCTGGCTTTGCCGCAAGCACAAAAAGTTCGACGGAATGCTTGGTGCAATCTACGCAGGCGGCTACGGCTTTTTCCGTTTCTTTATTGAATACTTCCGCGAACCGGATGCAGACCTTGGTTACAGAATTGCAAAGGATGCCAACGCTCCCCTTTACACTTCAACCTCACTTTTAAATATTTCCACCGGACAGATTCTCTGCTTTTTAATGATGGCTTTTGCTATTATTTACGCATTAATCTGCTGGCGCCTTTCAAAAAAGGAGAAATAAACTAATATGAGAAAAACAAATACAAGAAAAATCGCTCTCGTGCTCGGCGCAATCATGTTTCTGCAGCCTGTTATGTTTGCTGTAGATACAGCGCTTGCAAAAGAAATTGTAGCACTCGAAGTCGAGCTTACAAAAATGAAAACCCGCGCCGGCCAATATGCCGATTTAAGCGAGGCCGCTTTAAACCGTAAAATTGAACGCACAGAAAAGCAGCTCAAAAAGAAAAAGGCTAAGGCTAAAAAAGAAGCAGAAAAAGATGCCGAAGCAATCAAAAAGGGCACAAAAAAAGCCGGTAAAGACATAAAAAAGGCCGGCAAAGATATTAAAGATGCCTTCAAAGATATTCTTGATTAAGCCGCTATGCAGAAAATATTTCCTGACCCGTCTGAAATCGAAAAAACCGCAAAAGCACAATATGGCATTCCTCAGTTTCTCATGATGGAAAATGCCGCCCGCGCCCTTGCAGATTTTGTTCTGGACTTTGAGCCGGAAAAGGTTTTGATTTTATGTGGAAAAGGAAATAATGGCGGCGACGGTTATGCCCTTGCAAGACACCTTCAGAATAAATGCCAGATCAGTCTGCTAAGCCTTGAAGCACCAGCCGCAGAAGAAGCCAAGACTCAGTACGAAATGTGCCGCCGTCTCGGTCTTACTGTATCGACGGAGCTCGACTTGTCTCTAGATGCCGCTGTCATTGTAGACTGTATTTACGGCACAGGCTTTCACGGCCAGTTACCGGAAAATGTTAAAAAACTCCTGGACCGCGTAAATAAGTCATCCGCAATCAAAATTGCCTGCGATATTCCTTCGGGTCTGTATTTTAAAGCTGATTACACCATAACCATGGGCTGCCAGAAGCTGGCTCTGTATTCTGACAAGGCTAAAGCTGTCTGTGGAAAAATAATTGTCGCAGATTTAGGAATCGCCCGCGCCAAATTCGAAAGTGGCAGCAAAATATACTTAATAGAAGCCGGCGACCGCGAACTTCCTTTACGTAAAAACCGCTCTGTTCACAAAGGCAAATTCGGTCACACGGCAGTTTTGTGCGGCGACAAGCCTGGTGCCGGTATTCTTGCCGCAACTGCCGCAATGAACTTTGGCAGCGGGCTTACAAGTCTTGTAAAAACAGAAGGCTCAAAGCTGGAACAGTTTAAAATCTCCCCTTCGCTTATGATCGAAGCTTCCCTTCCTAAAAAGACAAGCTGCATAGCCGCTGGTTCCGGCTTTTCTGACTTTTCTGAAAAGACCGCTGAATTGCTGCTGGACTGGGCTTCAAAAGCAGCCTCTCCGGCTCTTGTGCTTGATGCGGGAATGCTCACTTCTCCAAAAAGTCCGGATTTTCTTTCGAAGCTAAATGGTCTGGCGGACTCAAGAATTATAATAACGCCACATCTTTCTGAGCTTTCCCGCCTGCTGGAAGCTTGCGGAACAGAAGGTGATTTTTCGGTTACGGCCCTGGCGGAAAATCCGGAAGCAAGAATCGCTGCCGGCAATTTTCTGAACAGCCGTTTTCATCGTACCACGGTGATTATGAAAAGCGCGAACACGTATATTGCTGATTGTGGCGAAAGCTTTGTAATCGCGGACGGTGCCCAGTCCCTTGCAAAGGGCGGCAGCGGCGACATCTTAGCCGGCCTCACCGCCTCACTCCTGGCCCAGGGCTACACAGGCCGCTCAGCCGCAATCACCGCCGCCGAACACCATGCTCTGCTCTCACAAGAACTCGGAGCCGAGGCTTACGACCTCACCCCGGAAAAGCTTATTTCACTTTTATAAACTCTTCCATAAGATTTCCAAAGATATCTTTATTCTCGCCATAGAAATAATTTTTTGGACGAATTAATTCAAGATGATAGATTTTAGCAGGCTCGTTTTCTGATTCGGTCTTGTCTGAGGAACCGGCATCTTCGGAGCCCCCTTCAACTTCAAAGCCGGCAACAGAATAATAAAAATCGCCATTATAATATTTTACCAGCTGCCCGGCCTTATACTGGCCAACGATTTCTCCGTTTTCATAGCGCACACATTCAGTAAAATCAAAATCGAACTTTCGCGAATTGATTTTATACTTTCCCGTCCAGACAATAATATTAGAAGAATCCGCATACGAAGCCCTCAGCATAACCTTATGCCCCGGCTGCAGAATAAGATGATGATAGTAAAGCAGCCCCTGGGCATCATAATTTTTCATAATCCATTCGCTGTCGTAAAAGACACTTTTCTTTTCAGAAAAGCAACCCGAAAGACAGAGCATAAAAAGCAAGGCCGGTATAATCAGAACAAATCTAAAATGTTTTTTCATTTAAAATCACCCTCCCTAATCTTCTTTTAATTCTGCATGACTAACGCCAGCCTCATCCTTTCTTACATAGATTTTTTTAGGTATTCTTCCTTCAAGCTCTTCTACGTGAGAAATAATTCCTATCAGTTTATTTCCCTGAGACAAATCTTCCAGAGCCCGCATTGCCTTGTTAAGAGTTTCAGAATCCAGGGTACCAAAGCCCTCATCAATAAACATAGCATCAAGCTTGATTCCACCGGCATTATCCTGAATCTCATCTGCAAGTCCAAGTGCCAGAGACAAAGAGGCCTGAAACTGTTCACCTCCGGAAAGACTCTGAACCTCCCTTTCACGGCTTGTATAAAAGTCTCTTACATTCAGGTCGAGTCCCAGCTCCGAGCCGTCTTTTTCTATCCGGCGGCGCAGCTCATATTTATTGTCGGTCATTTTTTTAAGGCGGAGATTTGCCCGGAGGTTAATCTGATCCAGACAGTGCATCTGCACATAAGTTTCTAGCGAAGGCTTTCCTCGGCTTCCGCGGTTAGAACCGGCCGCAACCTCGCTTAAAGCACTTATCATACTATAGCGCTCTCCTGCCTTTTCTATTTCCGGAACCAGCTCTTCTACAGTGCGCAGGCTTTCCTGATTTACAGCACTGCGTTTATTAATAGAATCCCTTTGTTCGCCAAGCGCATCCTTCTGCTCTAAAAGCTTATCCTTTTCATTGTTAAGTTTTTCAAGATCTACCGGCTTACTTTCCTTCAGCTGATTTTTGATATTTTCAATCTGACCTTTTAAGGCCGCAATTTCCTTGTCACAGGCATTTTTATTTTCGCGGGCTTTTTTTTCATTATCTTTCAGTTTTAAGATCTCAAGCTTAAGAGCCGCGTTAGTATTTTCTGCCTCTTCCAGAGTTTTATATTTTAAGCCCTTCTTTTTCTCATTCAGATTCTTAAGGATTTCATCATTCTTTGCTTTATTTCCGGAAATCTTTGCAGAAAGCTGGCCCGCTTCTTCTGTAATTTTCTTTATTGCCGCTTCTGCTTTCGGAATCTCATTTTCTATTTCTGCCCGGCGTTTCTTATCTGCTTCTTCTTTTTCAAGCTCCTGATTCTTTTTATCTGCCTCAAGCTTTAACTGATTTTTTCTTTCTTCAATTTTCTGCTTGAGCGATTCGTCCTCTACCTTCAGGCCTTCAAGATATTTTTCCAGCAGTCTGTTAATCTGCTCCTCTTCTTTTTCTACAGCCTTCTTCTTTTCACCCGCATCAACAGACTTTGCAGTTGAATCCTTTACTGCGGCGTCTGCCTCTTTCTGAGCTTCTTCCAGTTCCTTCTGGCTCGGTGCCTGTGAAGATTTTGCCGCCGGCTTCGGATGCTCCTTTGAGCCGCAAACCGGGCAAGGCTCTCCTTCTTTCAAGCCCTCCGCAAGAATTCCTGCCTGCTCCAGATTATAGAGACGGAGCTTTTCTGCATAAGCCTTCTGCAGCTGCGAAGCCTTGTCTATTGCCGCATCTGCCTTCTCCTGGGCGCTTAGGAGCTTTTCTTTATCACAAACAAGTTCCTCTACAAAATCTTCGATTTCCTTGAGGGCTTTATTTTCTTCGCTGATTTTTTCAAGTGCCGCTGTAAGAACGCCGGTCTTTTCTCCTGCATTCTTCAAAGCCGCCGTTTCTGCTTTATTTTTTTCAAGCTTTTCTTCCAGCTGACTTTTTTCCGCTTCTGCTTCTTTAAGTGCCTCTTCATCTGAAGCTATTTCTTCACAAAGACTCTTCAAGCCTGCCTCTGTGTCAGCAATTTCCTTGTAGTCTTTAAGCGAAGCCTCCAACAGAGTCTGATTTTTTTCAAGCTCCGGAACTTCCTTAGCCGCATTTTCTGCGATCTGCATAGCCTCCGTCAGTTCTTCAAGCCGGCTTGTTTTCTGCTTTTCCTCTTCTTCACTGGCAGCACATTGTTCTTCCAGCTTTTGTCTTGTCTGCCCCAGCTGAAGCTCTGCATTTGTTTTTTCCAGTTTCTTTTCAGTTTCGGAAATCTTTGCAAGAATTTCTTTTAATACCTTTTCATCCTTAGAAACGAATTCTCTTAAAAGCTCAATTTCTTCATCCTTAATGAAGCTGTTCGTTTTTATTAAATTGATTTTTTCTGCGGCCTCATCATTTTCATTTACTTCAATTCTTGAAAGGGCTTCTGAAAGCCTTAGCTTTAAATCTTCCAGAAATCTTTCTGCCTGGCTCTTATCAGATTTTAATGTTGATTGCAGACATTCATATTTTTCTGTATGAAAGAGCTCGCGGAACAATTTACCCTTGTCTTCTTTTTTAGAAAGAAGCAGCTCCTGAAAGCGTCCCTGGGCAATCATTGCAACCCGACAGAACTGGTCTTTATTCAGATTCAAAATATTTACAACTTCGGCATTTACTTTTGAAACTCCACTTACAGGTTCCCGCCCCTGTCCGTCTCCCGGGAAAGACAGTTCGGCGTTTGCCGCTTGGGTTGTAGTTCCTTCACCACGCAAAGCCTTTCGTTCATAATCCGGATTCCTTTTTATATGATATTTTCTGCCATTTGCTTCAAAATCAAATTCAACCTCAGTCGGTGTGTTTTCATCTGCAAAATGGGAGCGCAGCATTTCTACACTTCTGTCTGCCCCGCTTGGACTACCGTAAAGCGCAAAGGTAATGGCATCAAAAATGGTTGTCTTGCCGGCACCCGTATCACCGGTTATCAGATATAGACCTCTGCTTCCAAGTTCTTCAAAATCTATTTCTGTTCTGTCCTTATAGGATTCAAATCCTGTCATTACAAGCTTTAATGGTCGCATCAGTCTTCTCCCCAGATTTTTTCAATAAGTGAATGAATATAATCCTTTTCTTCTGGTGACATTTCTCTGCCACGGCGGGAATTGAAAAAGGCTTCAAAGATTTCCTCGGGATTCTGTTTATCCATTTTACCAAGTTTTTCAATTTCTTCTGCTGCTCGCGTTGCCATATTTTCATAAGATATCTTTATTACATTCGGATACACAGAACGCAGGGTTGAAATGGCATCCATAACCTCGTTTTCATCTGTAAGGGTGATATCAATAAAATCCTCATGATTATTCGGATCCTTTGCGGACATGGTCATAATTTCATCAAGCGTACCGCTTATTTTCCTCAGGTCCCGTTTTGGAAGAAGATCTATCAGTTCTATATCAACCTTTCCTTTTTCACCAAGCTTTATAAGCGGCATAACTTTTTTATGGTCAAATTCTGAAGTTGAATACTTTAGAGGTGTTCCGGAAAACATTACATTGTATTTGCCTATTTTCTGCTGGCGGTGAATGTGACCTAGGGCCGTATAATCAAAATCCTTA
>JAEEGJ010023476.1_pt1 | contig 12938 bp, 8 predicted proteins | sample 8958761 | NCBI WGS metagenome assembly JAEEGJ01 (sample SAMN16246546, study PRJNA631951) | gut metagenome | biome: gut microbiome; feature: rumen; material: RS-attached | host: Bos | place: Iran: Karaj | collected 2018-10
AACCTCCGTGCGATAACACCGAGCCCAAATGCCACAAAGGGCACTGCCACACCTGGCTTGCCATCCTCAACATCCTGCTCCTCATCGGACTCGTAGTCCTCTATATCCTCCACTTCACCGGTAAAGGCACCCCCAGCAAGGTCAACCCCAATGCCTCCATGCCCGTCATACCCGAAGACGGACAACTAAAGGTCGCCTGCGTCGACAGCGACAGCCTCCTTGCCAAATACCAGTACGCCATCGACCTGCAAGAGGAACTCAACAAGTATAAGGATGCGCAGGAGAAGAACTACCAGCAGCAGATGGCCCAGTTCCAGAAAGACTATCAGAACTTCCTCCAAACTGGCGAGACCATGACCCTCAGCCAACAGCAGGCCAAAGAAGCCGAACTCAAACAGCGTGCCGAGAAACTCAGCACCCTCGAAGCCGAGCTCACCAACAAGGTACTCCAGAAACAGATGGACTCCAACATCGAACTACTCAACCGCATCTTCGCCTTCGTCCGCGAGTACAATGCCGACAACCAGCAGTTCGACATCATCCTCCGCAAAACCTTCAACGACAGCCCCACCCTCTACATGAACCCCGCCATGGACATCACCGACGAAATCATCGAGGGTCTCAACAACGAATACAAGTCCGTCAAGGCCAAGAAGAAAGCCGACAAATAAGACGCACTAGTCTTCATCCTCTTATTAATGATACGTACCGATTTGGAGTTGCACTCCAAATCGGTACGTATCATTAATAAGCAGCTGACCTATAGTATTATATAGTCAACCATATCCATATTGGCACTACTCGTATTTCTTTGCCACCATCATACATCAAGTCCTCTTGGTTAAGTGTCACTATGACACCACTCTCTATATATAAACTGTTCATAGCTTCAACCAGTCCAGCCATCTCTCGCTTCTCGTATCATGGCCTAGATACAACTTTTTAGTGACATTAAAAGGAAGTTTTTAATGCCATTGATAACTCGACATCGGAAAGCAATAGAGTTTGCGGATAACCACGGCCCGAAAGGCCAAAAAGCGAATAGCCCAGGGCAATGCCCTGGGTATTAAGGGATACTGTATTAACGCCCTGAAAGGGCAAAAGAATTGATGCTTATGCCCCTTCAGGGCGTTGGACACACACACTGTATACCCAAGGCGCTGCCTTGGGCTACAGGGATTTTAGCCTTTCAGGCCGTTTTGACGAGTAATCTATCATAAACAAATAAAAGCGAATTTGTACCCGAATTTACTTGTCAAACTTTAGTAATTTACTAAGACTGACATTATTTTTCGGCTCATTACGCTATTAAAAACATACAAATACGGCTCACCATAAGACATAAGACAACCAAAATCGCCCAATTTTGAGCCGAAATGCAAAGATACGACTTTTTAGTGACACTGAAAGGATGTTTTTAATGCTATTGATAACTTATTCGCATGATTCAACACGACGACCTTCAACGCCACAAGTCATACCCCTATGTCGAATTTGCCATCCGACACTCCTTATTAACATGAATACAAGGATTTGCAGTCCGCCAACACAACGACCCATTAGTTTTTATGAACTAAAAATAATTCTTTTTTCACAGTATCTGTAATAATTTGTATTTTTGCCGTACATAATCAAAACGACAACCATGTATTAAGGTTCTCATAGTCATAATTTTTAGTACCCATTGCAAGTCGGCAGGGTAGTGCGAACTACCCGTTGAAGGGGATGTTGTGTCCCTTTCGCGGAGCCAGTTCTTTGACATAGCGCACCCCCTGCTTGGCCCTTGTAATTATGGTGACTTCTATAAATCACCTCGAAGAGGTGTGACCATCAATAACACCGTACAAGCCGTAAGGCGCAGTGCGGTGATAATCAGAATGTAACTAAACTGCGTCTCGTAGAGACGCGACATTGAAAACGAATTAATAGAACTCACCTTATTAATCTTTAAATTCTAAAAACTATGACAAAGAAAAGACCTAGAATTAAAAGCAAAGGTACCATGATGGCATGGAGCAACGGTGAGCGCATCCACGTACAGCGCAAGGAGTTGGTTGAATTGAAGAAGGCTTTCCATAAGCAGTGGGACGCTTTCAACACCCGGCTGGAGCAAGGATATGAATGGGAGACCGACATGCCTGCAAGGTTACGTGGCTTAAGCCAAGTGCTGGAAGACTACAGCGACCGCCTCTGGGAGTATGACCAGCATGTGGAAAGCCTGCAACGACTCATCGACGCCGCGATCTATCTGATTGACTGGGACAGTGTGGTTCTCGGCCCCGAAATCAATTACTACCACCGAAATCTATCCCGCTTCCGCTATCTCATCAGCCGCTGTTGGAACCGTGTAACGGAAGACCCCAAGCTGAGACCCTTGCTAGTCAACAGCAGAGCATACGACTGGTATCAAGAAATGGAAGAGAAGTATGCTGACAGCAAGATTACTGGCTGGATTCCCTAACCCATGATAGGCGGCCGCATCAGCCTTCCTCGTGGCTGATGCGCCGCATCTCGGCAGCCACCTCCTCCATCTTGGCATCACTCACCAAAAGACAACACCGTGCTAGAAATTCACCTGTATAAGGAAAAAAGTCGACGCAGGCTGCAAAGTCTGGGGCTTCCAGCCCTGAACTAGAGTTTGTCGTTAACAGCAATGCAGGTGGTGGTGTCTCATAGGAAGGTCTGCCCCTTCAAGGTTGATATCAATATAATAATTCATTGCAATATTGCTTCTGATATTGCTCCACGAAAGGTCTGCATAGCTGAAATCGGCACCCTCTAAGTCTGCATTATCGAAGTGGGCATAGCGAAGATCTGCCTCTCTAAAGTTGGCACCACGCAGGTTGGATAAATAAAACCAAGCACTACTAAGATCCCATCCCCTAAAGTCGGCTTCGCGTAAGTCAAGCTCTGATAAGTCAAGGTCGTATGTCCGGTCGGCAGGGTATGTCGAGGCAATATTACCATGAATATCACGAATAACTACTTCAGGGTTCTCAACCTGAGCAATCACTTGTCCGTGGATGTTCTTTATCTCAACCATTTATCAATGAGGTTTAAGTATGTGAATAATGTATCAGGCTTGTTTCTAATGTGTTAATCGGAGAATGCTTGAATTATTGTTCTTCTGTTAATTGTTTGTATAGTTTGAATAGTTCGGCGACGCAGAGACTTTCGGTAAATGAAGATTTTACGGGGAATCCATAAGCCTCCATGACGGCGCGGTCGTTATCTTGGTGAGCCTTTCGAAGTTCTATAGGCATTGTCAGTTCGTCGTAAAGGTCGGCTAAACTGCTGTCGGGATAGAGGGCACGGGCATCCAATATATGCTGTGCGGACTGCTCTATTTTTGCTTTTTGGGCATCTGTTGGCGAAGGCCATGGGAAGTTATTGTAAACCACATCTATACTGTAACTGTAATCACTCTTAAGACGTCCACATACCTGTCTCATCCAAGCCATATGAACGTTTGATTGCAAAATACCAAAATGGTATCTTGACACGTTGGGCATAATACGAAGTTTGTTACTACATATAACATCAGGTGTCATTATGCCCATTGGAATATATCTTCGCTTTTGAGATGATACTTCTGGAATAACAATGTAATCTTCTGTTGGAAAATTCTCTGTTTGAAATCGTGTAGGACGATCTGCTAACTTTAAGGTAGATGGGCGCTTACTTATTAGGCGAGATTCACGGACTAATTCAACACGTTTTAGACAATTGGGCATCTTACGCAATTCTGCTGGGGAACAATCCCCGAGCCATAGACAATAACGTGGTTTCTGATTAATGAATTCGAATGCTCCATACCATGGATGGAAATAGGTTGCGGACTGTGGCTCACTATTGATGAAAGTATTCATTTCTTCTTGACTGAAAAGATAATACCCTGCATCAATAGGTTGATTTCCCATTCCAATTTCAGGAACATCACAAATAGGATGTTTCCGACTACTAATAAACACATCTGGTGCATCCATCAAATATCCATTGATGTGTTTTGCATTGATGACTTTGCCGTTATCAAATATGACACAATCATTGGGATTACAATCCCTTTGAATGAATCCAACGATAACACAATGTACTTGCGCATTCAAAGAAGCTTCGCTGTCCCAGCGGAATGTACGGTGTGCGAAATTAATACGAATGCCATCGTTGAAAAGTCTCTCCCATAGATTGGCAACTTGTTCACCTTGGCAGACGCTGTTGGTCGAAACAAAAGCCGAGTGTGTTTCTGGATGCATCTTCATTATTTCTGCAGCCTTCTTATACCAACAGCAAACATAATCCATATTGCCCACATTCTTCCAGTTGGAGCCGAAAATATCTAATACATCTTGTTTCTGGCTATCGCTCATCAATCGAGCCCCTACAAATGGTGGATTGCCCATGATGTAGTCATAGTGAACCCTGTAGGATTGTATTTCCTTTGGCTTTGGGCCGGTAAGGATATGGGAGGTTACCAAAGTGATTTCGTTATATTCGAAAGATGATGATTCGCTGACCATCTGCGGTTTTTCCTCTGGAATAAGATAGACATTCTTGGCGTGGATGGTAGGTATGTCTGTGGGGTATTCAATGATATCCCAATTCATCCGCAAAGCATTGCCCTCTCGAATGTTGCAGTAGCTTTTAAGAGGAAGGAAGTCGATGTAACGATGGATGATGCGCTCAGTTTCACGGAGCATTTGTGCTTCGGAAATCCACAGTGCAGTGGTGGCAACAGTGACAGCAAAATCGTTTATCTCTATGCCGTAAAATTGGTTTATGCTGACTTTGATGGGATTTACTTCGTCAAATCCGAGGAATGACTGTCCATGGTAACGCGCACTAATAACCTCATTCTCCATGCGACGTAGTGAAAGGTAAGTCTCAGTGAGAAAGTTGCCGCTGCCACAGGCGGGGTCGAGAAAGGTGAGGGAAGCAATCTTGTCTTGGAAGGAGTCGAGTTTCTTCCGGCGTTCCTTTTCTACTTTCTTTTCCAGTATTTCATCCAACTCACGGCGTAAGTCGTTGAGGAAAAGTGGGTCGATGACTTTGTGGATATTCTCTATACTGGTGTAGTGCATACCACCGGTTCGTCGAGTCTCAGGGTTCAACGTGCTCTCAAAAACAGCACCAAAGATAGTGGGCGAAATCTCGCTCCAGTCGAATTCGTGACTGGCATTGTCAAGCAGTGTGCGCTTCAGGTCTTCAGTGAATTGCGGTATCTCAATCTCTTCGGAAAAAAGTCCACCGTTGGTATAAGGGAACGCCTTGAGGTCGTCTTTTAAATACTTGCTGCGCTTGTCCTGCGGTGTATTGAGGGTCTCAAATAGACGGATAAGGGCGTTGCGGAGGTCTTCGGCCTCGTAGCGTATCAGATAGTTGTGGAACTGGTCGTGAGCAAAAACTCCAGCATCCTCAGCATAGAGACAGAATACAATGCGTACACAAAGGATATTAAGCCAGCGGAGGGCTTCAGGCGAAGTATCGTCATATTGTTTTAGCAGTGCATCGTATATTCGACCGACTATCTCACCGGCTTGAATCGACACCTGCATTTCTTTGGTGATATGTTCGCTCTTGCTGTCCACCAGAAACTGAAGCCGGTAGTATTCCCGATCAAGATTGGCAAGCAATAGGTGTTCGGGCTCTCCATTGGGTTGTTCCATGTCGTAGATAAGGAATTCGCTGAAATTGCATGTTACAATCCAACGGGGATGTTTGCTTACTGGCAGACCCAGTACATAACGCTTTGCTTGTAAGAATGGTGTGATAATGGAACCGTCACTTTGCACAATGCCTTTGCGCAAATCTTTTCCCAGCGACTTTTGCTCTATTAGCACTCGCGTTGATGGAATATACACATCGATAAAGTTGGTTTGGTCCACCTTTACCGATTCTTCGTATCGGACAAATGAAGTTACATCCTCGACTCCGAAAACTGAGGTAAGCATGTCGGTCCAAAACAATTGGCTCTCACCTTTCTCGTACCCACGACCTTCCCAACGTTTGGCAAATTCTTTCGCAGCAGCTGCTTGTTTTTTATCAGTATTCATAGATATTAAATTCATATAGACAGAAAATCATATGTCTTCCTCATGACTGATGCGCCGCATCTCGGCAGCCACCTCCTCCATCTTGGCCTCACTCACCAAGGTACCCTTGGCACACAACCTCACCCCCATCATCTCGCTCACATGCGAGAGGCGGTGGTCGTAGTCGTTCTTCAGCGTGAAGATATACGACTTACACGCCATTCCCAAGAATGCCTCCTTCAGGGCGCACACCTTATAGACTATATCGTTGAACATGTGGTCGGTGGCTACACCTGTCTTGCATTCCACCACAAAGAGAGTGTTTGCCTTGATAAACACCACATCCAACTCGTTGTTGTGTAGGCTGCCCGGGCGGGCAATACGCACACTGAGCGCTATCTGTTGTGGTCTCACCATAGCCAACAGAATGTAATAGACATACTCCTCGAACCATCCGCCAGTGAGATAGTCCACCTCCTTGGGTGTCAACTCCTCGGGATTGGCCGGAACAAAACCGAATTCGTTCATCAGTTCCCGTAAGCCGGGTATGGCATCATGGCGATGTGGCGACCCAAACATCATGTCGTGAATATTCATTGCTCGTCGCATGCCGCGGTATTGTGTGCGTAGCTGGTCGATAGCGCTAAAAGCGCGATGCGACATCCGTCGCCGCTTGAAGCAGTCGAATATCCGCTGTGCATCCTCGGCACTGCGCATGGGCTTGTGGCTCCGATCGCGTAAGTCGTGACGCAGGCCGTTAAGCTCGAAATACTCAGCCAGCGACATGCGGTAGCGTATCGGCTCCACCACATCGTCGTCATCATGGATACTATCGTCAAAGAAAGAACTCACTATCACATTCTCGCGGGTTTGGACATAGAAGAACTTAGCCCCAAAGCCCGCAAACACATGTTGGACAGCCAAAGCCGAATATCGGGTGCCTCCTGCCAGATTGACCCAATAGGTCACCTCGGTCGAGAGCCACGACCGGAGCCGCCGACAGATGCGTTCGTAGATATAGCTGTCCTGACTGCGCTTGAACCACACATAGTCTATCATCCCGTCGGGGATGTGGAACAGGGCGGCGTAGGGTGCCACCGCATTCTTGTCCTCGCGCGTAGAGATAAACAGCAGGCGGTCGCCCTCTTCGTAATACTGTTTCAGAAAGAGATAGGCGGCCAACGGCTCCTGCGCATCAAATATATTGACCAACGTTTTCATAGAACCATCATAAGCAATTAGATTACAACATATTATTCTCCCATCCCCACATTCTAACCAGCCACAAAGTTACAAAAAAAATCCCATACCAAGCCATCCCCTTTGAAAAAAACTCATTCTGACCACAGACAATTGACCTATCGCGGTCGACTTGGCTGCTCTCGAACACGGCCATCGGCTCCTTATGGCACAGATATGCCTATACTCCAACTGTTTACCAACACAAATCTCATTATTATTCGCATACCGATGCGTAAAAGGAACAATTAAGAAGGGGTGAAGGATTGAACATCACCCATAGGCACCCCGAAACCATGAATAGAACAAACTGGTGACAATGTGGATGAAGGCTGGAGTGGACTCGTTCGAGGCAGAGATTACATATAGGGATGAGGTGAAGACATTTTAACCCTAACCGAGTTTGACGGAGGCAATAAATTTGGATTGATTGCGTTATAGGTGGAAAGCAGATTTTAGTCGATATTACACCTATGAAGAACATCCTACTAGCCCTTATGACGCTGTCGGCGATGTTTGGCTGCAACAAGCCCGAGCCGATTGTCCCCGACCCTCCCGAGGAGGAGCCGATTGTTTATTATGAGCAGTGCCTCTACCGCCCAGGCGACTATGGCAGCACCAACTGGCGCATACCTGCCATCTGCTGCCTAAGTGACGGTACACTGCTGACCGTCTGCGACAAGCGTAAATACAATGAGTCGGACCTGCCTGAGGACATCGACTTGGTGGTGCGCCGCAGCCTCGACAACGGCCGCACTTGGAGCGAACCACAGACGCTAGCGGAAGGAACAGGTAGGAAACATGGCTTTGGCGATGCCGCATTGGTGGAGTGCGCCAATGGGGACGTGGTGTGCGTCTTTGTCGGTGGCAACGGGCTGTTCCAATCCAATCAGAGCGACCCGATACGCAGCTATGTGTGCCGCAGCAGCGACAAGGGGGTGACCTGGAGCGAACCCGAGGACATCACATTCCAGCTGTGGGGTGACCAGGCCACAAGGCCACAATGTCGCAGCTATGAGGCATCGTTCTTTGGGTCGGGCAACGGCCTGCGACTGACCCGTGGCACATACGCCGGGCGTATTATGTTTGCCGCAGCCATGAAGTTGCAAAACAACAACCGCCTTGATAACTTTGTGGTATACAGCGATGACAACGGGCTGACCTGGAAGGTATCGAAAATGGCCTACCAAGGGGGCGACGAGGCGAAACTGATGGAACTGGTGGACGGACGAGTACTCATCAGCGTGCGCCAAAGCGGAGCACGAGGCTATAATTATTCCACCAATGGAGGTTTGACCTGGGGCACACAGGGACGCTGGGACTGCCTGACAGCCAATGCCTGCAACGGCGACCTACTGCGCATAGCCGCTACCGACCGTGGCGACAGCTGCAACATATTGCTGCACAGCCTGCCCAATTCGATGAGCAGAGAGAAGGTAAGCATCTTTGTCAGCTACGACGAAGGGGAGACGTGGCAGGATCCCGTGCTGCTTTTTGACGGGCCGTCGGTCTACTCCTCCCTCACCCTTCTGAAGAATGGTAGCGTGGGCGTGCTGCTCGAAGAGAATCCCAACGGAGCCTGCGAGATATGGTACCAGAATTGGCCAAGAGAGATGATAGTGAAGAGGTAGATGGAGGGACTACTAGTATTACTAATATCTCTAGTATTACTAGTTCTATTTCAATAGTTCTATACAGCCGTTGTGCTGTGTGGCATGGTTGATGCCACGCCCGATGAAGCGATAGAAATAGGTGCCGGCAGGTGAACGGGTGGCGGCGGGATCCCAAAACTGTTCTTCGCTATAGATGTTCTCGCCACGGTACACCACACGACCCGTGCGGTCGAAGATGATAAGCAGGTTGTAGGGATAGCATTGATGCTCGACTAAACCACCAATGACAAAGCGGTCGTTGATGCCATCGGCATTGGGTGTGACCACGTTAGGGAATGAGAGCGAGCTATCGCAGTGGTCGCCCTCCCAGAAGATGTATAGATTGTAGTATATGATGCTGTCGCAACCCACCTCGTTGGTGAGGACGAATGGCATGTTGCTGACGCTGTCGGAGAAAAGGCTGTCGAGGAACGCCCACGGGAGCTGTGAGGAAACAATGGTATCGTAGAGCGCGGTGTCGCTATCGGATTTGACCGAGAGAAAATAGGTGACAATACTGTCCTGTCCCAAGCTGCCAAACAGAGTATGGGTAAAGGATGTATCGCCATAAACGGTAGTCCCTGCAAGCGAATAGGGCATCTCGCCAGGACAAATAAAGGCTAGGACGGTATCGTAGACATTGTCGATGACGGTGAGGCTGTAGTATAGAAGCGTGTCGCAGTCGGGCAAGGTGCCAGGGAGGAACAATGTGTCGGTGGCCGAGGCGGTGAACTGCTCACCTCCGAAGAGCCACGGGAGTTGGTTTTCGACAATGGTGTCGCTGCGGCTGAGCGTATCGTCGGGGAGAAACGTCAACTGGCAGTAGCGTAGGGTGTCGCAATCAAAGGCATGAATGAGCAATGAATCAATGCCTGGCTGAGTGAAGGTGAGCGTGTCCCATGAGTAAGGCATTTGTGAACGGCATACACTGCGAGTTACGGTATCGCGCACCAGACACTGGCAACGAGGGCCCGTGAGGAGCAGCGAGTCGGAGGTAATGCAAGGCCCCAACATCTCTAATTGGCTGAAACAATAAGAGCCTGTTGTATTGTAATAGGGGGTAGGCGTCTCGTAGAAACGGAATACAGCCCGTCCATGTGGGGCAGGCCGCATGTTGAAATGCCAAGTGCTATTGATGAAGTGTTCCGCGCCATTTCCTGCAGGGATGGGCAAGGTATAATTGTTGAAGTAGAAGAGGGTGGTGTCGCATAGCCGTGCATAATTGTTCACTCCAAAGAAACGGAGCACCGTATCGTCAATATAGTTGACCGTAATAAGAAGCAGCGGCACAGAGTAGAGCGTATCGGCAATCTGCGAGGCGGTGAAATGGTAGGCATGGAGGACATAGACATGGTTAGGGTTGGGGTCGAGTAGCTCGATAGTGTCGACATAGAATGGGGCGTATGTGCTGTCAAGTGGCACACGCCTTATGTCGGGCAGAATGGCATTGAGATGGTTGACGGGGTTAGCGCTATCTATTGGGAAGAAGGGCTGAATCGAGTCGGCGAAGCAGCGCAGGGTGTCGGGGCGGATAATGATACAACGTTGAGAGGTGTTATAGTCCATTTCGGCACAATAGTTCTGAGGGTAGGAATCGAGCGTGATGCTGCGGGGCTGGCAGAAGTCGCCATCGGTAGGTGACTGAAAGTAGTTGTATCCCGTATGGGTGCGAACAAAGTCGGGCTGCTGCCAATGAAAGAGGTTGGCATTGCTGTAGAAAGCGGTGAGCTTGACGGGGAGTGTGTCGTTGCACCCTAGGGTTACCCACTGCGACGATGCCGTGGGGTCTGAAAAAAGGCTGTCGGGATACCAATGGAGACTGTCGGCATCGGAGGGACCCTGCAGCTGAAAACGCACTGAATCTATTCCGTAAGAGGTATTGGGTACCAATTGTGTATCGGAAACCACGATTTGCACATCGCAGACGGTTTGGCTTTGCGCTTGCGCAGTCACCAGCAATAGAAGTAAAACTAATAGTATGGTAATGGATTTGGGGGCCATGGGGAGAGTAATATTACTTATCAGGGGTGGTTCTGTATGACCGACACCTGTTGTCGGTTGAGACGCACTCGCAACCAAGCCTGCAACTTGTCAATCTCAGTTTGTGAAAGTGCAACAGGCGTTTCAATGAGAACGACATACCCAGTTCGGGTCTTAGAATCTCCTGCAGACGATAAGGTGTGGGCATTGCCTAAGACGACTCGAGAGATATTGGGGTACTGTACCATCACCTCATGGGCAACTGCATTGTTAAGGTCATCCATCGATTGATAAGCCTTAAGCGAGTCGGACATTCGGGCAATACTATCGGTAAGAGCCGTAATGCGTTGTTCACTTGCATCGTAAAGGCCTTTGACCAGTTCGGACCCAATACCAGCCAGGTGGTCAGAGGCATTGCTTTTAACAATAATCTGATTGCGGAGAATACCTATCTCTTCTGCTGCAACATAGAACGACTCCAGCTCCTGTTCACTAGGCATCGGTCCGGCAAGGAAAAGTTCGACCGTGGCGTGCCGAGATGAGTAGTGGGTTTTATTGTCGTAGATATAACTAGACCCAATGGCAGGATGACTGGCAACAAGCTGTTGCACATGACGGCTGAAGTTGCTCTCACGCACTATATGCACCGCTGAGAATATGCTGGGAACTATAACAATTAGCAACAAAAGACTAACTGAGCGACGAGAGAGGTGACGCTGGGTATCGGTCTTTGATACAACAGGGTATTTCAAGTATTTGACAATGAGAAAAGTGGCGAGTGCAATGAAGATGCTGTTGATGAGGAAAAGGTATAAGGCACCAAAGATATAGCGGGCATTGAGAAGCGAAAGGCCATAGCCGACAGTGCACAATGGCGGCATCAGCGCGGTAGCGATAGCCACTCCCGATATAACGGTACCTTTCTTCTTGCGGGAAAGTTCCAATATACCAGCAAAACCACCAAAAAGGGCTATGAGTACGTCGTAGAGAGTGGGATTGGTGCGTGCTAGCAGCTCAGTAGGATTTTCTAAGCGCAAAGGAGACAAAAGGAAGTAAAGGAATGATGCTCCAATGCTGATGGAGACCATGATGAGAAAGTTTTTCAACGACGACTTGACCAACTGATTGTCGCGTATGCCCAAGCCGAAGCCAAAGCCAAGAATGGGCGCCATCACTGGCGAGATGAGCATGGCGCCAATAATGACAGGGATGGAATTGACATTGAGGCCCACTGAGGCGATGATGATGGCACACGCAAGAATGAAGACATTGGCACCTTGAAATTGGATACCATTGCGAATACTATTGCTGGCGCCCTCATAGTCGAGGTCATCGGACATGTTCACCAACCGTAAAAGACGGAACCTGATATTCTTTTTCATCACGAGCTAGTACTATTATTCGCTTTTATAAACGAAAAAGGGATAAAAATATTGTGACGTTCAACCCAAATCGGTTATTAGGCCGACATTTCAATGGTAAATCTAGGAATACAAAAAAGGGCACCCCAATAGGGCACCCTTTCGAAAAGAGATCATTGTACTAACTGATTAATGCAGGAAAGCAAGCAGAATACCAGCTGCCACGGCTGAGCCTACCACGCCAGCCACATTGGGACCCATGGCGTGCTGCAGCAGGTAGTTGGTGCGGTCGTATTCGAGACCCACATTGTTGGACACACGGGCTGCATCGGGCACGGCGCTGACACCAGAGTTACCGATGAGCGGGTTGATCTTGTTGCCCTCCTTAAGGAAGAGGTTGAAGAACTTCACGAAAAGGACACCGCAGAAGGTGGCAATGATGAACGAGAAGGCACCCAAGCAGAAGATAAGCACCGAACGGCCAGTGAGGAACGAGGTGGCCTGGGTGGAGGCACCGACGGTGATGCCGATGAGGAGGGTGCAGATGTTGACGATGGCGTTGCTAGCCACCTCGCTCAGACGCTTGGTGACACCGCACTCCTTCAATAGGTTACCGAAGAAGAGCATACCCAGCAGGGGCAGACCCGAAGGCACGATGAAGGCACAGAAAAGCAGGC